>Ga0114931_10000633_pt1 | contig 43334 bp, 49 predicted proteins | sample 2SBtaG_FD_89579 | JGI IMG/M metagenome (GOLD analysis project Ga0114931, IMG submission 89579) | Deep subsurface microbial communities from Kolumbo volcano to uncover new lineages of life (NeLLi) - 2SBTROV14_V59a metaG | ecosystem: Environmental > Aquatic > Marine > Volcanic | place: Kolumbo... | reverse complement strand
GGATGCGAACAGTATCTTTCTGACGGATTTTATCGGTCTGAATGTTGAACAAATCACCGAACTTCGCCATGCCTTTGCCAGCGAACAAGTTGAATATCGGGTGGTCAAGAATACGCTTGCTCGCTTATCCGCGAAAAAAGCGGATTGTGAGAATCTTCTCGAATATATCGATGGCCCTACCGCGATGGCGTTCGGAATGGACGACCCGACTGCTCCCGCCAAGGTTATCAAGGAATTTTCGAAAAAGAATGATTTTTTGAAAGCCAGAGCCTGTCTTTTCGAGGGTGTCATGTTCGGAGAGGAAAAGCTGGCTGAGATAGCCAATCTACCGTCGCGGCACCAGATTTTAAGCACGTTGACGGGGGTTTTGCAAGCACCTTTGTCGAATCTTGCGTTTGCTCTGAACGGTGTTGTCGGCAAGTTGGTCTACGCGCTTGATGCCGTTCGGGAACAGAAAGAAAATGAAAGCTAGTCAAGTTTTTGGTTAATTTATTAATGTCTCTATCTTATCGGAGGTAATGATGGCAGAAGAAGGTAAAGAAGCTGCTGCGGTTGCGGAAGCAAAACCCGCAAAGAAAAGCGCAAAATCAACGAACGGTTCGGTTGACTCGCTCTTGCAGACCATAGAGAAAATGACTGTTTTGGAACTGTCTGAGTTGGTGAAAGCAATTGAGGACCGTTTTGGTGTAACCGCTCAAGCCCCTGTGGCGGTTGCGGCAGCAGGGCCTGCCGCGCCTGGCGCCGCTGAGGCCGCGGAAGAACAAACCGAGTTCGATGTCGTGTTGCAAGCGGTTGGTGACAAGAAAATTCAGGTGATCAAGGTCGTTCGGGCCATTACCAGTCTGGGCCTGAAAGAGGCGAAAGACGTGGTGGACGGCGCTCCCAACTCCGTCAAGGATGGCGTGAGCAAAGACGAGGCGGAAGATATCAAGAAACAGTTGGAAGAGGTTGGAGCAACTGTAGAAATCAAGTAAATCGTCGCTTTTCTTTGCCCTTTTAAATGACAGAGGTGGTATCCTTCATGCGAAGTAATGGCAGAATATCCTTTTCAAAATTAGGCCAGGTTATTGACCTGCCCGATCTCCTCGATATTCAGCTAAAGTCTTATCGCGATTTTTTGCAATATGACTTACGTCCGGATGAACGAGATGATCGGGGTCTGCATGGCGTGTTTTCAAACGTTTTTCCCATTATTGATAGTCGCGAAAATTTTTGTTTGGAATACGTTGAATTCTATGTGGAAAAACCGAAATATGACTTGGTAGAGTGCCAGGAGAGGGGCGTCACCTACTCCGTCCCCCTCAAGGCCAAGCTGAAATTGTCGGTGAAGGACGAGTACGGAGATTCCAAGGATTTTGTTGATACTATCGAGCAGGTCGTGTACTTGGGAAACATCCCTTTCATGACCAATCGCGGTACCTTCATCATCAATGGCGCGGAGCGCATTGTTGTCAGTCAACTGCATCGTTCGCCTGGTGTCTTTTTCGACGAGTTGACCCACCCGAACGGAACGAAACTTTTTTCCGCTCGAATCATTCCGTTGCGAGGCTCGTGGGTTGAGTTCACAACGGACATCAATGACGTGCTTTACGTCTACATTGACCGCAGAAAGAAATTTCCCGTCACAACCTTGTTGCGAGCGCTCGGTTATTCCAGTGACCACGACCTCCTGACGCTTTTTGATCTGGTTGAAGAGGTCCCCGTCAGCGGTGCTGGTGCCAAAGCATCGGTTGGAAGGCTGCCGATCGAGGACTTAATCAACACGGAAACGGGAGAGTTGTTGATTGAAAAAGGCGAGGCATTGACCGAGGATTCCCTCAAGGCCCTGAAGGCATCTGGCGTAAAGTCGTTGAATGTGCTGAAAGTAGAAGGCTCGTTAGGGGCCGAGGTTATCAGCAATACTCTGCGCAAAGATGCGGCACGCTCTGAAGCGGATGCCCTGGAAGCTATTTACAAACACCTTCGGTCCGGCGATGCACCCGACCTGGATACCGCGCGTAGTTTAATCGAACGCATGTTCTTCAATCCTAAACGTTACGATCTCGGTCAGGTTGGTCGGTATCGCGTCAACAAGAAACTGAGTCTGGATGTGCCTATCGAAACGACGGTCCTGACCAAAGAGGATATTGTCGCTATTATTGGATATTTGCTCGAGTTGCGGGCAGGTAAGCGCAATTCGGACGACATTGATCACTTGGGCAATCGTCGCATCAAGACGGTTGGAGAACAGCTTGGGGCTCAAATGACTCTCGGTCTTTCCCGAATGGCGCGTACGATTAAAGAACGCATGAATTTAAGGGACAACGAAAATCTGACCCCGCAAGATCTTGTCAATGCCAGGACGATTTTTTCCGTCATCAACACATTTTTTGGCACAAGTCAGCTTTCTCAATTTATGGACCAGACAAACCCGCTGGCGGAAATGACGCATAAACGCAGGCTTTCGGCTCTCGGCCCTGGCGGCTTGACAAGGGAACGAGCTGGCTTTGAAGTGCGCGACGTTCATTATACCCATTATGGTCGTCTTTGTCCTATCGAAACGCCGGAAGGCCCCAATATTGGCTTGATTTCCTCTCTGACTACTTTCGCCCGCATTAACGATTTCGGGTTTATTGAGACGCCGTACCGCCGGGTCTCCGGAGGAATGGTCGAGAAGAAAATAGACTATTTGTCCGCCGATGACGAGGACAATCATGTTATCGGGCAGGCCAATGCCCCAATAGATGAGAAGGGCAATTTTCTGCGGGACATGGTCAAGGCTCGCTTTCGTGGTGACTTTCCCATCGTTGAGCCGAAGGAATTGCATTATATGGATGTATCTCCAACGCAAATCGTGTCCGCCGCTGCTGCTCTTATTCCATTTCTGGAACACGACGACGCCAATCGCGCCTTGATGGGCTCAAACATGCAGCGTCAGGCCGTGCCTCTTCTACGCACGGATTCCCCGTATGTGGGAACAGGAATGGAAGCGAAAGTCGCGCGCGATTCGCGGGCGATGATCGTTGCCGATGTTGACGGTGTTGTCGAGAAGGTCAGTGCAAATCATATTATTGTAAAAAAGAACCGCTCGAGAAACAGGGCGAGTGACGATAATTTGTCGGATTTCAATAGTTCTGATTTTGTCAGTTACCGGTTGACGAAATTTTTGCGCACCAACCAGGACACCTGTATCAACCAACGTCCGATCGTGAGGGACGGCCAGAAAGTCAAGAAAGGCGGCGTGTTGGCTGACGGCTGTGCCACGCAGGGTGGCGAACTCGCACTGGGTCGCAATGTTCTCGTGGCTTACATGCCATGGCGTGGCTACAACTTTGAAGATGCCATTGTGATGTCAGAGCGTGTTGTGCAGGAGGATATTTACACTTCGATTCATATCGAAGAATTTGAACTCCAAGTCCGGGATACAAAACGCGGCGAAGAAGAGTTGACGCGGGAAATTCCTAACGTGAGTGAGGAGACCACCAAGGACCTCGACGAGAATGGTGTCATTCGCGTTGGCGCCGAGGTGCATGCCGGTGACATTTTGGTTGGAAAAGTGACTCCAAAAGGAGAAACCGATCCAACTCCCGAAGAAAAACTGTTGAAGGCTATTTTCGGCGAGAAAGCGGGTGATGTAAAAGACGCATCCTTAAAAGCTCCTCCTGGAATGAAGGGAGTCGTGATCGATACGAAACTCTTTACCAGGAAGAAAAAAGATCCGAAGACGAAAAAGCAGGACAAGAAGAAGCTTGAAGAGATTGAGATTTGGTACCACGACGAGCTGGAGCGTGTCGAAAAACTTCGCAATGCGAAGCTAACGATGTTGCTTGTCGGCAAGACATCTCATTCGATCAGGGATAAAAACACGGCCAAGGTTTTAATGCGCGCCAACACCGTCCTGACCGTGGAAAAACTCGCTGAGCTAAAATTTGAGAACATCGACTATGGCGAAGGCGTGTGCACGGACACTAAGGTCAATGAGGCCATCGCAAAAGTTTGGTCCGCGTACCAACTGAAACTGAGCGAACTTGAAGAAGATTTGGAGAATCGCAAGTTCAAGGTTGAAGTTGGCGATGAACTCCCGCCTGGTATCGTACAGTTAGCGAAAGTGTATGTCGCTAAAAAACGCAAGCTAATGGTAGGAGACAAAATGGCCGGACGCCATGGTAACAAAGGCGTTGTCGCGAGGATTGTCCCGGTTGAAGATATGCCATATATGCCGGATGGAACACCGGTCGATATCGTGCTCAATCCCCTGGGCGTGCCGTCACGTATGAATTTGGGACAAATTTTTGAAGCGAATTTGGGATGGGCGGCTTCGAGCTTGGGTGTGAAGTTTGCCACGCCGGTGTTCGATGGTGCCAGTTATGATGAAATCATGTCCAAGATGGATGAAGCGAATATCCCAAGGAGCGGCAAAAGCATTCTGTTCGATGGGCGAACGGGGCGTCAAATTGACAATCCGGTGACCGTTGGTCACATCTACATGTTGAAACTTTCCCACCTTGTTGAAGATAAACTCCACGCTAGATCGATTGGACCTTATTCTTTGATCACGCAACAGCCGTTAGGTGGTAAAGCTCAATTTGGGGGTCAGAGGTTTGGCGAAATGGAAGTATGGGCCCTTGAGGCTTACGGTGCGGCGCATGCGCTGCAAGAAATTCTGACCGTCAAATCCGACGACGTCCGGGGACGTTCGAAGGTCTATGAGGCAATTGTCAAGGGTGACAATCTGCCTGAGCCAGGCCTGCCTGAATCGTTCAATGTGTTAATTCGAGAGCTGCAAGGTCTTGGGCTCGATATTGAGTTGCTCGAGCGAAATGGTAGTAATGGCAAAACTAATTAGGGAAACCACCAGGTTGGTAATCAAGTCACCAGTCTATAATTAGGAGGTGGCATTTTGGCTTATTTCAGCAGACAAGAAACCGCGCCCAAGAAGTCATTTGATTCGATTGCAATTAGTCTGGCATCCTCGGATAAGATCCTCGAGAGATCTTACGGGGAAGTTACAAAGCCCGAGACAATAAATTACCGTTCATTCAAGCCAGAAAAGGACGGCCTTTTCTGTGAAAAAATTTTCGGTCCGGTCCGGGATTGGGAATGCCACTGTGGCAAGTATAAGCGAATCAGGTATAAAGGCATTATTTGCGATCGCTGTGGTGTTGAAGTGACAACCAAGAGTGTTCGACGCGAACGCATGGGACATATTTCGCTGGCCGTTCCGGTTGTGCATATCTGGTTTTGGAAATCTTTACCTTCCAAAATTGGCTATATTCTTGGCATGAGTGCCAAGCAACTCGAACGTGTGATTTATTATGAGTCCTATGTTGTCATCAAGCCCGGTAATAGTGGCCTCGAGAAGAATGCCCTTATTTCTGAAGAGGAATACTTCCAAATTATGGAAGATGTGGCTGCGGGGAACGGCGAAAGTGACGACGAGTTTTTGGCGATGATTGGCGGCACGGCTGTTTATGAATTGTTGAAACGCGTTGAAGCGCAACCACTTTCCGTCGAATTACGCCGCCGCGTGCGCGAAGAAAAATCGTTTCAAAGAAGGACCGACGCATTGAAGCGCTTGCGGGTGGTCGAGTCTTTGAAGAAAAGTTCAAACCGTCCCGAGTGGATGGTACTTTCCGTGATCCCTGTTATTCCACCAGAGTTACGCCCCTTGGTCCCTCTGGAAGGTGGTCGGTTTGCGACCAGCGATTTGAATGATTTATACCGCCGGGTGATTATCCGCAATAACCGACTCAAGAAGCTGATGGAAATTAAGGCTCCTGAAGTCATTTTGCGCAATGAAAAGCGCATGCTGCAGGAGGCGGTAGACGCGCTTTTTGATAATGGCCGCAAGTCCGCGGCGGTTCGCGGCGATGGGAATCGTCCGTTGAAATCGTTGTCGGATATGTTGCGAGGAAAGCAAGGCCGTTTTCGGCAGAATCTGTTGGGTAAGCGGATTGACTACTCCGGCCGTTCCGTTATCGTTGTCGGACCAGAACTTAAACTGCACGAGTGTGGTCTGCCGAAAGATATGGCGTTGGAGCTTTTCAAGCCTTTCGTCATCCGCAAATTGGTGGAACGCGGCCTCGTGAAAACGGTAAAGAGCGCCAAAAAACTTGTGGATAGAAGAGGCCCTGAGGTTTGGGATATCCTGGAGGAAATCATCGATGAACATCCCGTCCTTCTGAATCGGGCGCCAACCCTGCATAGATTAGGTATTCAAGCCTTTCAGCCTTCGCTGATCGAAGGAAAGGCGATTCAGGTGCATCCGCTTGTCTGTGCCGCCTTTAATGCTGATTTTGACGGTGACCAGATGGCTGTTCATGTTCCCTTGTCTTATTATTCACAGGTGGAAACGCGCATGCTGATGTTGTCGAGTCATAATATTCTATCTCCTGCCAGCGGTAGACCATTGGCCATCCCAAGTCAGGATATCGTTCTGGGTATTTACTATCTTACAAAAGCCAGAAGCGGAGAAAAAGGAGAGGGTATTAGATTCGCTTCGAAGGACGAAGTGTTGATCGCTTACGACGACGAGAAGGTTTCCTTGCATGCGAAAATTTTTGTTCGTCTTGACGGGAAAGTCATTGAGACCACCACGGGGCGCATTGTCTTCAACGAAGTCGTGCCGGAAGGAATCGCGTTTGTCAACGAACTCCTCACCAAGAAACGTCTTGAAGATATTGCCGCGGATGTCTACAAGCAACTCGGGAACCAAAAAACGGCTCACTTTTTGGATGACCTGAAACAGTTGGGTTTCAAGCATGCCATGATGTCCGGTGTCACCGTTGGCGTTTATGATGTAAGTATTCCCGAGGAAAAGAAAAAACTCTTGAATATAGCTGTTAAGGAAGTGAATCGGGTGCAAAATCAATACGAGAAGGGTGTGATCACTGACGGGGAACGCTATAATAAGATCATAGATATTTGGACTCACACCACGAGTGATGTCGCCGAAAAACTTTTTGTCCATCTTGAAGAAGAACGGGAAGGATTTAATCCGGTTTACATGATGGCTGATTCTGGGGCTCGTGGCTCGAAAGAACAGATTCGCCAATTGGCCGGCATGCGTGGTTTAATGGCAAAACCACAAAAAAAGATGACCGGTCAAATGGGTGAGATTATCGAGAACCCGATCACGGCTAATTTTCGGGAAGGACTTTCAGTTCTCGAGTATTTTATTTCTACGCACGGTGCTCGCAAGGGACTTGCGGATACAGCTCTTAAGACCGCGGATGCAGGCTATCTTACCAGGCGTCTCGTGGATGTTGCGCAAGACATTATCATCACCGAGTATGATTGCAAGACCATCCTCGGCATTCGGATTAGTGACTTGAAAGAAGGTGAGGAAATAATCGAGCCGATTCGCGATAGGATTGTGGGGCGAGTTGCCGCTGAAGATATTTTTGATTTGAACAGCGGTGAGGTGATTGTGCCGGCCAACACGCGGATTGAAGAAGAGAAGGCAGACCGCATCGGAGCCACCGCGATCGAAAGTGTTCGCATACGTTCCGTGCTAACTTGTGAGTCTAAACGAGGCGTATGTGCCCTATGTTACGGACGGAATCTCGCGACGGGTAATCTGGTCAATATTGGTGAAGCCGTCGGTGTGATGGCCGCTCAGTCCATCGGTGAACCCGGAACGCAATTGACGTTACGTACTTTTCACATCGGTGGGACTGCCTCCCGTATCGCAGCCCAATCTCAGGTTACCGCCAAGTACGGTGGCCAAGTAAAACTGAGTAATATTAAATCCGTCACGCAATCCAACGGCAGCGTCATCGTGGTTGGACGCAACGGGAAATTGGAGATTTTAGATTCGAATAATCGAGTTGTGGCCCAGTACACTGTACCATATGGTGCGCAGATGGAGGTGACTGATGAGGAAAAAGTTGAAAAGGGAAAAATTGTTTTCCAATGGGACCCCTACACAGCCAGCATTATTTCAAACTACGATGGCTATATCAAATATGTCGACCTGATCGAAAAAGAGACCTTTCGTGAGGCATTAGATGAAACCACCGGATTAAAGCAACGGGTCATTATTGAAACCAGGAATCGCAGCTTAAGCCCTCAATTGCACCTATTGGATGAGAAGGGTGAGAAACTGAGTACATACATCGTGCCAAATCGTGCCAATTTGCAGGTGAAAGACGGTGATAAGGTCACTGCGGGGGACGTGCTGGTCAAGATTCCGCGCGAAATCTCTAAGACCCGTGATATCACGGGAGGCCTGCCACGGGTTGCTGAGTTGTTTGAAGCGAGGAAGCCGAAAGAGCCCGCGGTTGTCACTGAGATAGATGGGACCGTCAAATTTGGCGAGATTCGCAGGGGAACACGTAAAATTATCGTGACGTCACAGGATGCGCAGGAAGAAAAAGTCTATCTTGTGCCCTATGGCAAACACGTCCTTGTGCATGAGGGCGATTTTGTTCAGGCAGGGGAAAAACTCTGTGAAGGGAGCATTGCGCCGGAAGATATTCTCAACATCATGGGACCAAACCGCGTGCAGGAATATCTAGTAAATGAGATTCAGGAGGTATATCGGCTGCAAGGTGTTCGTATTAACGATAAACATATTGAAGTTATTGTGCGTCAGATGCTGCAAAAGGTGCGGGTGGAAGACCCTGGGGATACGGCGTACCTGGAGGGAGACCGGGTTGACAAAATTTTGTTCCTTGCCGCAAACGAGAAAATTAAGGGCCTTTTGGCGATTACGGAGGCAAATGATTCGAAGTATTCCGTTGATGAATTGGTCGATGCGGACGAGATAAAAAAAGAGAACGCAAAGCTGAAGGAAGCCGAAAAAGTCCCGGCCAAGACCCGTCCTACTCAACCAGCTACATTCCAGCCCGTGTTGCTCGGTATCACCAAAGCGTCTCTGACCACCGAAAGTTTCATCTCCGCCGCATCTTTTCAGGAAACAACGCGTGTGTTGACTGACGCCGCCATTGAAGGTAAGATCGATAAGTTGCTAGGTTTGAAAGAAAATGTCATCATGGGCCATCTGATTCCGGCTGGCACCGGTCTGAGTCATTACAAAACCTTGCGTGTTCATTCACTGTCTGATGACTTGGGCGAGAGTGAATCGCAGGGGTCGGTGGAGGACAAATACCAGGCGGCTGTGGGATGAGAAAATGAGGGAATGAAGGTAAAAAAGTGTTGCTTTTGAAGGTGCTGTTTTCTATATTATAATTCTGTAAATTTGAAGGATTTCTATTGCCGACGATCAATCAACTTGTTAGGTCTGGCAGGACGCGGCTCACTAAGAAAACGACCGCTCCTGCGCTTAGTGGCTCTCCTCAGAGACGGGGTGTCTGTACGCGTGTTTATACGACGACACCCAAAAAGCCGAATTCAGCGTTGCGTAAAGTCGCCAGGGTGAGGCTTACCAATGGCTTTGAGGTTACCGCTTATATTCCGGGAGAAGGGCACAATCTTCAGGAGCACTCGATTGTACTGATTCGAGGAGGGCGCGTCAAGGATTTGCCAGGTGTTAGATATCATATCGTGCGAGGTGTCTATGATACCAGCGGGGTTGAAGATCGCAATCAAAGTCGTTCTAAATACGGCTCAAAAAGAAAGAGTTCTTAGGTAGAAATTATGTCGAGAAGAAAGGCTGCTGGTTCTCGTGTTGTTTTGCCTGACCCCAGGTTCAGGAGTGTGTTGGTGACTAAGTTTATCAACGGTTTGATGGGGCGAGGAAAAAAGAGTATAGCGGAGAACATTTTTTATACTTCCCTCGATATTGTTGAGAAAAAAACCAAGAAAGACGGACTTGAGGTTTTTGAGAAGGCCATTGAAAATGTGAAGCCTGTACTGGAGGTACGGTCTCGGCGTGTGGGTGGTGCTACTTATCAGGTGCCTATTGAGGTCCGCCCTAAGCGTAAACAGGCTTTGGCTTTGCGCTGGCTCATCGGTTTTGCGCAAGCACGTCCGGGACGGTCGATGGCCGACAAATTGGCCGACGAATTGATTGCGGCATCGAATAAAGAAGGGGGCTCTATCAAAAAGCGGGAAGACACCCACCGAATGGCTGAGGCCAATAAGGCTTTCGCTCACTTTAGGTGGTAGGGCGGAATTTTCATATCACTTCTTAGGATATTGGATCGACAGTAGCGGGAAGATGTTTTAGCTTCCCTTTTTTAATGTCAGGATAGCGTGGATTTGTGAATTAGGAGTTGGTTCTTTAAGCTTTTGGCTCAAGACTATCTCTCCGCGATACTTTTAGTTTAGAGGTGCTACCTCTGTTCTAGTGTGGAGTTTTTTTTATGTCAAAAAATATTGAATTAGACAAAATACGTAATATCGGGATCATGGCCCATATTGATGCCGGTAAGACGACCACGACCGAAAGGATTTTGTTCTATGCCGGCAAGATTCATCGGATGGGCGAAGTGCACGATGGCGCTGCAACCATGGACTGGATGGAGCAAGAGCGTGAACGGGGGATCACGATTACATCGGCCGCGATTTCCGCGGTTTGGAACAAGCATCAGATCAATATCATTGACACGCCGGGCCATGTGGACTTCACGGTGGAGGTGGAGCGGTCCCTGCGGGTATTGGATGGAGCAGTCGCACTTTTTTGTGCGGTTGGAGGCGTGGAACCACAATCTGAAACCGTTTGGCGTCAGGCGGATAAGTACCATGTCCCGAGGATTGCTTTTATCAATAAAATGGATAGAATCGGGGCCGATTTTTACGGTGCTTTGGGAATGATTAGTGAACGGTTAGGTGCTAATGTTGTGCCTGTGCAAATCCCGATTGGCGAAGGGGACTTGTTTCGGGGTCTTATCGATTTGGTAAGAATGAAGGGTGTGGTTTATCATGACGACAGCTTAGGCTCAACCTGGGATGAAATTGATATTCCCCATGATTTGGAAGAAAAGGCGGCGGAATATAGGACGAAATTGTTGGAGTCCGTTTCTGAATTTGATGACTCGTTGTTGGAAAAATATCTTGATGGCGAAGAAATTGCCGAGGAAGATATCGTGCGGGCAATTCGCAAGGCGACGATTGAGGTTAAGATTACGCCGGTCTTACTGGGGTCGGCGTTCAAGAATAAGGGAGTTCCCAGATTGCTGGATGGAGTCGTGAATTTTCTGCCCTCTCCTGGGGACATATCTGAAATCGTTGGCACCCATCCCAAAACGGAAGAGGCGCTAACGCGAAGGCCAAGTGATGAGGAGCCTTTTTCGGCCCTCGCTTTTAAAATAATGACCGACCCCTATGTGGGGCGTTTGACCTACTTTCGGGTTTATTCTGGCTGTGCCGAGGCCGGGTCTTACGTTTACAATGTGAACGCCGGTAAACGTGAGAGGCTCGGTCGCATTTTGCAGATGAGCGCCAACAAACGGGAAGATATTAAGGAAGTTCATGCTGGAGACATCGTTGCCGCGGTGGGCTTTAAACACACCAAAACCGGCGATACACTCAGTGCTGAGAACAAGCAAATTATTCTTGAATCAATGAATTTCCCTGAGCCCGTAATTGGGGTTTCGATCGAGCCGAAGACAAAGGCCGATCAGGAAAAGTTGGGTATCTCTCTCGGTAAATTAGCTGAGGAAGATCCGACTTTCAGAGTGAGAGGGGATGAGGAGACGGGCCAGACCGTCATTTATGGCATGGGCGAGTTGCACCTTGAAATATTGGTGGACCGACTCCTGAGAGAGTTTAAGGTTGGAGCAAGTGTGGGACGTCCACAGGTTGCTTACAAGGAAGCTGTTAGGGGGAAGGCTGAGGCCGAAGGTAAATTCATCAGGCAAAGTGGGGGACGCGGTCAGTATGGTCATGTGGTCATCAAAATTGAGGCGTCTGAACCGGGTCAGGGCTTTGTCTTCGAAAATAAAATTGTGGGAGGGGCGATTCCCCGGGAATATGTCAACCCGGCTGCGGATGGTATGAGGGAAGCCCTGCTCAATGGCATCGTTGCCGGATACCCGGTCATCGATGTGAAAGTGACTTTGTTAGACGGTTCTTACCACGACGTGGATTCGTCTGAGATGGCTTTTAAAGTGGCGGGTTCGATGGCCGTAAAGAATGCCGCGAGAAAGGCAAATCCGGTCTTGATGGAGCCAATTATGGATGTAGAAGTGGTTGTTCCTGAAGAGTACTTGGGGGAGGTGATGGGAGACCTCAATAGCCGCCGGGGCAAAATTAAAGGAATTTTCCCTCGGAAGGATGCTCAGGTCGTTTCCGCTGAAGCTCCTCTAAGTGAGATGTTCGGTTATGCAACTTCTCTACGGTCGTTGACTCAAGGCCGCGCAATTTTTACTTTGCAGTTCTCAAAGTATGAGGTGGCGCCTAAGTCGGTGGCGGAGAAGATAATGGAAAAGGTAAATGTTGCATAATGCTATCTCGATGTTTGGGGATAGCGTTTTAAAAGCAGATTTAGGTTTGAGGAAACTTTTTTAACTGGAGGCAAGATCATGGCGAAGCAAAAATTTGAAAGGACTAAGCCGCACGTTAATATCGGGACTATCGGTCACGTCGATCATGGTAAGACAACCCTAACCTCGGCGATAACCATGGTCCTGAATAAAAAAGGGTTAGCGGATTACATGGAATTTGACGCCATTGATAACGCCCCGGAGGAAAAAGCGCGTGGTATAACCATCGCTACGGCGCACGTAGAGTACGAGACGGATAATCGGCATTATGCGCATGTTGATTGCCCGGGCCATGCTGATTACGTAAAAAACATGATCACCGGTGCGGCCCAAATGGATGGCGCGATTTTGGTTGTGAGTGCGGCGGATGGTCCGATGCCGCAGACGCGCGAGCATATTTTGCTGGCTCGTCAGGTTGGGGTGCCTTACATAGTAGTTTTCCTGAATAAAGTTGACATGGTGGATGATCCTGAACTTCTCGAGTTGGTTGAATTGGAGTTACGGGAATTACTGAGTCAATATGATTTCCCTGGTGATGATATTCCTATCATCAAGGGGAGTGCCCTTGAGGCGGCGAGTGCACCCGATGACGCCGCTAAAGCTGCTCCGATTATGGAATTGATGAAGGCTGTTGATGAATATATCCCAACACCGACCCGCGACATCGATAAGCCTTTCCTGATGCCTGTTGAGGATGTGTTTAGTATTACCGGACGCGGCACCGTCGGCACGGGAAGAATTGAGCGCGGTCAAATCAAGACCGGCGAGGAAGTCGAGATTGTCGGGCTTGGTTTGAAAAGAAAGAGCGTCGTTACGGGCGTTGAAATGTTCCGCAAGCTGCTTGATTCGGGTGAGGCTGGAGACAATGTGGGGTTGCTTCTTCGGGGTGTTGATAAGGAGGAGTTGGAACGAGGTATGGTTATATCCAAGCCAAGCTCAATCACGCCTCACACAAAATTTGACGGAGAAGTGTATGTGTTGAAGAAAGAGGAAGGTGGCCGCCATACGCCATTTTTTAATGGTTACCGTCCTCAGTTCTATTTTCGCACGACGGATGTTACCGGTGTCCTGAATCTTGATGAGGGTGTTGAGATGGTGATGCCGGGCGACAATGTCACCATGAAGGTTGAGCTTATTTCTCCTATCGCGATGGAAGAAGGCCTGCGTTTCGCGATCCGTGAAGGAGGTCGTACGGTTGGTGCTGGAGTTGTGACTAAGATTATCGAATAGGTTTTGCTGCTTTGCGGGTTATATGTCTTCAGGGTCTGTTTAACTATAAGGAGTTCGTGCGCATTGGTTGGTCAGAATATTAGAATTAAGTTGAAGGCCTACGACCATAGGCTGATAGACAAGTCTACCGATAAGATTATTCGAACGGCTAAGTCCACGGGTGCCGTTATCTCCGGGCCGATACCATTGCCGACGAAGAGGTCTCTCTATACAGTGCTTCGTTCTCCCCACGTTGACAAAAAATCCCGTGAGCAATTTGAGACTCGTATTCATAAGAGATTGATAGATATTTTGAATTCGACTCCCAAAACCGTCGACGCATTGATGAAGCTTGAGTTGCCCGCGGGTGTTGATGTGGAAATTAAAGTCTGATAATTAGAGATACTGAGAAATGTCCGGGATACTTGGAAGAAAAATCGGGATGACGAGAGTCTTTGATGGCCGTGGGAATTCGGTTGTTGTGACCATTGTTGAGGCTGGCCCTTGTACGGTTACTCAGGTTAAGACAGCCGCCAAGGAAGGCTACCAGGCAGTTCAGTTAGGTTTCGAAGAAAAGAAAGAAAAGAATTCTTCCAGGCCAATGCTGGGCCACTTTAAAGTTTCTGGTACGATCCCAAAGCATGTTCTTAGAGAATTCCGTAATTTTGGCGCCGAGTCTGAGGTTAAACTCGGGGATGAAATTACCGTGAATTTGTTTCAGGAAAATGAGCCCGTTGTGGTGACGGGGTGGTCGAAAGGAAAGGGTTTTCAAGGGGTCATGAAAAGACATGGGTTCGGTGGTGGGCCGAAAACTCATGGCCAAAGCGATCGCCCTCGGGCGCCAGGCTCCATTGGGCAGGCGTCTTACCCGGCGCGGGTTTTTAAGGGAATTAAGATGGCCGGGCGCACTGGTGGTAGTAAGGTTACCTTGAAAGGACGACGTATCGTTCAGATTATTCCTGAACGGAATATACTGTTAATCGAGGGCGTGTTACCCGGGGCGAATTTCGGGTTATTAGTCATTCAAAAATAATTACGAGTATGTAATGGATGTAGATGTGGTCAAGACAAACGGGCAGTCGACTGGCTCGAAAGTGAAGCTGCCAAAACATGTTTTTGGAATAGAACCCAATGAGCACGCTGTCTATCTAGCGGTTAAAGCTCAAACGGCGAACGACCGTCAAGGCAATTCCGCCAGCAAGACTCGCAGTATGGTGAGTGGTGGTGGTAAGAAGCCGTGGAAGCAAAAAGGAAGGGGTGCCGCGAGGGCTGGTACGATACGTTCTCCTCTATGGGTTGGAGGCGGTCGTGCTTTCGGGCCACAAAAGCGAGACTATTCTCAATCTCTTCCGCGTAAGGTGAAAGTCCTGGCAAGAGCTTCCGTCTTCACGGACAGGGCAAAGGGGGGGCAGGTAACCGTGGTCGAAGATTTTCATCTTTCTGAGGCTAAAACAAAGGAAATGGCGACCATTCTCAAGGCTCTGGGATTGGAAAGTAAACGCTCGCTTCTTCTTCTTACTCAATATGATGCAATGGTCCTGCGGGCTTCCCGGAATATTCCCAATTTGGAAGTGCGGGTGGCGGCATCGGAGTCTACTTACGACCTTTTGAGATGTGAGGCGATTGTTTTACAAAAGGGTGCTGTTAATAAAATTTCGGGAGCCTTCAAGAAATGAAAGAAAAGCACGCGATCTTAATCCGACCGATTTTGACGGAAAAGATGCTTATGCTACAAGAAGATGGAAACAAATACGGTTTTCAGGTTGATAGAAGCGCGAACAAAATTGAGATTAAGAGAGCGGTTGAAGCCAAATTTGATGTCATTGTTCAAGCAGTGCGCACGATAAACGTCCAGGGAAAATCCAAGAGAATGAACACGCGTGGTGGGATGACGCATGGAAAGCGTGCCGATTGGAAAAAGGCAATTGTAACGTTGGCGGAAGGTTATTCGATAGAGTTGTTCGGAGAACAGCAAAATTAGGATTTAAAATATGGCTATCAAGACATTTAATCCAACGACTCCCAGCTTACGTCATACTTCCATTCTGAAATTTGATGAGATTACTAAGACAGAGCCGGAAAAATCTTTACTCGTACCACTCAAGAAGAGTGGCGGGCGAAACAATCATGGTCACGTCACCCTTAGGTTTAGGGGGGGCGGGCACAAACGAAAATACCGTTTAGTCGATTTCAAACGCAATAAGGATGACGTCCCGGCGAAGGTGGCATCTATTGAGTATGATCCCAATCGAACCGCGAACATCGCCTTGTTGTATTACCGGGACGGGGAGAAACGTTATATTCTGGCCCCGCAAGGTCTGAAAGTCGGTGATCAACTTTCTTCTGGTGAAAATGCGGCCGTGCAAATAGGGAATGCGCTTCCTTTGAACAACATACCGCTTGGGACACTGGTACACAATATCGAGTTGGTCCTTGGAAAAGGTGGGCAGCTTGCCCGCGGTGCCGGGGCCTATGGTCAACTGATGGCAAAAGAAGGACGTTACGTTCAGGTTAAGCTGCCTAGCGGTGAGGTGAGAATGGTGAGTAGAGACTGTCGGGCCACAATCGGTCAGTTGGGAAATTCCGACCACCTTAACACCTCGGTCGGTAAGGCCGGTAGGCGCCGTTGGCTTGGTAGACGGCCGCATGTTCGGGGGGTTGTGATGAACCCGGTGGATCATCCGATGGGCGGTGGTGAAGGGAAAACTTCAGGTGGGCGACATCCTTGTTCGCCGTGGGGCAAGCCGGCCAAAGGGGGTAAGACGAGAAAGAAGAAAAAGTCTGATGATTACATCGTAACGAAGAGAAAAAAATAGGTAGACTATGCCACGCTCAGTTAAAAAAGGCCCTTATATTGATGAGAAACTTCTCCGGCGGATTCAGGAGATGAATAAGTCTAGCCAGAAGAGAGTGCTGAAAACTTGGGCCAGGCGGTCCACAATCACACCTGACTTCGTTGGTCACACGCTGGCCATTCACAATGGGCAAAAATTTTTTCCGGTGTTCATCTCGGAGAATATGGTTGGGCACAAGCTTGGAGAATTTTCACCAACCCGTACTTTTAGAGGGCATGGTGGCAAGTCTTCTGAGAAAACCGGCAAGATGAGATAACCGATAAATAGCGCGGAGAACATGGAAGCACGAGCGGTTGCAAAATACGTCAGGATATCGCCAAAGAAGGTGCGGCAAGTTGTAGACTTGGTGCGTGGCGTACCGGTGGGCAAAGCACTAAACATTCTGCATTTTACGCACAAGGCTGCTTCGGAACCGATCGAGAAGACGTTGCGCTCAGCCGTTGCGAATATGTTGAATAACGATGAGGCCTCTAAAATTGATCCGGAGGATCTCTTCGTGAAAGACGCATATGTGGATATGGGGTTTAGTTTTCGCAGATTCCGGGCGGCCTCCATGGGACGACCGATGCGAATGCGCAGACGCTCTTGCCACATTACAATCGTAGTATCCGAAAAAGAAGAAAAAGTAGCTTAGTATAACCTTCGGAGGTATTTTGGGACAAAAAACACACCCGATCGGATTTAGGCTGGGAGTGATAAAAGAGTGGGAGTCGAATTGGTATGATGAGCGCAGATTCGCCTCAAAATTAAGCGAAGATCTGATGCTGCGACGGTACATTAGACGAAGACTCCAAAATGCTGCCATATCCAGAATTCAGATAGACCGAACTCCGCAGCGTATCACTCTAACAATTCACACCGCGAGGCCCGGCATCGTGATAGGACGCAAAGGCGCTGAAGTGGATAAGTTAAAAGAAGAATTGCAGAGGCTGTCTGATAAGGATGTTCAGTTGAATATTTCCGAGGTGAAAAAACCAGAGTTAGATGCGTATCTGGTTGGTGAAAGTATTGCAAGTCAGCTATCGTCGAAAGTTCCCTTCAGGCGGGTGATGAAAAAGGCTGTGATGAACTGCATGCGAATGGGGGCGGAGGGCGTCAAAATTGCATGTGGGGGGAGACTTGGCGGAGCCGAAATGGCACGGCGTGAAGCCTATAAGGATGGTAGGATCCCGCTACATACCTTGCGTGCGGATATCGATTACGCAAAGATCACCGCGCAAACCCCCTATGGCACGATCGGAGTTAAAGTCTGGATCTGCAAGGGTGAGGTTATCGGTAGCTAAGGAGAGATGTCATGTTAATGCCAAGAAAAGTCAAGTACAGAAAATTGCACCGCGGTCGGATGAAGGGTAAGGCCAATCGTGGTGCGAAAATCGCCTTTGGCGAGTTTGGTCTCAAGGCGTTGAGTCCAGGGTGGGTGTCATCCCGTCAAATTGAAGCGGCGCGTATTGCCTTGACCCGTCACATTAAAAGAGGTGGCAAGGTTTGGATTAGAATTTTCCCGAATAAGCCTGTTACGCAGAAGCCGGCGGAAACAAGGATGGGGAAGGGAAAGGGGTCACCTGAGTTTTGGGTAGCCGTCGTCAAACCCGGTCGAATGTTATTTGAATTGAGCGGCGTGGAAGAGGGAATCGCGAAAGAAGCTTTACGCCTGGCGGCACACAAATTGCCTGTAAAGACAAAATTTGTCAGCCAAAGTGATTTCGGTGAATAGAAATGAAAATGGATGAAATAAAAGAACTTAACAAAGAAGAAGTTGAAATGCGGTTGACGGATGCGACCGAAGAGTTGTACAACCTCAGGTTTCAACATGCCATGCACCAACTGGACAATCCGATTCGGATTCGGGAAGTAAGGAAGGATATTGCCCGGTTGATGACCGTTTTGCACGAATATCAATTGGGCGTGCGATCTGACAAGACGACCGCTGTGTCTGATAAGTAACCTTTAGGATTGGATGATGGAAAGAGGCACGAGAAAGACAAAAGTAGGACTGGTTGTTTCGAATAAGATGGACAAGAGTGTCGTCGTAAGCGTGGTACGGCTGGTGCGACACCCTCTTTACGGTAAGTTTTTCAAGAAAACCTCAAAATTTATGGCTCATGATGAGCAGAATGTCTGCCAGATCGGTGATACCGTCAAGATTATGGAATCGCGGCCTTTGAGTCGTTTGAAAAGATGGCGTTTGGTTTCGGTTTTGGAAAAAGCGAAGTAATTTTTAAGTCGAGAGGAAGAGATGATTCAGCAGTATACCAGGTTAAACGTTGCTGACAATACTGGGGCGAAGCGTGTTATGTGCATCATGGTTCCCGGAGGGACAAAAAGGAAATACGCGTATGTCGGCGATTTGATCAAGGTGTCCGTTAAGTCCGCCATTCCTGGTAGCACTGTCAAGAAGGGGGATGTGAGTGATGCGGTGGTTGTCCGAACCAGAAAGGAGATCCGGCGTAAGGACGGGTCATATATTCGGTTCGATGAGAATGCCGCCGTCTTACTCAATGAACAAAAGGAACCACGAGGTACACGTATTTTCGGACCTGTCGCACGCGAACTGCGCGACAAACAATACATGAAAATTGTATCGTTGGCACCTGAAGTCTTATAATTACCGCCGAAGTTGGAGCTCTTTAGAAATGCACATAAAAAAAAATGATCAAGTCTTAGTTTTGTCAGGGGATTATAAAGGAAAACGTGGTAAGGTTTTGAAAGTTTTTCCTGGGCGGCAGAGAGTCATTGTCGAGGGAGTTAATTTCATCAAGAGACATATGCGACCTTCGCAGACGATGCCTCAGGGAGGCATCATAAAAAAGGAAGCACCGGTTCATGTTTCAAACGTCATGCTTATCGATCCTAAGACTAATGAGGCGACCAGAGTCCGGTATGATTATCTTGAGAATAATGAAAAACGTGCCCGACGAAAAGTGCGTTACGCCAAGAAATCCGGAGAAATGATTCCGGACCCAATGTAAGCTAAAATGAAGGTTTGAAGTCGTAAGATGGCTGATTACACCCCAAGACTAGTCACTGAATACAGAGAGAACATCGTCCCCAGGCTTATGAAACGCTTTGGGTACACAAACGTTATGCAAGTGCCAAAGGTTGAAAAAATCGTCCTCAACATGGGATGTGGAGAGGCGATTCAGGACTCAAAACTTCTGGACAAATCCATTGACGATATGGAGCAGATCGCCGGACAGAAGGCCGTCGTAACCAAGGCAAAAAAAGCAATATCAAATTTTAAGATACGTGAGGGCAACAAGGTTGGCCTCAAGGTTACGCTGAGAAGCGCACGAATGTATGAATTTCTCGACCGGTTGGTCAATATTGACATCCCACGAATTCGCGATTTCAGAGGTCTTTCAGACAAGTCGTTTGATGGACGCGGAAATTATTCTATGGGCGTGCGAGAGCAGATTATTTTCCCTGAAATTGACTATGACAGGATTGACAGAATAAGAGGTCTGGATATTAGTATCGTGACGACGGCCAAAAGCGATGAAGAGGCATTCGAACTCCTGAAGGAATTTGGAATGCCTTTCAAGAAAAAAGATAATAATTAGTTAGTGTAAAGTGAGAGGAAGACCTTGGCTAAGAAATCATTAATAGCAAAACAGCAGAGAAAGCAAAAATTCGAGGTACGGGCCTACAGTAGATGCTCACGGTGTGGCCGACCACGTGCCTATTTACGCAAGTTTGGTTTGTGCCGTATCTGTTTCAGGGAACTCGCTCTCGAAGGTAAAATTCCTGGCGTTGTCAAGGCAAGCTGGTAAAGGATAGGTACTTAAAATGTGTATGACTGACCCGATTGCAGACTACTTAACGCGAATTCGCAACGCCTGTCAGGCTAAGCATCGCAAAGTGGATATCCCATCTTCAAATTTCAAGCGCAGCATTACGCGCATTCTCAAGGAGTACGGCTATATCAGAGACTACTTGTTGATAGATGATAAGAAAAATGGGCTAATTAGAATATATTTAAAATACGGTGCTGAAGGTCAGAGTGTCATTGCTGGCTTAAAGAAAATCAGTACTCCTGGTTTGCGCAAATACGTTGGCACCAAAGAGATTCCGCGGGTTTTCAATAATTTGGGAATGGCAGTTCTATCGACGCCAAAGGGAGTGATATCCGACCGTGACGCACGTAAATTGAACGTGGGCGGAGAAGTCGTTTTTTATGTTTGGTAATAATCGTTAGGAGAGTCTGGTGTCCCGAGTCGGAAAGAATCCAATTGCCATTCCTGGTGGGGTCGAGATAAAAATTGATGGGACGATGGTCCTGGTCAAAGGTCCCAAGGGGGAGCTTTCATTAAATGTCGATCCCGATATTCAGGTTGAAAGGAAGGACGGCGAAATCGTTGTGTCCCGGCCAAATGATAGTCAACGTTTTCGTGCGCTGCATGGGCTATATCGATCCCTTATCGCCAATATGGTCGAGGGCGTAACAAATAGCTTCCAACGTAAACTTGAGATTGTCGGAGTGGGATACAAAGGCGAGATGAAGAACAATCGCCTAAATTTGCAACTTGGTTATTCGCATCCTATCGTCTTCGTTCCGCCTGCGGGGATTGAAATTACCGCTGAAGGGCCAACCAAGCTGACTATTTCGGGGATAAGTAAAGAGCTAGTCGGTCAGGTTGCGGCCAAGATTCGTTCTTTCCGTCCCCCGGAGCCATACAAAGGCAAGGGGGTTAAATACGCTGAAGAACATATCCGTAGAAAGGCGGGTAAGACAGCCGCCTAAGGTTCTGACTGTTTAATGAGCGAGAGATATTCTTATGTCTGGTAAAAAATCTGTTCGGACTCTTAAAAGGGCGAACAAGAAAAAAAGAATTAGAAAAAAAGTTGTGGGCACGGCCGACAGACCCCGTCTGGCTGTTTTCCGTAGTTCAAAGAACGTGTATGCGCAGTTGATCGATGATGTCAAGAGTACGACTTTGGGTGGTACTTCTTCCCTGAACCCGGAGTTGAGGACCGCGATTAACAAGACCCCGAATAAGACTGAGGCCGCGAAATTGGTTGGTAAGGCGATTGCGGAAAAGGCAAAATCATTGAAGGTCGAGTCCGTTGTTTTCGACCGCGGCGGCTATCTTTATCATGGCCGCGTCAAAGCGGTCGCGGATGCCGCCAGAGAAAACGGGTTGAAGTTTTGACCAAATGCGAACACCCATATTTTTTGAAGAGTAGGAGAGAATTTTGAAAAGAGCGGTTAAGGTGAGTGCGAGTGAGTTAGATCTCAAAGAGCGCGTTATCCACATCAACCGTGTTGCGAAGGTGGTGAAGGGTGGGCGGCGGTTCAGTTTTAATGCTATTGTAGTTGTTGGCGATGGCAACGGTTATGTTGGTACTGGCCTTGGTAAAGCGAACGAAGTGGTAAGTGCTATTGCCAAGGGCGTGGAGAACGCCAAGAAAAATTTGATTCGTGTTCCGCTTGTCAACGGTACAATCCCACACTCGATTAAGGGCAAATTTGGTGCTGGGAAAGTATTTTTGAAACCAGCCTCTCCTGGAACAGGGGTCATAGCGGGCGGCGCGGTCCGGGCTATCGTTGAAGCGGCCGGAATTCAGGACATCTTAACGAAGTCGATGGGGTCCGCTAATTCACACAATGTTGTAAAGGCTACGATGACTGCCCTTTCCGAATTAATGGATGTTGTGTCTATCGCCCACAAACGTGGCCTGACCGTCACGGAAGTGTTTAACAAAACAATGACTGTCTGAACGAATCATGGCAAAGAAACAGATTAAGATTACGCAAGTCAAAAGTATCATAGGCCGGCATTTCAAGCAAAAAAGAACGATTGCCGCATTGGGTCTCCGGTGTATTAATGATTCCGTAGTACATAACGACACACCTCAGATTCAAGGCATGATCACAAAAGTCAGTCATCTAATCAAGACAGAGATCGTTAGTTGAGGAAAGAGTGAATCATGGATTTAGGTAGCCTTAAATATGCCGCTGGCGCTGTTCACAAACGAAAACGAATTGGCAGGGGCCAGGGATCCGGTAATGGAAAAACCGCGGGGCGCGGGCACAAAGGTCAGGGGTCGCGTTCCGGTTCGAAGAAACGGCCCTGGTTTGAAGGGGGGCAAATGCCGTTGCAGAGGCGGGTGCCGAAGAGGGGATTTACGAACATCTTTAAACGTGAATTCCAGGTGATAAACGTTAAGGATTTGGAGAGACTGGAAGAATTGAAAGATGTTACCCCCGACGTGTTATTCAGTTCAGGGCTTGTTAGTAAGAGGTCGGTTCCCGTCAAAATACTAGGGGATGGTGACCTCAACAAAGCCGTGGAAATTTCCGCTCACGCATTTAGTCAATCAGCGAAAGAAAAAATCGAAAAGGCAGGCGGAAAGGTTACTGTTTTATGATTGACAGCTTCAAAAGCATTTTCAAGATACCTGAGCTAAAGCAGCGTATTATTTTTACGCTCATCATGCTGGTTGTATACCGAATTGGTGGTCATATCCCAATCCCTGGCATCAACAGCGAGGCACTCTTAAGATATTTTGAAGAAGCCAGTCAGGGCAGGGGGCTCTTGAGTTTGTATGATTTGTTTGCCGGCGGCGCATTTCGCCGGGCAACAGTCTTTGCCCTCGGTATCATGCCTTATATTTCAGCATCCATCATTATCCAATTGCTGGGGGCCGTTGTTCCTTCCTTTCAGAAGTTGCAAAAGGAGGGGCAGGAAGGGCAAAAGAAGATTACACAGTACACCCGTTATGGCACGGTTCTTATTGCAAGCATGCAAGCTTTTGGTGTTAGCATATTTCTAGAGCAGATACGTACGAACGCGCAACTGTCCGTTGTGCCGTATCCAGGACTTGGGTTTCGCCTTTTAACCATGGTCACGCTTTGTGCCGGGACGGTTTTTATCATGTGGCTTGGTGAGCAGATAACCGAACGTGGAATAGGTAATGGCATTTCACTCATCATTTTTATCGGTATTGTGGCCACCTTTCCCAATGCGGCCTTGGATGAGTATCAGCAGGTCAGCGCTGGAAATAGGGCAATTCTTACCGAAGTGTTTCTGCTGGGACTCATGGTTCTCACCATTGCCGGGGTCGTGGCATTGACCCAGGGAACCCGAAAGATCCCCGTTCAATATGCGAAGCGAGTGATCGGCCGCAAAGTCTATGGCGGCCAGAGCACGCACATACCGCTACGCGTAAATACGGCTGGCGTGATGCCGATTATTTTTGCTCAGTCCATCATGTTCGTGCCACAGACGGTATTATCGTTTTTCCCGAATAGCGAATTGATGAACAGCATGGCGAGATATTTTAATTTTCAGTCTGCCGTTTACTGGTCTCTCTATGGTCTTTTGATTGTTTTCTTTACTTATTTTTATACGGCAATAGCATTCAATCCAGTCGATGTCGCCAACAACATGAAAAAACACGGCGGGTTCATCCCTGGCGTGCGGCCGGGCAAAAAGACGGCGGAATTTATCGACAACATCCTGACACGCATCACTTTGCCCGGATCTATTCTCTTGGCCATCGTGGCTGTGCTGCCCTATATCATTACTCGATTTGTGAATGTATCTTTCAACTTTGCTTCGTTTTACGGCGGCACCTCACTTTTGATTATCGTTGGTGTTGCACTGGATACACTTCAACAGTTGGAATCACATCTATTGATGCGGCACTATGACGGGTTTATGAAAAGCGGTGGTAAGATCCGGGGGAGGCGTAGGTTCTAAATTGATTCAAGTCCGTAGTGCGCGTGAAATTTCGTTGATCCGGAAGAGTTGTGAAATTGTTTCCGGAGCCCTTGCCGTTGCCCGCGACTTGATCAAGCCCGGTATCACGACAAAAAAAATTGACCAGGAAATCGAAAAATTTATTCTCTCCAAAGGCGCTCAACCTGCTTTTAAAGGGTACAATGGCTTTCCTGCCAGCAGTTGTATTTCGATCGATGAAGAAGTAGTTCATGGAATTCCTGGAGAAAGAGTGCTTCTGCCTGGTCAAATAGTAGGCGTAGACATTGGTGTGGTGATGGAAGGTTTCTATGGTGACAGCGCAATGACTTTTGCCGTGGGTGACGTCGACGGAGAAAAGCAGCGCCTTATGGATGTCACGCAAGAATCACTCTACGCGGGACTTGGTAAGGCTGAGGCTGGAGGACGTCTGTCAAATATTTCAAATGCGATCCAGCGCAAGGTCGAAGATGCGAGATTTTCGGTGGTAAGGGCGCTTGTCGGCCACGGCATCGGAGAGAATCTCCATGAGGATCCACAAATACCAAACTATGGTCCCGCGAACTCCGGACCGAGATTGAAAAGCGGTATGGTCCTGGCGATCGAACCAATGGTCAACATGGGCGATTTTGACATTGTAACAAAAGAGGATGAGTGGACGGTGGTAACTTGTGACGGCTTACCATCCGCTCATTTTGAGCATACGGTTGTGGTCACGGATGACGGTCCTGAGATACTAACGACTCATGGTTAGGGTATGGCAAAAGAAGCACCAATAAAGGTTGACGGAACAATTGTGGAGACTCTACCAAATGCCACCTTTCGGGTCGAACTTGAGAACGGCCACAAAGTCCTGGCCCACATCTCGGGGAAGATGCGCATGCATTTTATCAAGATTCTGCCAGGAGACAAAGTGACGTTGGAATTGTCTCCATACGACCTGAGTCGTGGCCGAATTACATATCGATATAAATGAGGTGTCACTCATGAAAGTACGATCTTCGTTGAAACGTCTCTGCGACAACTGCAAAATTGTTCGCAGGAAGGGTCGCGTTATGGTTATTTGCAAAAACCCGCGCCATAAGCAGCGCCAGGGATAATAGAACTTTGTGGAGGTAAAGATTGGCTAGAATCGCTGGAGTTGATTTACCAAAAGATAAACGGGTCGTAATAGGATTAACCTATATCTACGGCCTCGGTTTGACCAGTTCCAAGAACATATTGAAGGAAGCACGCGTGGATGAAAATATTCGCGTGAACAACCTGTCCAATGAGGATGTTGCGAACATTCGGGCAGTGATTACCAAGAGTTACAGAGTCGAGGGATCGCTTCGGACGGAAGTAAACATGAACATCAAACGGTTGATGGACATTGGTTGCTACCGTGGACTCCGACACCGGCGGGGACTTCCCGCGAGAGGGCAACGGACCCACACGAATGCCCGGACGCGCCGTGGACGCCGAACAGCGGTTGGGGGCAAGAAAAAATAACACGATTTTCATTTTTTAAGTGAAGAGGTTTTTGAATGGCTCCATCTAAGAAGTCAAAAAGTAAGAAGAAAGAAAAAGTCGAAGCCAATGGCGTGGCCCATATTAAGGCGACATTTAATAATACAATCATTACGCTAACGGATCAATACGGCAACGTTATTTCGTGGGCATCCGCTGGTAAGCTCGGTTTTAAAGGGTCCCGCAAGAGCACACCTTTTGCGGCGCAACTGTCCGCCGAGGCGGCCGCAAAGGAAGCCAAGGATCTTGGTTTGCAACGCGTAGAGGTTTTGATTAAGGGTCCAGGTGCTGGACGCGAATCAGCGGTCAGGTCATTGCAGGCTGCTGGTTTAGAGATCACCGTCATTAAGGATGTGACACCCATTCCACATAATGGCTGTCGTCCGCCTAAGCGTAGAAGAGTCTAACAAAGATTAAGTGGAGGTAAGTTAACTGAATGGCAAGGTACGTCGGCCCGGTTTGTAAGCTCTGTCGCAGAGAAGAGCAAAAATTGTTTTTAAAAGGTTCGAAATGCACGACACCGAAATGTCCGGTAGAGAAAAAAAAATACCCTCCAGGACAGCACGGAACCCGTCGGCGTTATAAGCAGTCCGAATACGGCATCCAATTGCGCGAAAAGCAGAAGGTTCGTAAAACGTATGGTTTGCTTGAACGACAATTCAGGAACTATTTTAAGAAAGCGGAGATGCAGAAGGGCATTACCAGTGAGAGACTTTTACAGATGTTGGAACGGCGTCTCGACAATGTTGTTTATCGAATGGGATTTGCCTCATCTCGCAGGACGGCGCGACAACTGGTTTTGCACCGCCATTTCATGGTCAACGATAGATTGGTGAATATCCCGTCGTTCATCGTAAAGCCTGGCGACGTTGTTCGTGTCAAGGATGCCAGCAAGAAGCTTGAGATAATCCATAGCTCAATGAAGAAAGTTAGGGACGGGGAACTGTTGCCCTGGCTTGAACTAGACAAAGCGGGAATGAAGGGGACTCTGTTGAGTAACCCCGCGCGAGCCGACATTCCTCTGGATGTGAATGAGTCTCTGATTGTTGAGCTGTATTCCAAGTAACAAGAACGTTTAGAAAACCTGTTCGGAGAACAAAAAGTATGAATTGGCCTAATCTTCAAATGCCAAGTAGTCTTGAAATTGATGAGTCGACCTACTCGAATACGTACGGGAAGTTTGTGTTGCAACCGTTGGAGCGGGGATTTGGCGTGACCATCGGGAATTCCCTGAGAAGGATTCTTTTGTCATCTCTTCCCGGTGCGGCGATCACGATGATTCGGGTTGACAAAGTTCTGCATGAATTCTCTACCATCCCGGGTGTTGTCGAGGACGTAGCGGATATCATTCTGAATTTAAAGGAAGTCAGATTCAAACTGCTGAGCAAGAAACCCGAAAAAGTGCTGGTCAGCCTAAAAGGCCCTGGCAACTTCACTGCCGCCGACATCCAAAATGGCACGACGGAGTTCGAAATTCTCAATCCGGAGAAGCACATTGCCACCCTAAATTCTGATGCGAAGTTTGACATGGAGTTGCGGATTGGCCGGGGTCACGGATACGTGCCATCCGAAGAAAATAAGATCCCGGACCAGCCGATTGACTCAGTCCCCATAGACGCAATCTATACTCCGATCAAGCGAGTGACTTACAAAGTGGAGAATACGAGACTTGGTGACAGAACCGATTACGAAAAACTGATCCTTGCGCTGGAAACAGATGGCAGTGTGACTCCCGATGATGCGCTTACCTATGCCGCCAAAATTTTCCGGGACCACATTAATCTGTTCATCAATTTTGATATCGAACCTGAGCAAGAAGAGCCGGTCGAAGTTGATGAGGAGATTCTGAAGATCCGAAAGCTGTTGAAAATGCCGGTTGACGAACTCGAATTGTCCGTGCGTTCTTACAATTGCCTGATGGCGGCTAATATCAAGACGATTGGTGACTTGGTCAGGAGAGACGAGGCCGAAATGCTAAAGTTCCGCAACTTTGGACGCAAATCACTGCAGGAACTTACGAGAATTTTGGAGGATAAAAACCTTCAGTTTGGCATGGATACACAAAAATACCTGAAGGGCGACACCGACTAGAGGAAACTATGCGACATAAGAAAGCACATAAGAAGCTGGGCCGAACAACCAGCCACCGCAAGGCAATGATTTCGAACGTAGCCACCTCACTATTCGAGCACAAACAGATTCGGACCACGACGGTTAAGGCAAAAGAAGTAAGGCGAAAGGTAGATAAGCTGATCACCTTTGCCAAGAGTGGCACCTTAGCTGACAGAAGGCAAGTTCTTCGAACGATTCGGCGCAGGGATGTGGTGAAAACCTTGTTTTCTGAGATCGCGCCAACTTACGAAGATCGGAACGGGGGTTACACACGGGTTATCAAGCTGGGTCGGAGGCGCGGAGATGGTGCCGAAATGGCACTGCTGGAATTGGTTGGCTTTGAAGGGATCGCTCTCGAGAAACAGGAAAAGGCGGAGCAAAAAGCTGACAAGAAGCGGCGGAAAGAAGAGAAGGACAGAAAGGAAGCGGAGGCCACTGCCAACGCCGAATAAAGACAGAGCACGAGATGTCGCTGAAATAAATTTGAAAGCCGATTGGATGTGTAAAGCAGTCGGCTTTTATTTTGTGGGTGACCACGAAAGCGAGACCGTTATGAAGAGACGAGTCAAAGCACCGACCGGAACGAAACTAACATGCAAAGGATGGCCGCAGGAAGCGGCAATGCGCATGTTGATGAACAATCTCGACCCGGAGGTGGCGGAGGCGCCTGACCAACTCATTGTGTACGGCGGGACAGGACGGGCGGCACGCAGTTGGGAATGTTACGACCAGATTATTGACTCTTTGCGACAGTTGGAAAACGATGAGACTTTGCTAATCCAATCGGGCAAGGCGGTAGGAATATTCAGGACACATGAAATGGCGCCACGGGTTCTCATCGCCAACGCGCTGCTGGTGCCGGCCTGGGCAACCGCACAAAATTTCCGGGATCTGGAAGACCTTGGCCTCACCATGTATGGGCAGATGACCGCTGGGAGCTGGATCTACATCGGGACACAGGGGATCCTGCAAGGCACGTTTGAGACGTTTGCGGCTGCCGCCGAAAAACATTTTGGTGGTGAGCTGAGTGGTAAGTTGATTGTATCGGGAGGCATGGGAGGCATGGGGGGAGCACAACCATTGGCCGCGACTATGAACGGAGCCGCTTTTTTAGGAATTGATGTAGACGAAGCGCGCATCAAACGGCGAGTCGAGTCGGGATATTGCGATGAAATGACTGGTGATGTCAGGCAAGCTGTGCGAACCGTCCTGGAGGCAAAACGTACCGGAAGGGCCACCTCAGTTGGATTGATTGGGAATTGTGCGGATGTCTTGCCGGAACTGATCCGGGAGGGGGTCGTTCCAGACATTTTGACTGACCAAACTTCCGCCCATGATGAACTTTATGGTTATGTTCCCGCTGGCATGTCTTTAGCCGCGGCGATGCGCCTGCGTGTTGGGGATCCCAAGGCCTACATTGCGGCAAGCTACGCAAGTATGGTGCGACATGTTGAAAGTATGCTAAAGCTGCAAGAAATGGGAGCTGTCACCTTTGACTACGGCAACAACCTCAGAGGGCAGGCTTTGAAGGGAGGACTCAAGAATGCTTTTGATTTTCCTGGTTTTGTGCCGGAATATATTCGACCTTTGTTCTGTGAGGGTAAAGGTCCTTTCCGTTGGGCCGCGCTGTCAGGAGCCGTTTCGGATATTCACCGGATCGATGAGCTCGTTACAGACCTATTTTCGCAAGATTCGGCCTTGTTACGATGGATAAAGCTTGCCCGGGAAAGAGTCCATTTTCAAGGCTTACCGGCCAGAATTTGTTGGCTGGGACAGGGGGAACGAGCCCGATTCGGACTGGCGATCAACGAACTGGTCCAAAAAGGTGAGCTAATCGCCCCTATCGTGATTGGCCGGGACCACCTCGATACCGGGTCCGTCGCTTCGCCAAATCGTGAAACCGAGGGCATGCGCGATGGTTCAGACGCTATCGCCGATTGGCCGATTCTTAACGCCTTGCTGAATACGGCATCAGGGGCGAGTTGGGTTTCCGTGCATCATGGTGGTGGGGTAGGGATTGGCAACTCTATCCATGCCGGACAGGTTACGGTTGCGGATGGCACCCCGGAAGCCGCGCAACGCCTTTCCCGCGTCCTGACCAACGATCCAGGTATTGGCGTTGCCCGGCATGCTGACGCAGGTTACGGGATAGCTATTGAAACCGCGGTAAGCAAGGGCTTGAAGATTCCGGCTCTAAAGAAATGACAAAGAATTGAAGACCGCGGATTTTCTTATTGAGGGGGCGGCACAACTGGCCACCCCTCTTGCCAGTACCATCTTTGCTCCGGCGGAATTCATGACCCTTTCAGATGCCGCCGTGGCATCTTATCAAGGCGAAATTGTCGCGGTCGGTCCGACATCCGAAGTTAACAGGGACGTGCAATTGTGCGAGGGGGGTGTCCGTCTTTCGGGCAAAGGCCGCACACTCACGCCAGGGCTGGTAGACTGCCACACTCACACCGTATTCAGTCGGTCCCGGGAAGACGAATTCCAAATGCGGATTCAAGGCCAGAGCTATGAAGAAATTTCCCGTGCTGGTGGGGGAATTCTATCAAGCGTCCGCCACCTTCGTCAAACTTCCAAAGAAAAACTGATTGAGCAGACAAAGCCCCGACTGGATCGTTTCTTGAGCTTGGGAACAACCACGATTGAAGCCAAAAGCGGTTACGGCTTGACTTTAGCTGACGAGCTGAAAATGTTGCAAGTGATTGCTCAATTAAGCAAGTCTCATCCAATAGAAATTCAAGCAACCTTCCTGGGAGCACATGAAGTTCCTGACGAATACCGCGGTAACAAATCTGGATATTTAGACCTGGTTATAAAGGAAATGTTGCCGGCGGTTATGCAGCACAAGTTGGCCACCTACTGCGATATTTTCTGCGAGTCGCACGTTTTCTCCGTAACCGAGTCCGAAGCCGTGCTGACGGCTGCCAAAGCCCTTGGGTTTCACTTGAAAATTCATTCTGAACAATTGAGCCGCATTGGCGGCACATCGATGGCGGCCGAGTTGGGTGCCGTGTCCGCGGACCACCTGGATTACACGATTGCTCCCGATTGGCAGCTCATGTTGCGGCACGAGGTTGTCCCAGTCCTGTTACCCGGCGCGGTCTTTTTCTTAGGAAAAAACCATTACGGAGATGGCCGCCGTATGTGGGATCTGGGTTTGCCGGTGGCGATTGCAACGGATTTTAACCCTGGTTCTTGCATGACCGAGTCGATGCCTTTGATGTTAACTCTTGCGTGTTTAAAGCTTGGATTGACTCCGGCAGAGGCTCTCACGGCTGCCACCTGGCACGCCGCACTGGCTCTCAGGCAAGGGAACTTATTGGGGACAATTGAAGTAGGAAAAAAAGCTGATTTCGTACTATGGGCGGCTCCCAACTTCAAGCATCTGCCGTATCATTTTGGCGTCAATCTCGTGGACAAGGTAGTGAAAGCGGGTAAGGTTGTCTATCATGCGCCGCACTAAATAATGAAGGAAACCAACGTTATTCTCTTGCTCTGGAAACTGATACGTAAGGGTCCCTGGTATACAACCACGCCCCTCGTCCTAATCGTTTCGCTCGTTGCGGGTCTCGGTACAGGGTGCCGTAAAGACAGCCCGCTTGATTTCGGGGCACTAGAAGATCCCACTGCCCGGGGTAGAATTGACACCACGTCTATTACGACAAGCCTGGTAGAGGAAAGCATCCAGGATACGGTAACGGTAAACGGCAGGGGACCGTTTCTTGAACTCGGTAAATTCGGAAATCTCAGTTCGCGAATTCTGATGAAATTTTCGACACTCCCGGACACCATTACCATCAACCGCGCAACTTTGATCCTTGACACCAACACAATATTTACCGACGGGAGAAATAGATCCATTTTTACGGCGAGGATTCATCGCTCTCTTTCGGATTGGGAAGAACGGAACGTCACATCAAAAAATTTTGGAGGTTCCGTGGATCCGGCAGTATTGGCCGAGGCCCGGATCATTTCCTCCGCGGCGGATTTTGCTGCTGGAGATTCGCTGTTCCTGGAATCGGTTCGGTTCGATTTCAACGACGAAGGACTGGACGTTGTGCGGTCCTGGCAGGATACTCTGCGTAGCGACAATTTCGGTGTTTTAATCGATTTTGACCCGGAAAGCCGGTTCATAAAGGAGTTCTTTTCACAAAATGGTCCTCTAAATCAACCGCGTCTCGAGCTGGATATTACGACACCATCTAAACGAGATACGATTTTCCGCTTGCCGCGTGAAGATGCATTTTTGGTTGAAATGGATGAACCCCTGACGGAGGGACCCCTTTTCGTGGATGATCTGTTTAGCCTGCAATCGACTTTAAAATTTGACCTTTCCGCAATACCGCGTGAATCGACCATCAACCGGGCCGTACTTTTTCTCACTGTCAAGGATGATGCAACTGCCATAAAGACCAGCGGCTATGGCATTCGGATTGAGAGATTAGCCACGGAACTTGCACTGCCGGCGGAGTTTAGGATCGATTCGACCTTTGTATCCATTACCGATTTGGTCACACGTAACACCAGCATTCTCTCCATCACGGTAACCAATCTCATTCAGTTCTGGGTGACTGGCGCTTTTGAGAATCACGGTCTTCTGATTCGGACCAGAAATCCGGGCCGTGATGTGAGTAGACTCGCGTTTCATTCGTCACAAACATCATCCAGTCTGGCCCCACGACTGGAGATTAGTTTTACCAGTGGACCTACATTTCCCTAGCGGATTCGAAATATTATGATGACCCGATTCAAATTGTTCCTTATTGTTGCGACACTATGCTGTTTAAATCCTCTCACGGCTGCTGCCCAGTCATTCTATTCGCAGCGTGGCCTGGGCTTGGTTAAATATTTTGTGAGCGGACAGAGCGTGGGGATGGGTGGAGTAGGCCTTGCCGTGTCGGATTGGCTGACCGTTAACTATATGAACCCAGCGGCCCTCGTTAGCCTTCCCGTCGCATTCATAAGCGGGACCTTTGCACATGAATCGCTGGATCTAAGTGGTAGTGGCCAGGATGGGGCTATTTCCAATACGAATGTTCGTGGCTTCCAATTTCATTTGCCTATCAAGAAAGAACGAATTTCCATGGCAATGGGCCTCACACCCTACAGTTCAATTGAATATTCTTTCAAAGCGTCTCATTTTTTGAACAATGATCGGTTTACTGAAACGCTGTCCGGCTCTGGTGGCGCAAATATAGCTTTTTTCAGTCTTGCGGTCAGGCCTTTCAAAAAGTTGGCTCTCGGTGCAACAGGACTGCTTTATTTCGGTAATTTGAGAACAATTTGGCGAGTCGTTTTTGATAATAATGCAACATTGATCAACACACAACAGGAGAATACTCAGAGTTTCACGGACACTAATTTTAGGCTTGGTTTTCAGTATGAAATATATAAAGGATGGCGGATCGCGGGGGTCTACTCGCCATCCGTAACCTTGAATGCCGACCAGACCATTTTTCTTCGCAACATAACTGAATTTGACGACTTGCCAAGACAAACTATCAAACTACCGGCTTCATATGGCATCGGGACGGCATTCTATGCTGGCCGAAAACTTCTGGTCGGACTGGATTACTATGTTGAGAACTGGAGTGGAATCGAGTCGGATGGTTTTGTAAACGACAGTCAACGGCTTGGAATTGGCTTTGAATACTCAGGACGAGGCACAAACATAAATAGCAACTGGTTCAGCCGCTCAGCGTTTCGATTGGGATTTTATTACCGTGATCTGGGCCTGGAAGATCCGGTAGGTGAATCCGTTACCGAGGTCTTTGGGACCGTTGGCTTGGGCTTCCCCCTGCGATGGACAGCCTCGCGCGTCGATTTGGGCCTTGAAATCGGGAAGCGAGGTTCTCTTGACAGCAATCCGATTAAGGAGAAAATTTTGCGGTTCACCGCTAGCGTTACTGTTGGTGAGGGCTGGTTTTTCCGCCGGGGCAGACGGTAAGTCAGAGTTGTTACAATTTACTTGCATATTATGACGCAGCTTGTTATTGTAACTACTTATGTAACTTATTTCATTCTTGCCTAAGTCTCTTTTACCCGGCGGTTTCCTATATCAAATGATTTGGAGGTATTCATCGTGGCTATGACAAATTGCTTAAGCAAAGCAAAGGTTACTTTTCTCATTATGGTCGTAACCCTGTTTGCGGCACTCGTCGTGTTCGACAGTTCGTCTGACGCATTGGCCCAGAAAAAGAAAAAAAAGAAAAAGAAGGGCAAGAATGAGCAGGAGGAAGTGGATCCTGAAGTAGCCAGAAAGAAATATATGTTTGAGTTGGCCAAGAACTGGAGCTTCGGATACGAGAACTACAAGAACAAGCAGTATGACCGTGCGAAGAAATTTCTATGGGTGGTTGCGGAGATCGATACAATAAATAAATTTCCAAAAGTCTATCGCTATCTTGGGGACAGCTACTTTAAACTGAATAACGTTGATAGCGCGCAGGTTGTTTTCGAACTAGGTTCAGAAAGACATCCGGATGACCCGCATCTTCATCGCATGATTGGTTTCATCAAGGCCCAACGCGGAGAGTTGGACGGTGCCATTGATCAGTACCAAAAGGTTGTCGAATTTGAGCCGGACTCAAAGGATGACTGGCAACAATTGGCGACTCTTTATGTCAAGGCCGACAGAATCGATGAAGCGATAGCAACCTACGGCAAGATACTGGAGCTTGATCCTGACGACAGGGATGCACAGGCTAACAGGTCAAGTTTGTTGGGGTCCATTGGGGATATCGCGGGGATGATTGAAGGCAAAGAAGCGACCCGGGCCAAAGAGCCGCAAAACAGCCAGGTACGTTTTGAGCTGGGTGAACTTTATTTCCGCGAAGGAGATAATGGGAAGGCCATCGAATTGTTCAAAGAATTTCTTACTTTGTCTCCTGATGATGTCGGTGCCATCAATTACATTGCGACCGCCTATGTTCAGCAGGAACAATATCGCCAGGCTATCGAGCAATACAAGCAAATTTTGACTCTCCAACCAGATAATAAGGAAGTGATGGCGAAGATAAGCCAAAGCTACAAGGATTTGGGACTATTCTCGAGTGCACGTGTTTATGCCCGCAAAGCGTTGGCGATTGACAATAATTACGGTCTGGGGTGGATTGTCCTGGGAGAAGCTTACGAAGGATCAGCGGAAAAATGTGTAGACAAGAAAAAAGGCAAGGTGGCCTTCAACGACAAACTAATGTACGGCAGGGCGGCGGATCAGTATAGGAGGGCGCGCAAAGATCCGCAATATCGGCAGGATGCGGACAGACACCTCAGCTTTTTGCAGGGGGTGCTTCCGACGAAAGAAGATATGTTTATGCACAAAGGTGAAACCAAACCCACCGGTGAGTGCTACAGTTGGAGTAACTGAGTGGAGATGCTGTAAGTTTTTGCTTTAAAGGAGATGGTTTGCGCCACCTACGACAAGTTGACCCCGATGTATTTCAAAGCGTCATCAACGAGACCAGACGCCAGAACGAAACACTTGAGCTGATCGCTTCCGAGAATTTTGTAAGCTCCGCGGTTTTGGAGGCAGCGGGCCAGGTGATGACGAACAAGTATGCTGAAGGCTATCCTGGCAAGCGTTATTACGGCGGTTGTGAATACGTTGATGTAGTTGAAAATCTGGCTCGTGATCGGGCGAAAGAGCTGTTCAAGGCAGAGCATGCTAATGTACAACCTCACTCCGGGTCACAAGCGAATATCGCTGCTTACTTCGCGGTCCTGAAGCCGGGGGACAGAATTTTGGGGATGGATTTGTCGCACGGCGGTCACCTCACGCATGGCAGCCCAGTCAATTTTTCAGGTCGCATTTTCGAAGTCAAATCTTATGGTGTTGAAGAAAATTCTGGGCTTATCGACCTTAATCGCGTAGAAGATGTGGCCGTGCGTGAAAAACCGAACGTGATTATGACGGGAGCGAGTGCTTATTCGCGTGCCATCGATTATGAAGGATTTCGCGTGATCGCGGACAAGGTTGACGCGTATTTAATTGCCGATATGGCACATCCGGCCGGGTTGATCGCTGCGGGACTATTACCAAGTCCGGTTCCGCACTGTCATTTTGTTACGACCACGACACACAAAACATTACGTGGACCACGAGGCGGTATGATTTTGGTAGGGAGGGATGGGGAGAACGACCGTGGGATTGCGACCCCTAAAGGCCGGGTAAAGCTTTGGTCCGAAATCATTGACTCGAATGTGTTTCCCGGTTTTCAGGGCGGTCCTTTAATGCACATTATTGCCGCAAAGGCCGTGGCTTTTAAGGAGGCCCTCGCTCCATCATTTAAAGAATATGCCGCGCAGGTCATTGTAAATGCACAGGCATTAGCGAACAAACTGAGTGAACTAGGATATCAAGTCGTTTCAGGCGGTACTGACTCGCACGTTATGTTAGTTGATTTGCGCAACAAAGGGCTGACTGGAAAAGAGGCTGAAGCAAGGCTGGAACAGGCCGGTCTTACCGTCAATAAAAATATGGTGCCATTTGATACACAAAGTCCGTTTGTCACAAGCGGAATTCGACTCGGGACCGCTGCATTATCGACACGTGGCATGAAGGCCGCCGAGATGGGAGAGATAGCTGTTTTCATTGATCGAATTCTTTCAAATATAACAAATGACTCAGAACTGCATTCGGTCCAGAAGGGCATCAAAGAACTTTGCTCTCGATTTCCTTTATATCCTGTTGAGATGAATTAATTCGAAGTGAGGGGCGATGAGATGCCCATATTGTAAATTTGAAGACAGTAAAGTCATTGACTCGCGGTCTAGCAGCGAGGGCAGGGTCGTGCGGCGTCGACGCGAGTGTTTGAGTTGCGAGAGACGTTTTACGACGAAAGAACACGTTGAAGGCTCACCGCTGATGGTTGTCAAATCTGACGGACGGCGGCAGGTTTACGACCAGGAAAAGCTGCGACAGAGCCTGCTCCTGGCCTGCAAGAAGCGCCCTATTCCGACAGGATCTCTTGACAATCTCGTCATTGAAATTGAAGGAAGATTACGCGATAAATCGCAGGATGAAGTGGCGTCCCGAGAAATTGGAGAGCTGGTCATAAGCTACCTTAGAGATCTCGATGATGTCGCCTATGTCCGGTTCGCCTCAGTCTACCGAAATTTTCAGGATACCGAGGAGTTCATGAGCGAATTGGAGGAGTTGAAAAGGTAATAAGATCACGAGAGAGTTAGCCTTTCCCACAAAACCGTGTGCGGGCAGATAGCATGGACTCATTCCAGCCAGGAGTCCCTATCTGCTTTTTTGTGGCGTGGCGCTACCGCGAGCTATGAAAGATGCAGAAAAAGAAATGCCGTTTCTAGACCATTTGGAGGAGTTGCGGTAGTGCCTTATTAAGGCAATTGTGACGGTAGTCGCCGCCAGCTTGGTGCTTTATTTTTTCTCGGACTTCATTCTGAATCTCTTGGTGAGACCTTACAATGAAGCTGCACGTTTGCAGGGAAATCCCGCTGGAAAACAACTTATTTTTTTGACGCCGACCGGTGGGTTCATGATTCGCATCAAATTATCACTCTTTGCCGGGTTGGCTGTAGCGCTGCCGGTGGTTTTTTACCAGCTCTGGAAATTTGTAATGCCGGGACTCCTGGACAAAGAGAAGAAGTACGTTCCGTGGGTCGTTTTTTTCTCTACTGTTTGTTTTCTCAGCGGGGCTCTTTTTTGTTATTTTGTCGTCCTGAAATTTGGACTTCGTTTTCTGTTGAGTTTTGAAACGAGTGACCTGGTGGCGACCATATCCGTCAACGAGTATTTACAGTTCATCACAATGTTGATCATGGTATTTGGACTTATTTTTGAGATGCCGATTTTGTCCTTTTTCCTGACCAAAATTGGATTTATTACGCCGGCATTTTTGCGACATTACCGCCGCCACGGGACTGTTGCGATGGTTATCATCGCGGCCGTCATTACGCCACCGGATATTTTTACACAACTATTGCTTGCAGCGCCACTCATAGTTCTTTATGAAATAAGCATAATAGTTTCAAAACTGGCACTCGGAAAACCGAAAAATATATAAGAGTGATCGATATTCTACAAAGCTTTTTCAAAAGGAAGAAATAAATGTCTATAAAGGCCGACAAATGGATTAAGAAGATGGCGTTAGAAGAAAATATGATCAAGCCATTTGTGGAAAAACAAGTAAGAGAAAATGTTGTTTCGTTCGGTCTTTCTTCTTATGGATACGATGTCAGGATAGCCGACGAGTACAAGATTTTTACGAATCTAAACTCTACGATTGTTGACCCAAAAGAATTTGACCCGAAATCATTCGTGGATTTTCAAGGCGATGTTTGTATCGTGCCACCAAACTCTTTTGCATTGGGGCGAACGGTTGAATATTTCAAGATTCCGCGGCAGGTTCTCACGATTTGCGTCGGTAAATCGACCTATGCGCGCTGTGGCATCATTACGAATGTAACACCATTGGAACCGGGTTGGGAGGGTCATGTAACACTTGAAGTTTCGAACACGACACCACTGCCCGCGAAAATTTATTCTGGGGAAGGGATTGCCCAGATTCTTTTTTTTGAAGGTGACGAGGAATGCATGTCATCTTATAGTGACAAGAAAGGCAAGTATCAGGGCCAGGTAGGCGTTACTCTCCCGAAATTGTAATGGATTAGACCATGAGCACACGTAACGGCCGCGTCGACCTGCACCTGCACACTACTCGTTCCGATGGGCATTATTCTCCCCGCCAATTGATCGACAAACTGGCGGCGTTTGAATTTCAAGCTGTCGCCATTTCCGACCATGATGAAATCGGCGCGATTTCGGAAGTAAGGTCCTATGCTCAGACCCGGGGAATTGAGGTAATACCAGGAGTAGAGCTCAGTGTTGATTTTGGCGGACGGGATATTCATGTACTTGGATACTGTTTTGACCCTGAACATGAGGAATTCCTAAATTACCTCAGTGTCCTGCGAAACGAAAGAATCAGGCGCGCCCGAAAGATCGTTAACAAGCTGTCAGATTTGGGGATGCCGCTGCCGTTCGATCAGGTGCTTGAGAAGGCTGGCGCCGGTTCTATCGGCCGGCCACACATAGCCTTCGCTTTGCTGGACCATGGTTATGTGGAGTCGTTTAAGGAAGCCTTTAACAAATACATTGGCGATGGCAAGCCTGCCTATGTTGGGAAATTTAGTATCGATATTAAACAGGCACTGCGGACGATCAAATCAGCCGGTGGACTATGTTCGATCGCACATCCGGGTCTACAGTTGTCGACGCAGGATCTAATGTTGCTAATTAAAACGGGTGTGAGTGCAATTGAGGTTGTACACCCCAAACATGATGAAGAACATACGCGATTCTACGCGCAATTTGCCGCCGAACATGGCCTTCTATCTACTGGCGGGTCTGATTTTCATGGCGGAAACAAAGGAGAGGAAGCGTTGGGAAGGTACACGGTATCTTATGATGTCGTGCAAGAGATGAAACAGCAGGCCGAATTCTACCGGAATGAAAATTAGCATGATTGTCGAACGCGTGGAAGTCGGTGCCTTTGCGGAAAATTGTTATGTGGTCGGGTGTGAGGAGACCCGGGACGGCGTCGTGATCGATCCCGGGGATGAAATCGATAGAATCATTGAGACGATTACGAGCTTGCAACTTAATGTGCGGTTGATCTTGCTGACCCATGCCCACCTGGACCATGTTAAGGAAGTAAAGGCATTTAATAAAGGTTTTGGCGTTCCGGTCTTGATGCACCAGGATGACCGTTTCCTGCTCGATAATTTACTAGTTCAGGCGGCCTCTTTTGGCATGACCACCTCAGGAATACCAACGATCGATCGTTATTTGGAGGAAGGTGAGGTGATCGGGGTAGGCAGTTTGTCGTTTGAAGTCTTGCACACACCGGGGCATTCTCCCGGAAGTATTTCCTTTGTTACTGAAAAGAGTGTGTTTGTCGGCGATGTTTTGTTTGCCGGTTCGATCGGAAGAACGGACTTACCGGGAGGAGACCTGGAGACTTTGCTGGCTTCGATAAAGCTAAAATTGCTTACTATGGACGACGCCACACGGGTCTACCCAGGACATGGACCCGCTACGACGATTGGTCAGGAACGACAATTTAATCCTTTTTTAGGCAACCGTTGAACGCGCCTAATCATGAACGATGAGGTAGTTTGAAACAATGACAAAACCAATCACCCTTAAGGATGTAAAAAACGATCCACAAGTCCAGGCTTACATTAAGCGTGCGGATGAGAACCTGGCCGTAGTTGGATATACAGAACATGGCAAGCGCCATTGCGGCCTGGTTGCAAAGACGGCCAGACAAACTTTGTTAGAAGTCGGTGCCCTTGACCGTGAGGCGGAGCTTTCGGCTATCGCCGGGTATCTTCATGACATTGGAAATGTTATCAACAGAATTAATCATCCCTACACGGGTGCGGTTCTGGCCCACACTCTGTTGAAAGACATGGGAATGGACATCGATGAAATTACGACTATCGTATCTGCAATCGGAAATCATGACGATGATGGGTGGGAGCCTGTCAGCCGTGTCTCCGCGGGGCTCATTTTGGCGGATAAGTCTGATGTGCACAGATCCCGTGTTCGAAATGCGGACATGATCAAGTTTGATATTCATGATCGGGTTAACTATGCTGTTAACCGTTCATTCATAGAAGTGGACAATGAGAAAGAAAAAATATTTCTGTATCTCACCATTGACCTCGAAATTTCATCGGTGATGGAATATTTTGAAATCTTTTTGAGCCGGATGCTGTATTGCAAAAGAGCCGCCAATTTTCTCGGCCGTCAATTCAGCCTGGTCGTTAATAAGAATACATTGTTGTAAGCGGGCCGGTCATGGTTCAAAAAAAGTCTTGCAAATCGTGCTATTATTTTATATAATCATTGATATTTGTGCGAAGAGGGGATAGTGATATCCCTTTTTGTTTGTACTGTTCCTTGAAAATATCACACGTTCGGCTATTCGGCTAACAGGTAGTTTTTAATCAGGATAGGAGTAGAATAGAGTTCTAATGAAAAATGAAATTGTGATCAATTCGTCTATCGGAGAGACGAGAATTGCTATTCTGGAAAATGGACGCTTGGTTGAGCTATTCGTTGAACAGGCGGAACGAGGTCGAATGGTAGGAGATATCTATCTTGGCAAGGTTGTAAACGTTGTTGTGGGAATGCAGGCGGCTTTTGTAGATATTGGGCATGAGCAAGATGCTTTCTTGCATTTTTCCGATATTGGAGATACGCTGGTAGATTATCGAACCTTCATGACTTTGAAGAGTGCCCGGCCCAAGAAGAAAAATGGCGCACCGAGACCGGTTCCGAAGCTGGGACAAAATGTACTTGTTCAGATTATTAAGGAACCGATAAGTCGTAAGGGCGCACGAGTTTCAACTGAAATATCTTTTCCGGGAAGATTTTTGGTTCTCGTTCCCAATACAGATGCTGCGGGCGTTTCAAAGAAAATATTCAAATTGCAGGAAAAACGAGACCTCAAGAGCGTTGTACGCAAGTTGAGGCCTGCTGGTTTTGGACTTATCGCGCGCACCGTCGCGGAAGGGCAATCCGAAAAATCTCTACGGAACGACCTTGACATGCTGCTCAGACAATGGAAGAAGTTGGACCACCGAGTAAAGAAAACGACCTCACCCGGTTTGATATATAAAGATGTCACAATGGCTTCCAGTGTCATTCGGGACCTATTTACGAAGGATATCGATCGGGTTGTTGTCGATTCGAAAAAGCTTTACAGGGAAATTTCGTCCTATCTAGCGGACGCAGGGTCCGGCCTCTCCGGTCGGGTTGAACATTTTAGCGGTAAGCGTCCTATCTTTGACCAGTTTGGCATTGAGAGCGAATTCGAAAGGAGTCTCTCCCGCAAGGTTTGGATGCCAAGTGGTGGTTACATCATTTTTGACCACACCGAGGCTTTGGTTGCCGTTGATGTGAATAGCGGCAAGTTTATTGGAAGAAAGGAACCAGAGGAAAATATCCTTCGGGTTAATCTTGAAGGCGCGAAAGAGATTGCCCGTCAACTTCGACTGCGTGATATCGGGGGAATTATCGTGGTCGATTTCATAGATATGCTTGAGCCCAGGAATAAGAAGAGGCTTTATGATGAGTTTACCCATGAGTTACGCAAGAGTAGAGCGCAAGTCAACATAGCCACCATAAGTGAGTTTGGTTTGATTGAATTAACGCGCGAACGTGTGAGGCCGAGTCTATTGTTTGCATTTACTGAAGCATGTTCCACATGCGATGGGCTTGGCAGAGTTGTTTCGGAGAGTACCGTTCTGACGAGAATTGAGCGATGGATTGGGCGATTTAAGGCTGAACGCAAAGATTGGTCTATTCAGTTGCTCACACATCCTTCCGTGGCGAACTACATGTTAAATGGCTGGATGAACAACGCACGCAGGCTTATGTGGAAATACAAAATGAAAATTCAAATCGTTGGAGATGACACTCTCCGTGGCGACAAATTCAGGGTTTTTTCTAATCGGGATGGCTCTGAAGTGACGGATAAGTATTTAGTTTAACCGAGACTCGTTCTGCGTATCAGAGATCAACACAGGAGGATAAAACAGTGTATGCCATTGTAGAAATAGCCGGCAAGCAATTTAAGGTAGCTAAGGGCGACAGCCTGAATGTGCCGAAATTGTCCACTGAAGCCGGAAAAAGTGTAGTATTCGATAAAGTCCTGCTTATTGCCGCTAAGGGAAAATTTGCCGTGGGTCAACCTTCCCTTAGCGGGGCTACAGTAAAGGCGAAAGTGGAAGGTTTTGGCCGGGATAGAAAAGTGGTCGTCTTTAGGAAGAAGCGCCGTAAAGGTTTTCAGGTTACACGGGGCCATAGGCAGGACTTTACTGAGATTACTATTAGTGGTATTTCTCAGGCCAAGAAGAAGGTGGCTGAAAAAAAAGCGGGAGAACAAGAAGATGGCGCATAAGAAGGGGGTCGGCAGCTCTAAGAACGGTCGGGACAGTAATCCACAGTTTTTAGGTGTTAAGAGATACGACGGTCAACTTGTGACGGCTGGCAGCATTCTCGTGCGCCAGCGCGGGACTAGAATTCATCCTGGTGAAAACGTGGGCGTTGGACGTGACTATTCCTTGTTTGCCTTGATTGACGGGCTCGTGAAGTTCGAACGTAAAGGCCGGGACAAAAAAGTCGTGAGTGTTTTTGCGAAAATGCCAACCTGATCTGATCGGAGCTTAAAGTATCTTGCCTTGAGCATATACTTTCTGACCAAACAAAAATAGAAGGACGGACCTGTTACAAGGTCCGATTCCCGTGTTTTTTTTTAAAGCGGCTTAGTTGCCGCTTTTTTTATTAAGCGGCGTTTCGAGTTATTACAAAAATTATGCCAAATTTAATAAATTGACCTTGACTCTCAAAGGGTAGTAGTTTATATTTACGGTGATTTGAACCAGGTAGCGCCACTCAGGGGAGTACCAATTTGACCATAACCACTGAAGACGTCCACAAACTTGCTAAATTGGCGAAGCTGCGTTTTAGTTCTCGGGAAGCCCAGAGACTGGCGACTGAGTTGGATGCAATCGTTTCTTATGTCAGGAAACTC
>Ga0114931_10000632_pt1 | contig 43338 bp, 38 predicted proteins | sample 2SBtaG_FD_89579 | JGI IMG/M metagenome (GOLD analysis project Ga0114931, IMG submission 89579) | Deep subsurface microbial communities from Kolumbo volcano to uncover new lineages of life (NeLLi) - 2SBTROV14_V59a metaG | ecosystem: Environmental > Aquatic > Marine > Volcanic | place: Kolumbo... | reverse complement strand
GGCGCATGCGCCGGACCGTCTCCTCGGTGATCAGCACCGGCGCCTTGCGGCAGGGAATCATGGCGGTGGAGACGATGACATGGGCCTTGGCCAGCTCGTCCGCCAGGGCCTGTTGCTGTCGCTGCTTGGCCTCATCGGAGAGCTCCTTTGCGTAACCGCCCTCGCCGGAGCCGCTCTCACCGATATCCAGTTCGATGGCCTTGGCGCCGAGGGATTCGATCTGCTCCCGGGTCTCGGGGCGGATATCGTAGGCATGCACCTCCGCCCCCAGGCGTCGGGCGGTGGCGATGGCCTGCAGGCCGGCGACCCCGGCCCCCAGTACCACCAGCCGGGCCGGCTTGGCGGAGCCCGCCGGGGTCATCATCAGGGGAAAGAAGCGCCCGTAGTGGGCCGCCGCCTCGATCACCGCACGGTAACCGGCGATGTTGCTCTGGGAGGAGAGCACGTCCATCGACTGCGCCCGGGAGATACGCGGCATCTTCTCAAGCGCCAGCACCCTCACCCCGTTGGCGATCAGGGCGTCGACCCGTTCGTCCTGGCCGCAGGCCTCCATCTGGGCGATCAGGGTAGTACCCTTGCGGATCCTGGCCACCTCGCTCTGGCTCGGCTTTCTGACCTTCACCAGGATCTCCGCGCCATAGACCTCCTTGGAATCGACCAAGCGGGCGCCAGCGGTCTGGTACTCCTGGTCGTTGAACCAGGCCCGTTCACCCGCGCCCTCCTCCACCAGCAGCTCGAATCCCTTGCCCGAGAGCCGCTTCACGATGTCGGGGGTCAGCGCCACCCGCGTCTCACCCGGGGCCATCTCTTTCATGAGGCCGATCTTCATTGTTTATCTCTTGCCCGTCCAGATAGGGTTAGCCAGTCAGAAAACGCGCCATTATCTTGAGATTGGAACCCCCGCACAAGGGGACCCGGGCTTTTTCCGTGATCCAGACCACAGAGCATGGCGCCGCCCGGCCTGAACAGGGGCCAGACCGATCCTGCCCTACTTGGGCTGTTTGATGTCATACTTGCTGATCAGATGGTAGAGAGAGGGTCGGCTGACACCGAGCAGTTCCGCCGCCTTGGAGACATTGCCCTTGACGTAGTTGAGGGCGCGCAGAATCGCCTCGGCCTCGGCCTGCTCGCGCACCTCCCGCAGATTCAGTGGCATACCCTCATCCATATGGGCCCCCAATTGCAGGTAATACGCGGTGACCATGCCGTTTTCCGCCATGATCACCGCCCGTTTGATCTTGTTCTCCAGTTCCCGCACATTGCCGGGCCAGGCGTACTGCTCGATCGCCTGCAGCGCCGACTTGGTGAAACCGGTCACCTTCTGGGTCTTGGTGGTGCCATATTTGTCCAGAAAGGCCCAGGCCAGCAGGACCGCATCGCCGATCCGCGCCCGCAGCGGGGGGATACGGATGGTCACCTCGCTGATGCGATAGTAGAGGTCCTCGCGAAACTCCCCCTTGCCGATCATGGTCTCTATGTCCTGGTTGGTAGCGCAGATGACGCGCACGTCGACCGGAATCTCGTCCCGGCCACCCACCCGCTCGATCACCCGCTCCTGCAGGAAGCGCAGCAGTTTGGCCTGCAGGCTCAGGGGCATGTCGCCGATCTCGTCGAGAAACAGGGTCCCCTGGTCCGCCGTTTCGATCTTGCCCAGAGTGCGCTTGTTGGCGCCGGTGAAGGCCCCCCGCTCGTAACCGAACAGTTCACTTTCCAGCAGGGTGTCGGGGATGGAGGCGCAGTTGATGGCGACGAATGGCTGCTCCATCCGCTCGCTCAGCATGTGGATGGCCCGCGCCAGCACCTCCTTGCCAGTGCCACTCTCCCCCAGCAGCAGGGTGGTGATGTCGGTGGGGCTGATCTTCTCGATCACCCGACAGACCTCCAGCATCTCCGGGCTGCCGGCGATGACACCATCCAGGGGCGATGCCTTCTGGCTCGCCAGGGCCTTGTTCTCCTCCTCCAGCTGATAGAGGTTGTAGGCACGGTCGATGATCACCTTGAGGACGTCGGGATCGATCGGCTTCTGGTAGAAGTCATAGGCCCCATAGCCCACCGCCAGCAGGGCGTTCTCCCGGTCGTCGTTGCCGGTGACCACGATCACCTTGGTCTGGGGGGCGATGCTGAGGATATCCTGCAGGGTCGCCATACCCTCGCTGACATTGGCGGGGTCTGGCGGCAGGCCCAGGTCGAGGGTCACCACCGGGGCGATGCTGCGTCGCAGCAGGGCGATGGCGCTCTCGCGATCGCCCGCGACCTCCACCTGGTAACCCTCGAAACACCACTTGAGCTGACTCTGCAGCCCCGGGTCGTCCTCGATGATGAGCAGGGGTTTCAGTTCTGCAGCTTGCTTGTTCAACCTGGAATCCTCAGTTGTACGGGGTAGAGGGGGCGTTTCTGGTGGTGCTGGGCCGGGGCGCAACGACGCGGAACAGTTATTCCCTTCGAAGAAGTTGCAACAGCGACATGCGCCACTACAACCGTACAATCTACCCCGCAGCATGGTTCATTCCCAGAGTGAACCAGTCGATTAACAAAAACATGAGTCATTTTTTTCGATCATCACTATAGAATGAGCGGTCAACTGAGGAATCCAGGTTCAAAACACTGGTTCCCGTGGATGATCTGGTGGCTCGTCCACGGGCTCTTTAGCGGCCTGTTTGAGCGGGATTTTGAGCACGAACCGCGTCCCTCTGCCCGGTTCGCTGAAGGCCTCGATCTCACCACCCAGGCCACGTATGAACTCGCGGCTCTCGTAGACGCCGACCCCCATGCCCGCATTGCCCTTGGTGGTCTCGAAGGGACGAAACAGCCGCTCGCGGACAAACCGGGCATCCATCCCCATACCGTCGTCCTCGACGGTAATGGTGGCACCCTGGGGCGATTCCGTGAGGCTGACCCTGACCTCCCCCCCCTCCTGGCAGGCCTCCTGGGCGTTCCTGATGATATGCCCGATCACCGCACAGAAGCGATCCTTGTCCGCCACCATCTCCAGGCCCTGGGTCTGCAGCAGCAGTTCTGGCCGAGGCTCGAACTTAAGGTACTGCCGCACCGCCTGTTCCACCGCCGCCTGGATGCTGAAGCGGGAAGAGGCGCTCTTCTCGAACCGCCCCTTGCGCAGCTGCGCCAGCAGGCGGGCCATCTTCTTGGCCGCATTATCCACGGTCATGATGGCGTCTTCCATGAAGGCCGGATTGTTTTTGTGGCGCTCGGCGTTCTTCACCACCAGCTCCAGCTGGGCCACCAGATTTTTCAGGTCGTGCACCACGAAGGCGGAGAGCCGGTTGAAGGCCTCGAACTGATTCGCCTCGGAGAGCTCCTCGGAGGCGCGCATCAGGGCCAGATAGCTCCCCGCCTGCTGCGCCACGGTCTTCAGCAGATCCCGATCCTCCCAATTGATCGGGTAGTCGGCCCGTGACTGGTTGAGCAGCATGAAACCCAGCAACTCCCGCAAATGGAGGATGGGAATGATCAACCAGGCATGCTCAGACGTGGCGAAGGCCGCCGGCAGCTCCAGTTCATCGTACAGGCCTGGCGACTCCCGCCACTCGGGGAGGTCGATGATCCACTCCTTAGCATGCAGAAAGCGGATCAGCGAACTGTCCCCCGGCACCACCAGCTCGGAGACCGGCATCATCCAGCCGCTGGTACAGACATATCTGCCCGAGTGGTCGCGCAGCCAGAGCATACCACCGGTGGAATCGACCAGGTCGGCGACGGCCTTGATGACCCGTTCCTTGATCTCCAGACCGGGCTCCGCCCCCGAGAGGGTCTGGATGATCCGCAACCACTCGTCCCGATAGTCGTATTTGTAGTTGAAGAAGTGCTTGCTGAGGAACACCCTGAGCCGGGAGCGCAGGTTGCGCGAAAAGAGCAGCGCGATCAGGAACAGGAAGGCCAGGAAGAGGAAGGCAATCTGTGCCGACTTCCCCCAGGTCCCCCCGTAGTAGCGGATGTAGTAGCCCACCAGCGACATGGAGAGCAGATAGAGCCCGGCCCCGAACAGCACCGTGGTGTGATAGACCACCCGCCGCGAGACAAACACCCGGACCGACCAGTTGGGATTCCTGGCGGCGGCAATGGCGATCATGGGAACCGCCAGGGCACTGGTGAAGCCGCGGGCGCCCCACCAGGCGGCATCCACCTGTTTGAACAACAGGGCGTCGGCGTAGAGAAAGAAGTCGTAGGCGAACAACGAGCCGATCCCAAAGTAGAGATACTTCACTGCCCAGCGTTTCTCCGGCCGGGTATTCCTGAACAGCTGCTCGATCAGGGTCAGGCCGGTGATGCTGAATCCCAGATAACCCAGCAGCTGCAGGCTGGCGAACGCCCTCTGCTCCAGCCCCAGCAGACGGGTGGCGAACTCCAGCAACAGCAGGGCGGCCGATATGCCCAATACCAGCAGGGGGGTATAGTGGAGCAGCCCCCCATCGCTCCCTCCCGCCTGGCGCAACGACTTCAGCAGCCGGAACAGGAAGGCGAACCAGGCAAGGTTGCGCAGGATCTCCATGGCCTGATAGAGCCTGGCAGGCCAGCCACTCTCCTGGTACGACAACAGACCACAGACCAGGGCCCAGAGGGCGGTGACCAGGACCGCGGCCAGCAGATAGCCGCCCTCGACCCGTCCCCGCTAGCTGGTCAGGAGGAGCGCGCCAAGCAGCAGGAAGAGCCCGGCCGAGAACCCGTATCCAAGCAGCGCAATACTCACCGGCTAGGCTCCAAAGTGCCTGCCACCACCTCCTGGTCCCGTACGGTCTCACGCTGAAGGCGGCGCCCCAGGCGTCGGTATGGCTGCTGACTGAGCAAAGACATGGTCTGTTCCATCCACTTAATCCGCAAAAGAGGGGTCCCCATAAGATTGCACCAGTCTAGCGCATCTTCGGGACGGGTATACTATAGTGTTTCGGGTGCCTCCAGGCATAAAAACCCTCGTTGACCCGTCTCATCCAGGATGGGCGCTGCCTGCGCGCGCCCGACCCTCCCAAACACAGACAGGCCAGGGTAGAATGGCGCTAAGACCTGCTTTTTTTCATGCCTAGAATCATTTCCACTATTCAGACACGACCCCAATATGAATATCACCCACAGCCATACCCCTGCCATACACTACGGACCCCGCCCGCTATCCCGCGGCTTCACCCTCATCGAGGTCATGGTGGTGGTGGTCATCCTCAGCATCCTGGCCGCCATCATCGTGCCCAAGATCATGGATCGACCCGAACAGGCCCGTATCGCCAAGGCAAAGAGCGACATTCGCTCCCTGGAGGCCGCCCTGAATCTCTATCGCCTCGACAACATGACCTACCCCACCACGGATCAGGGACTGGAGGCACTGGTGACCAAGCCCTCCGACGCCCCAGAGCCAAAAAACTGGAAACAGGGGGGCTATCTCGACCGGCTGCCCAAGGACCCCTGGGGTAACCCCTACCACTATCTCTCTCCGGGCGCCCATGGCGCCATCGATATCTACTCCAGCGGCCCAGATCCCCAGTCGACCGACGACGATCTGGGCAACTGGAACCTCCAGTAGCCAAAGATCCCATGCGCCCCGGCACCCGTCAGCACCCTGGCTTTACCCTGGTCGAGGTGCTGGTAGTGATCTTGATCATCGGTATCATCATCAACTTCGCGACCCTCTCTCTGGGAAACGGCGGGCCGGGTGAGCAGCTGAAGACCGAGGCCCGACGCCTGACCTCACTCATCGAACTGGCCGCCGAGGAGGCCCAGTTGAAGTCGGTGCCGATCGGGGTAGCGATCGGCGATAGCAACTATCGATTCCTCCGGCGTGATGGCGACCGCTGGGTGGAGAGTGACGCCAGCGTATTTCGTGAACGCAAACTGCCGGAGGGCATGCACCTCAAACTCATCGCCGAGCGGCGGGCGGTGGAGGCGGAAGGCGAGCAGCGGCTCCCGGACATCCTGCTCTTCTCCAGCGGGGAGATGAGCCCCTTCGAGCTGGACGTCAGCAGCGATCTCGCCGATGACGACCGCTTCCGCATCACCGGCGACGAGACCGGCACCCTGGCGCTGCAACATGTCACCCCCTGAGCACAAAACACAGGGGGGGTTCACCCTGTTGGAGATCCTGGTGGCCCTGGCGATCCTCGCCAGCGCCCTGGGGGCCATCATCAAGGTCTCCTCCAACCAGGCGATCAACACCGCCCACCTGCAGGAGAAGACCCTCGCCCACTGGGTGGCAATGAACCAGATCGCCCAGCTTCAACTGGATCGCCAGTGGCCCTCCACGGGCACCCTGCAGGGCACGGAAGAGATGGCGGAGCACAAGTGGTATTGGCGGGCCCTGATATCGACCACCCCAGACGCGCGGGTCCGCCAGCTACAGCTCCAGGTGTTCCGGGAAGAGGACGACGAGTCCCCCCTGACCACCCTCACCAGTTTCCTCAGCCAGCCGAAATAGACCATGCTGTGCTTCCACCCCAATCTACAGTGTCCAACCCGGCAGAGAGGGTTCACCCTGTTGGAACTGCTGATCGCCATCACCATCTTCGCGATCCTCGCCGCTTTCGCCTATACCGGTCTCAAGGTGGTGCTCGACACGGGCGCCCAAACCAGCCGCCGGATCGAGTACCTGGGGCGCCTGCAGATCGCCCTGAACCTGATGCAACGGGACATAGAACAGGCCGTACCCCGGGGTATCCGCGACGAATTCGGAGATCCTCAACCGGCCCTGCTCAGTGGCTCCGGCCCCGGTATACTGTTCGAGTTCACCCGCCAGGGGCGCCCCAACCCCCTGCACTTGGCGCGCAGCGACCTGCAACGGGTCGGCTACCAGCTGAGCGAAGATCCGGCGGTGGATGGGGAGACCCGGACCCTCTATCGCCTCAGCTGGCCCGTGCTGGACCGTGCCCAGGGGAGCCAACCGCGCAGGAGCACCCTGGTCGACGGCATCAAGGGCATCGAGGTCCACTACCTCGACCAGCGGATGAAACCCCAGTCCACCTGGCCCAAACCCAATGACAGCAAACCGCCCGGCTACGCCCTGCCCAAGGCCATGGAGTTGATCATGGACATCGAGGGCCTCGGCAAGATCCGCCGGCTGTTTCGCATGGCGGAGGCCCCATTGGGGAGCGGCGGCTGAGATGCGCGCCTGCAGACCCCTCCGTTCCAGGCAGTCAGGGGTTGCCCTGATCACTGCGGTGATGATCGTCGCCATGGCCTCCATCGCCGCGGTCGCCATGACCCAGAGCCTGCAGCTGGGCACCCACCGCACTGCCAATGTCATGGAGGCGGACCAGCGCTTCCTCTATACCCTCGGTAGCGAGGCCTGGGCCAGGGGCCAGCTGATCCGCGACATCCTCGACCGCCATGGCTATGATGGCCTGGACGAAGACTGGGCCAAGGAGCTGCCCATGACCCCGGTCGAGGGGGGCATGGTGGCCGCCCATATCGACGACCTGCAAGGGCGCTTCAATCTCAATAACCTGTTTCTGCCGCTCCGGCCCAAGGCGCAGCAGCTGGCCCGCAACCAGCGACAACTGGCGCTCTTCAGGCGTCTGCTCGCCCTGCTGGAGCTGGACGAGGGGATCGCCGGGGCCACTGCGGACTGGCTCGACCAGGATATCAACCCCCACTTCCCTGAGGGCGCCGAAGACAACGAGTACCTGGGGCAGACCCCTCCCTACCGCAGCGCTAACGGCATGCTGGCCGATATTACGGAACTGCGCCTGATCCACGGCGTGACCCAGGAGGCCTTCGATAAGCTGGCCCCCTATGTGACGGCCCTGCCGGAGTTCACCCAGGTGAATGTCAATACCGCCAGCAAGCTGCTGCTGCGCGCCCTGCATGGCAGGATCGATGCGGCCGCGGCGGAGTCCCTGGCCAGTGACCGGGAGGAGAACCCGTTCAAAGATAAAAAGGCCTTTTTGGATAGACTCGCAGCGCTATTAGGCGATAATAACCCCCCGGCAGCCAAGATCGAGCCACTGATCGCTGTATCCAGCCACTATTTTCAACTCCAGACCCAGGTACAGATGAATCGGGTGAATCAGACGTTGACCAGCCTCCTCGACAAACAGCCACAAGGGGTCAGGGTGCTGTCCCGGACCCTCGGTAACTTCTAGATGACGGACACCCTGGTGATTCACCTGCAGGGCGGCGCCACGGACCCCGTCGGCTGGCACCCCCTGGGGCGCCATGCCAGCCCCCACGCCCCCAGCGGCCGGGGGACCCTGACAGAGGCCAGCGAGGCCGTCCGGGGCTGGCGCACCCTCGCCATCGTCCCCGCCGACGAGATCCTGCTCACCCAGGTGAGCATCCCTACCAGCAACCGCCAGAAACTGCTCCAGGCCATCCCCTATGCCCTGGAGAATGAACTGATCGAGGAGATAGAGCGGCTCCATTTCGCCGTCGAAAAACAGGGGGGAGCGGCCGCCACCGCGGTGGCGGTCTGCTCCCGGGAACGGCTCGACGGCTGGCTGCAGTTGTTCCATTCCCACGGCATCCAACCCCTGGGGCTGTTTCCCGATCTGCTCTGCCTGCCCCTCACCAGCGGGCACTGGAGCCTCTATCTCGGCCGGCACCGGGCCCTGGTGCGCAGCGGACTCAACCAGGGTTTCAGCGCCAAGGGTGAAGATCTGGAACCCCTGTTGAAACTGGCCCTGGGAGAGGCCGGCGAACCGCCCCGGCAGCTGGATCTGTTTCTCGAAGCCGAGAACGAGGGGGCGTTGGAGGGGGACCTGTGGCGGGAGAGGCTGGAGCTGGTTCGCCACCCGATTGAGGGGGGGCTGACCCGGCTGCTGGCGGAAAACCTGGACGAGAAGCAAGCCATCAATCTGCTGCAGGGGGACTATCAGCAGGTCGACAGGAAGACCCTGCAGTGGCGACGCTGGTTGCCCGCCGCCAGCCTGTTCGTGCTCTTCGTCGGCCTGGGACTGTTCTCCTCCCTGCTCGACTACTCCCGCTACCAGCGGGAGAGCACCCGCTTGGGCCAGGAGATTCGCCAGGTGTTTCGCCAGACATTCCCCCAGAGCAAACGCATCGTAGACCCCAGGGTGCAGATGGAACAGCGACTGAAGGCCCTCAAAAAAGGTCATAAGACGGGGGACCGCGAGTTCATCTCCCTGCTCAGACTGCCCGCAGTGATCATCGCCAAGACCCCGCGCACCCGCTTGCAGAACATCAGCTATCGTGACGGCAAACTCGACCTGAAGCTGACCATCGGTGAGTTACAGGCCCTGGAGGAGATCAAACAGCGCATGGAGGCCCAAGGGTTGAGAGTGGAGATCCGGTCGGCCAATGCCTCCGGCAATCAGGTCAGTTCCCACCTGCGCATCACCCGGGGCAGCGCATGAGGGCCTGGTGGCTCAGTCGCACCCCCCAGGACCGCCTGGCCATCGCCGGCGCGGCGGGCGCGGTCCTGCTGCTGCTGATCTATCTGCTGGGCTGGCTACCCCTGCAGCAGAAGATCGAACAGGCCCATCAACGGGTGGTGGGCCAGCGGGCCACCTTGCAATGGATGCGCGAGCGGGCCGCCGAAGCAGTACGCCTGCGGGCCTCCCAGGGACCCCAGGCCCATGGCAAGCGTCGCGAGGCCCTGCTGACCCTGGTCGACCGCACCGCCAAGCAGCACAAGCTGCGCCAGCAGATCCAGCGGCTCAAACCCCAAGGCAGCGACGGGGTACACATCTGGTTGGAGCAGGCCTCCTTCGACGCCCTGATCAAGTGGCTGGGTGAGTTGTCGACCCGCTTCGGGGTGGGCGTGGAATCGCTCAACATCGAGCGCCTGGACGCCCCCGGGCGGGTCAATGCCCGTCTGCGGCTACAGCGGGGATCGAGCTGATGCGCTGGTGGGGCTACCTGACCGTCGGCCTGATCTGCTACTGCGCCTTTCTGGTCGCAGATATTCCGGCCTGGCAGGGTTTCAAGGGGCTGGCCCATTACGGTGTTCCCCTCACCGCCAAGCAGACCGAGGGGACCCTCTGGTCCGGGGAGGCCCGGGGACTTGCCTACCGGGGGGTGCAATTCGAGAACGCCAACTGGCGCTTTCAACCCCTCGCCCTGCTCAACGGCAAGGCAGGCTTCGACCTGACCCTGAGCGGCCCAGGCCAGGAGCTGCAGGGCAATGCGGCCATCGGCCTGTTCGGCCACTACTACCTGAGCGATCTTACAGGCCGGGTAAAGGCGGAGGTCCTACCAAAACTGCTCGACCAGACCTTCATCCGGCCTGCTGGTGACCTGGATATCGACCTGGCCCTGCTGGAACTCTCAAACGGGCGCATACTCCGAGCCAAGGGCAAGGTCCAGTGGCTCAAGGCCCGCATCCGCACCCCCATTCCGGCCAATCTGGACGGCCTGGAGTTCGATCTGGACGGACAGGACTCGACCCTGGTGATAGGGATCCATGACCTCAAGGGGCCAATCGGGATCCTAGGTGACCTGACCCTCGAGCCGGATGGCAAGTTCCACCTCAAGGGCAGGGTGAAACCGACCCAAGCAGCTGACCCCAGCCTGGCCAACAGCCTGCGCAGCCTGGGCCGAGTAAATGCCGATGGCAGTATCACGATCGACTACCAGGGCCAGCTCTGATGCGGGGCCGGGTCTGTCAAATATACGCTCGGTCCAGACTCTGCTATTATGGGCTTTATTATAATTATGCTTTAACCCAATGATGACAAAAGGGTTTCATCACAATAAACAGATCGATTCAAACGACCAGACGGCGCCACCTGAATCAGGTATGACATGAGAAAACAACAGGACAAGATACATCATGGGAAGCAATGGCACTCCATCAGGGTCCTGAAGATGCCGCGCTGGGCCAGCTCCTGGCTGCTCTGCCTGCTGTTTCTGAGTATTTCCTGCCAGGCGGAGCAGATCACCCTCAATCTCAACAACGCGGACATCACCGCGCTGATCAAGACCGTCTCAGAACACACTGGCAGGAACTTTGTCATCGATCCCCGGGTCAAGGGCAAGGTCACGGTCATCTCCGCCCATCCCATGGACCGGGATGAGTTCTACCAGGTCTTCCTCTCCATCCTGGAGGTGCATGGCTACTCCACCGTGCCCGCTGGCGAGGTCATCAAGATCGTGCCCGACGTCAAGGCCAAACAGATCGGCATTCCCACCGGCAAGGCCACCGAAGCGCTCCCCGGCGATCAGATGATCACCCGCATCATCCAGGTCAAGAACGTCACCGCGGCCCAGCTGGTGCCGATCCTGCGACCGCTGATCCCCCAGCAGGGCCACCTGGCCGCCTATCCAGCCACCAACGTACTGATCATCTCGGACCGCCGGCAGAATGTCGACCGGCTGCTGAAGATCATCAACCGGATAGACAAGGTGAGTGACAGCAGCATCGAGATCGTCACCCTGGAACACGCCTCTGCCGCTGAGGTCGTAAGAATCCTCAACGGCCTGCAGAACAAGGCCATCAAGGGTGCCGCGACCCCGGTGAAGCTGGTGGCGGACGAACGCACCAACAGCATCCTGATCAGCGGCGATCCCACCTCCCGCCTGCGTACCCGAATGGTCATAGAGCATCTGGACACCCCCTTCGACAACGAGGGCAACGCCCAGGTCATCTACCTGAAGTACGCCAATGCGAAGGACCTGGTCAGTGTCCTCACCGGGGTCAGCGAGACCCTGGGAAAGGACAAGAAGAAGGGGATCAAATCGAAGATCACCGCCCCCATCAACATCCAGGCGGACGAGGCCTCCAATGCCCTGATCATCTCCGCACCGCCGGATGTCTTCCGCTCCTTGCAGGCGATCATTCGCAAACTCGACATCCGCCGCGCCCAGGTGCTGGTGGAGGCCATCATCGCCGAGATCTCCATGGACAAGGCCAAGGAGCTGGGGGTGCAGTGGATCCTCGATGGCACCCCCAATGGTGATGGCCCGGTGGGCGTGATCAATCTGGGCACTCCCAAGATCAGCGACATCGCCAGCGCCGTGGCGACCGGTGGCAATGTCGCCCTGGGTGCCGGCACCACAATCGGTTTTGGCCGGTTCAATAGCGCCACTTTCAACTTCGCTGCGTTGATCAATGCCCTGGAGAGCGATTCCAACTCCAATATCCTCTCTACGCCCAGCATCCTCACCCTGGACAACCAGGAGGCGGAGATCGTCATCGGACAGAATGTCCCCTTCATCACCGGCTCCTTCACCACCACCGGCGACACCTCCAGCAACCCCTTTCAGACCGTGCAGCGCCAAGACGTGGGTCTGACCCTCAAGGTCAAGCCACAGATCAACGAGGGCAATGCCATCCAGCTCGAGATCGAACAAGAGGTGTCGAGTATCGACCGCACCGCCAGTGTCGGCACCAGCGACATCGTCACCAACAAACGTCAGATCAAGACCGTGGTGATGGTCGAGGACGGCAACACCATCGTACTCGGCGGCCTGATCGACGAGAACCTGCAGCAGAGCCAGGAGAAGGTCCCGCTGCTCGGAGACATCCCGGGGGTGGGGGCCCTGTTCCGCTCCAACAGCACCACCAAGGTCAAGCGCAACCTGATGGTCTTCCTGCGCCCGATCATCCTGCGCGACGCGGCCACCTATTCACGGGTCTCGGGTAACAAGTACAACTACTTCCGGGCCCAACAGCTGGAGATGCGCCAGCGCGGCGTGGACCTGATGCCTGACAGCGCCTCCCCCCTGCTGCCGGACCGGTTCAATGAACTGGCCCCTCCCTTCGACAGCCAACCCGTTGACAAAACCGGGCCGCAATAACGCGAGGATCTGCCCAGATGCCAGTGACCCGCAAGGATCTCCCACCAATGGCCGATGCGCCGGCGACACCTCCTGCTTCGGCTCCAGAGCCCCCAAAGGCCATCCCCTACGCCTTTGCCCGCAGGCACGGCGTCCTCCTCCGCGATACGAAACCGGGCGAGCAGCCCGAACTCTGGCACAAACCGGGGATCTCGGTAACCACCCTGTCGGAAGTCAGACGCTTTCTCGGTATCCCTTTCAGCCTGAAGGAGATCCCCCAGGAGGAGTTCGAGCGCAAGCTCACACAACTCTATGAAGCCGGTTCGACCCAGTCCACCCAGATCATGGAGACCATGGGTGACGATATGGACCTCGACAATGCCGCCCGGGTCCTGAATCAGCCCGAGGACCTGCTGGAGAGCGATGACGACGCCCCCATCATCCGCCTCATCAACGCCCTGTTCACCGAGGCGATCAAGGAGCAGGCCTCCGACATCCATATCGAACCCTACGAGAGCCGGCTGGTGGTGCGTTTCCGGGTGGACGGGGTGTTGCGCGAGGTGCTCTCGCCCCCCCGCACCGCCGCGCCCTTCCTGGTCTCCCGCATCAAGGTCATGGCCCACCTCGACATCGCCGAAAAACGCATCCCCCAGGATGGCCGGATCTCCCTCAAGGTCGGCAGCCGCCCGGTCGACGTACGCGTATCCACCCTGCCCTCCAGCTATGGGGAACGGGTAGTGCTGCGTATCCTTGACAAGCGGGCGGGGCGCCTCGACCTGGAACAACTGGGCATGTCGAAGGCCCTGTTGCAGACCATCGACCCGGGCATCATCCAGCGCCCCCATGGTATCTTTCTAGTCACCGGCCCCACCGGCTCGGGTAAGACCACCACCCTCTATGCCGCCCTCAGCCGCCTCAACACCCAGAGCCGAAACATCCTCACGGTAGAGGACCCCATCGAGTATTACCTGGACGGCATTGGCCAGACCCAGGTCAACAGCAAGGTCGAGCTGACCTTCGCCCGCGGGCTGCGCGCCATCCTGCGTCATGACCCGGATGTGGTGATGGTGGGTGAAATCCGCGACCTGGAGACCGCCCAGATCGCCGTGCAGGCCAGTCTGACCGGCCACCTGGTGATGTCGAGCCTGCATACCAATACCGCGATCGGCAGCATCACCCGGCTGCGCGACATGGGGATCGAACCCTTCCTGCTCTCCTCCAGCCTGCTCGGGGTTCTCGCACAACGCCTGGTGCGCACCCTCTGCGACCAGTGTAAGAGACCCTACCAGGCGAGCCCCGACGAACTGGAGTTGCTGGAGTTGCCCGCCGACACCGAACTCACGCTCTATGCCCCCGTGGGATGCGCGCACTGCCACCAGCATGGCTATCTTGGACGCACTGGCATCTACGAACTGATCGTCATCGACGAGATGCTGCGCATGTTGATCCATCAAGGCGCCGGTGAACTGGAAATGCTCGAACACGCACGCAAAGAGAGTTCGAGCATCCGCAAGGACGGCATGGATCATGTCATCGCCGGCAGTACCACCATCGATGAGATCATCCGGGTCACCCAGGAGTCCTGACCCTTGGATGCCTTCGAGTATGTGGCCCTCGACCCCCAGGGCAAGGAGAAGCGTGGCGTACTCGAGGGCGACAGTCCACGCCAGATTCGTCAGCAGCTGCGGGACTCCGGACTCACCCCATTGTCGATCGATTCGGCGAGCGCCAAGGGTACCGAAAAAAAGGGCTTCTCCCTGCAACGCCGGGTCAATGCCATGGAGCTGGCCCTCATCACCCGCCAGATGGCCACCCTGCTGCGCGCCGGCCTGCCCCTGGAACATGTCCTCAAGACCACCGCCCAGCAGACCGAGAAACCCCATGTGGAGCGGACCCTGTTGGCGGTGCGGGCGAAGGTCCTGGAGGGCCGCAGTCTGGCCGATGGCCTGGGGGAGTTCCCCCGGGTCTTTCCGGAGATCTACATCCGCACGGTGGCCTCCGGCGAGGAGTCGGGGCACCTGGAGGTGGTGCTTGAACGCCTGGCCGACTACACGGAGCAGCGCCAACAGTTGCGCCAGAAGACCCTGCTGGCCCTCTTCTACCCCGCCCTGCTGATCGTCATCTCCCTGCTGATCGTGGGTGGTCTGCTGACCTACATCGTGCCCCAGGTCACCCGGGTCTTCGAGAATGTCGCCCAGGAACTCCCCTGGATCACCCGCGCCCTGATCGCCACCAGCGATTTCTTCCGCCATCATGGGGTCGGCCTGTTGCTGCTGCTGATCGTTTGCGGGTCACTCTTTTACTATCTGATCAAACAGCCGGGACCCAGGCTGATCTGGCAGCGCTTCACGCTCAAGCTGCCGTTGGTCGGCCGTTTGATCCGCACCTCCAACGCCGCCCGCTTCTCACGCACCCTGAGTATCATGGCAGCCAGCAGCGTCCCCATACTCGATGCCCTGCGTATTGCCGCTCAGGTCTTGAGCAATCTGCCCATGCGCCACGCCGTCGAGGAGGCGGCCGCAAAGGTGCGGGAGGGCAGCAGCCTGCACACCGCCCTGGAAAAGACCGGCTATTTCCCCCCCATGACCCTGAGCCTGCTGGCCAGTGGCGAATCGAGCGGCAACCTGGAGGGCATGCTGGAACGCTCCGCCGAGATCCAGGACCGGGAGATCGAATCCCTGGTCACGACCTTGCTGGGGCTGTTCGAGCCCATCCTGATTCTCTTCATGGGAGGGGTGGTGTTGATCATCGTGCTGGCCATCCTGTTGCCGATCTTCGATCTCAACGAACTGGTGGGATAATGCGCAGACGTTCCCTTCTGCTTGCCCTGGTCTGGTTCCTGTCCGCCCCGCTGGTCCTGTTGCCGGGTTGCGCCACCCAGGGGCAGAAACGGCCGCCAGCCCATCAGCAGAGCCAGGCGATCCTGGAACAGGCACGTCAGGCCTTCATGAAGAAGGAGTACCAGCGGGTCTTCCAACTGGTCTTCCCCCTCGCCGTAGCAGGCAATGCCCAGGCCCAGTACACCCTGGGGTATCTCTATCATCACGGCCTGGGGGTGGAGAAGAGCGACCGACAGGCGATGAACTGGATCCAGCGGGCCGCAGCCCAGGGCCACAAGAAGGCCCAGGCGGCACTGCGCAGGCATTGACCCGGAGAGAAGGAGCGCCAGGGACTGGCCTCCTACTGCGCCCCCTTGCCCAGCAGCACCACCTCGATGGTCTGCAGCAGGATGACCGCATCCAGCAGGGCGCTGGAGTTCTTCACGTAGTAGAGGTCGTACTCCAGCTTGCGCTTGGTGTCCTCTTCCGTTGCGGCATAGGGGTAGAGCATCTGCGCCCAGCCGGTCAAGCCCGGCTTCACCCAGTGGCGCTCCGCATAGTAGGGGATGTCGCGGGACAGGCGGGCGACGAATTCAGGCCTCTCCGGCCTTGCCCCACCAGGCTCATGTCGCCATTCAGGACATTATAGAGCTGGGGCAGCTCATCCAGTCGGGTCTTACGGATGAAGCGGCCCAGGGGGGTGACACGGGAATCGTTTTTTGTCGCCCACCTGGCCACCCCGTCGGCTTCCGCGTCGGGGCGCATGCTGCGGAACTTGTAGACTCTGAACGGCCTGCCCCTGAGCCCGACCCGGACTTGGCTGTAGAGGATCGGGTCCCTGCCCCGGGACTCGATGAGGCTCGCCAGCGATACCAGGAGCATGAACGGGATGGCGAAGAGCAGAATCACCAGGCTCACGGTGATGTCGAATAGACGTTTCAATGCCACGCTGATCAACCTGCGGTGGAAGCCATCTGAAAAGATCATCCAGCTCGGATAGAGCAGCTCGATATTGATGAGGGCCAGCTCTTTCTCGAAGAAGGTCAGGAGATCCAGGATCGCAACGCGGTTGATCTTGCACTCCAGCAACTCCTCGTTCGGCAGGTTCTTGCGCCTGTCGTCCACCGCGATGACGATCTCCTCCACCGCCATGCGGCGCGCGATTGCTAGCAGGGACTGATCCTTGGCGATCTGACGGTTCTCATCGATCAGGTTGATGGTATCGCCCAGAAAGACATAACCGACCACCAGAAAGCCGCAGTCGCTGACCGTGGAACAGTAGTGCTCGATCCGCTCCGCATTGATCCCCGTGCCCAGGATCAAGACACGGCGCTTGAAGGTACTCTCTGAGCTGATATTGAGAAAGAGCGTGCGGCTGACGAGTATGCCGAGGAAGGAGAAGGCCAGGCCATAGACCAGGACGATACGGTCGGCATAGAAATAGTCGTGAAGCAGAAACAAAAGCAGCCCCACCACCGCGGCACCCAGCAGGAAACTCAACATGAGCCGGACGAGGAAACCGGAGGCCCGCGCCATGGCGCCACCCTGATAGAGCCCCAGGGCCAACTCGGACGAAAACATCACCACTGCATAGAGGGATGCGGTATTGGCCATCCGATCGTCCGCAATGATCTCCAGCAGGCTGCGGAAATCGAAGCGGACCGATATCGCCATGAAATAGCAAAACAGGAAGACCGTGCACTCCAAGATCCCAAGCACCACCAGCGGCTTGGGGACATAGACACCGAACAGCTTGATCATTGGGTAGGCTTGGCCTGAGGTCTGCTAGCGGTTTTTATGTAATCGAGGGCCGGAAACACCCCGTACCGGGATTTCCGGGAGGACGCATGTTGACACCACACTCGTCTCACCTTTTCCGGACGATGAACGGACACAGGCCTATTTTATATAACTTTCGAAAAGCTGCCCATGGCCTGTTTGGACTTCAGATAGGCGTCGAACTGCATACAGATATTCCTGATCAGCAGCCGACCCTTGGGCAACACCCTGATCCCGTCCCCGTGGATCTCCAGCAACCCGTCTTCACACATCTCCGACAAGCGACCCAGTTCATCGGCGAAATAGTCCCTGAATACGATACCCCATTTCCCCTCGACTGCAGAAAACCTCAGGTTGAAATGGCAGATCAGGCGGGTGATCACGTCTCTGCGGATCTGGTCGTCGCGGGTGGTCTCTACTCCCCTGAAGATCGCCAGGCGATCGCTGTCGATGCGATCGTAATACTCGTCCAGGGTGCGCATATTCTGCGCGTAGGAGGGTCCGACCATGCCGATGGAGGTGGCGCCGATGCCGATCAGGTCACAATCCGCATGGGTGGAATAGCCCTGAAAATTCCGATACAGGGTACCGTCGTTCTGGGCGATCACCAGCTCATCGCTGGGCTTGGCAAAATGGTCCATGCCCACATAGACATAACCCGCGGCGGTGAGCTTCTCGATGGTCATCTGCAGGATATCGAGTTTCTCCTGGGGCAGCGGCAGAGCGGCCTCGTCGATCCGCCTCTGGGGTTTGAAGCGCTGCGGAAGATGGGCGTAGTTGAAGATCGACATGCGGTCCGGATCGACCTCCAGGGTCTGATCCAGGGTCTTCTCGAAGCTGGCGAGGGTCTGGAACGGCAGGCCGTAGATCAGATCGATGCTGACCGAACGAAAGCCCTGGTCACGGGCCGCCCGCAAGGTCCTCAGGGTCACCTCCTTGGACTGAATGCGGTTGACCGCCTTCTGTACGTTCTCCTCGAAATCCTGCACCCCCAGGCTCATGCGGTTGAACCCCAGCTCGCGCAGCAGCTTGATGGTGTCGCCCTGGGCCTCCCTGGGGTCGATCTCGATGGAGTACTCTCCGCTGTCGTCGTCGAGCAGCTGGAACCGTTTGCGGGTCTGTGACACCAGCTCACGCATCTCGTCGTGGCTGATGAAGGTGGGGGTGCCACCGCCCCAGTGCAGCTGTTCCACCTTGCGGGAAGGATCGAACAGCGCCCCCTGCATCTCCAGTTCCCGGTAGACACGCTGCAGATACCTGCCCGCCATGCTGCGGTCCTTGGTCGCCACCTTGTTGCAGGCGCAGTAGAAGCAGACGGTATCGCAGAAGGGGATATGGAAATAGAGTGACAGGGGGCGGCCCGAGGCGTTGGTCTCCCGGGCGATATGCCGATACTCCGCCTCGCCAAAACCCTCGTGAAACTGCACCGCGGTTGGATAGGACGTATAGCGCGGTCCGCTTTGATCGTACTTTTCGATCAGTGACTGATCGAAGATGATTGATTGATCCATAGATGATTCTCGTTTGTTCAGGAGGCGTCGACGTCTATCCCCTTGCGATGCGTCTCGTTGATCTGGCGCAGCAGTACGGCAAAGGGAATGTCGTCGCCATGACGCTCGACCAGCCCCATGAAGGGCAGATCCTCTCGCCCGAAGCGATACTCCCCCGCCTGCATGCTCTCATACAACTCCTTGATACCCTGCTCCAGGGGCCCCAGGAAGACAGGATAACGTCCCATCTCCTCTGTCTCGAAGTCGTAGCAGTCTCTCAGGTCTCCCACCTCGAAGAGGGCCTGTTTGACCCACTCGACGTACTCTTCCGCACTTCGGGCCCGCTGTAAACTCATAGATCCGACTCCGTCTACTTCGCTTATTCTGATGATATTCCGATCCGCTTCACCGGCTCGAAAAGGGACTAGAAGTGGCCACTATACATGCCCAGCTCCTGGGCGGTGAACAGTAACACCCCCTCCCCGCCCCGCTCGAAATCCAACCATAGGAACGGTACCTTCGGATAGCGCCTGATCAGGGCATCCGCGCTCTTGCCCACCTCCACCAGGAGAATCCCATGGGGGGCAAGATAGTTCGATGCCTCCCGGAGGATGCGCGCGACCATGGCGGTCCCTTCATCCTCTGCCTGCAGGGCCAGGACCGGTTCGTGGGCATACTCTGCCGGCAACTGCGCCAGCTCATCCTCATCGACATAGGGTGGATTGGCCACAATCACGTCATACTCCGCACCTTCCAGGGCCGCGAAGAGGTCGGACTCGATCACTTTGACACGCCCATCCAACCCATGTTCTGCGACATTGATGCGGGCGACCTCCAGGGCCTGCTCCGAGATGTCCGCCAGATCCACCCGGCACTCCGGCAGATAATGGGCCGCGGCGATGCCGATACAGCCACTGCCACAACAGAGATCCAGCAGGGTCGCCACCCGCCCGGGGTCGATCCAGGGCACGAAACCCTGCTCGATCAGCTCCGCCATGGGCGAGCGGGGGATCAGCACATGCCGGTTGACATGGAACCGCAGCCCGGCGAACCAGGCCTCACCGGTCAGATAGGGTACCGGGATGCGTTCCTGTATGCGCCGCTCGATCAGCCCGATCACCCGCTCACGTTCCGCTTGTGTCAGGCGGCCGTTGAGCCAGACCTCAGGAAGATCGGGTGGCAGGTGCAGTGCCCGCAGCACCAGGGCGGCCGCCTCGTCGATGGCATTGTCCGTGCCATGACCGAAGTGGAGCCCCGCCTGGTTGAACCGGCTCGCACCCCAACGGACGAAATCGGCGATGGAACTTAGCGATTGCATAGTCTGGCAGGGAGGCGTAAAACCGCCAATGATAGCCCAGTTTCACCACCAAGGCCCCATTTTTTTACCGGCCTTGGCGGACCCCAGCAGCCCGTCAACCGACAGATCGGAGGGATCCTGAACATGCCCCGCCGGCGATACTAGGGTACGAAGATGGGGATACAGCGCAGTGCCATGCGCCTGCTGCCGTCACACGGCCATACGAGCAAGGGGCGTTCAGTCCTGCGCGGCGGCGCATTGGGCATGCTCACGTCCCTGGGGCTGATAGCTGTCGCGGCCAGTCTCTTCAATGGCCACTATTTCCTCCCAGACCGGCTGTTGTGGTGGCAGAACGCCCGGGAGGCGGAGGGCGTGCAGCGGTGGCGGGCGCCACTGCAGGGGCTTGCGCCCGGCGGGGTCAGGAGCCGCCTGGTCAGACTCGCCACCGATCCACCGCGCGCCCTCAACCCGGGCTACAGCCTGGCCATGGCGCTCGGGGAGAGAATCACGGCCCTTGGACGCCCCATTACGGCGGGCCACTTCCCACCCTTGGACCCGCCCGGGGCCGGCGGGCGCCTACGAGGTGGCGCACTCTGGGCGCACTATCGCTTTCAAGCGCCGACTGCCTGGACAGGCCCCTGCCTGGCCGGGTATGGCCCGGGGTTACGCCGTTTCTGCGAGGCCAAGCCCACCGCCTGCCGATCCCATGCACAGGCGATCGAAGCCTTGCGCCGGCGTATCGCAGCGAGCGACTACCCTGAGCGGGGGCAGCTGGTTCTCATGCTTGACCGCCTCTTGGAGAGAGTAAGCCGCCAATCTTCGTGGGTTTCAGGCGGCCTTGGAACCCGTCCGTGGGATCACGTTCAAGGCTGGCTCCTTGTCTACCTCACGAGTACCCCGCTCCACCATGTCCGCCAGGGAGATATTGGCGAGAAAGTCGAAGATCTCGCTGCTCAGATCGTCCCACAGGGTATGGGTCAGGCAACGGGTCCCCCCACTGCTACAATTCTGTCTGCCACCACAGCGGGTGAATTCGACCCACTCGTCCACCGCGCAGATGATATCGGCGACGGAGATATCCTTGGTCTCCTTGCTCAGGTAGTAACCACCACCCGGGCCGCGCACCCCGCGCACCAGCTCCTTCGACCTGAGGGCGGCAAACAGCTGCTCCAGGTAGGAGAGGGAGATCCCCTGGTTTTCTGAAATCTCCGCCAGCGTCACCGGTCCCTTGGAACCGTTCAGCGCCAGATCCAACATCGCGGTCACTGCATATCGAGCCTTAGTGGATAACCTCATCGTCCGCCTCCGAGAATTAAGTTAATTTCCTACTAATTTGGTTGGTAATTAGAATAGCAGTAACCTAGTAATTAAGTCAACTTTTATAGGTAAATAGTTTCAGGGAGTTAAGTGAAAGACCAGGGTAGACGACAAGAACCGGTAATCCGGTTACTGGCCTCGGTAGGGCGAGCTGCCCAGCAACTGGGAATGGTAGTGGCGAACGGCCGGACCCTCGCGCCGCAGAAAATCCTCGATGGCCACCCGCATCCCTGGATGGGCGATCCAGTGCTGGGAGTAGGTCAGAGTCGGCATGAATCCGCGCCAGATCTTGTGCTCGCCCTGGGCGCCGGGCTCGAAGCAGTCCAGGCGATGGGCGATCGCGTACTCTATGCCCTGGTAGTAGCAGGCCTCGAAATGGAGGCTGTCGTACTCCCGCTTGCAGCCCCAGTGGCGGCCATACAGGGTGGTGTCACTGCGCAGCATCAGGGCCCCCGCCACGGTCTCGCCCCCGTCATAGCCCAGCACCAGGATCACCTGTTCCCCCAAGGTCCGGCCGATCTCGCTGAAGAAGCCCTGATTCAGGGTCGGCAGGCTCATGCGCTCCTCGAAGGTCTTGGCATAGAGGCGGCAAACCGGGCCCACTCCTGCTCCGTCACCTGCGGCCCGTGCAACAGGCGCACCCGCAGACCGGCCTGGGCTACCAGGCGGCGTTCCCGCCGGATGTTCTTGCGGCGCTTCGCGGTCAGCCGCGAGAGGAAATCGTCGAACTCCCGGTAGCCCTGGTTGTGCCAGTGAAACTGCACCCCCAGGCGCTGCCCAAACCCCTCTGCGGTCATCTGCTCGGCCTCCTCGGCGGTGACGAACAGCCAGTGTAGGGAGGAGAGTCCCAGCTCACCGGCCAGCTCCAGGGCCCGCTGCAGCAACCGAGAGCGCAGTGGCCGCGCCTCAACCCCCGGAGCGACCAGCAGCCGCTGGCCGTTGGCCGGGGTGTAAGGGATGGCGCCGACCAGCTTAGGGTAGTAGGCCAGACCCTGACGGGCATAGGCATCGGCCCAGGCGTGGTCGAAGACGAACTCACCGTAGGAATTCCATTTCAGATAGAGGGGGGCGGCGGCCAGCAGGTCGTCGCCCTGCCACAGCAGCAGGTGGCGAGGCGACCAGCCAAACCCTTTGCTCACACAGCCGTGGCGTTCCAGGGCGGCCAGGAACTGGTGTTTCAGGAAGGGGTCGTTGTCACGCACCAGGCGGTTCCAGCGCCCCGCATCGATCTCCTCGATCGCTTCACAGACCTCTACCCGCATGGCGCCCACCCCCCAATGTGCCCCCAAGGCCTATATGCCATTGGTGATATTAAGATCGGCCCCGAATCAGCTAATCTCATAATAAGTATGATTGTCATTGCGTCTCGCATATTCACTCAGAAGACCTGAGATGGCAAGCGACACCCACCACCCGAGGAGGACGGCCATGCAACGACACCCTACACCCATGCTCGATCGACTGGAGCCGGGCGACTGGCCGAGCTTCGTCAGTGGTATCAAACGCCTGCGCGACCAGCACCCTGATCGCCGCATCCGCGAGATGAACAACGACCTGCTGGGTCAACTCGAAACCTCCTACGAGACCAAGCGGGGCTACTGGAAGGGGGGCACGGTCAGTGTATTCGGTTATGGCGGCGGGATCATCCCGCGCTTCTCCGAGCTGGGCGAGCGCTTCCCCAAGTCACGCCAGTTCCATACCCTGCGGGTGCAACCGACGGCGGGCAACCACTACACCACCGACATCCTGCGCCGTCTCGCCGACAGCTGGGAGCGATGGGGCTCGGGTCTGGTGACCTTTCACGGCCAGACTGGCAACATCATGTTCATCGGCGCCAGCAGCGAGAACACCCAGCACTTCTTCGACGAGATCAACGCCTATGGCTTCGATCTGGGCGGCGCCGGTCCCTGCGTGCGCACCGCCCAGTCCTGCGTGGGCGCCGCGCGCTGTGAACAGTCCTGCGCCAACGAACACAAGATCCACCGCCTGTTGGTCAACAACTTTCTCGATGAGATGCACCGCCCCGCCCTCCCCTACAAGTTCAAGTTCAAGGTCTCCGGTTGCCCCAACGACTGCATGAACGCCATCGAACGTTCCGACTTCGCCGTCATCGGTACCTGGCGCGACGATATGCAGGTCGATCAGCAGGCGGTGAAACAGTATGTCCAGAACAAGGGGCGGCAATACATCATCGACCAGGTGATCGGGCGCTGCCCTACCCATGCCTTGTCATTACGGGACGACGACAGCCTGGCGGTGGACAACAGGAACTGTGTACGTTGCATGCACTGCCTGAACGTCATGCCCAAGGCCCTCTCGCCGGGTCGGGAGCGGGGGGTCAGCCTGCTGATCGGCGGCAAGCGCACCCTCAAGATTGGTGACCGTTTCGGCACCATGGTGGTGCCGTTCATGGCCCTGGAGAACGAGGAGGACTACCAGCGGCTGTTGGAGATCGCCGAAGACACTATCGACTTCTTCGCGGAAAACGCCCTGGAACACGAGCGCATCGGCGAGATGATCGAGCGCATCGGCCTGGTCAACTTCCTCGAGGCCCTGGGCCTGGAGATGGACCCCAACATGGTCGCCCACCCCCGGGAAAACTCCTACGTCCGCACCGACCGCTGGGACGAAGAGGCGGCGAAGTGGTTCGAGCGCCACCCCCAGGGCCGGCGCAAACCCAGGGTCGCCTGATCCGGCGGCAGGAGGGACGGATGCACAAGACACCCCACCGCACCCCCATCGAGAGCGGCTGCCCGGATGGCATGCAGTACATGCACCCGGTCATGCGCGCCAACTTCGGCCAGTGGCGCTTCCACGAGGACCCCCGCCCCGGGGTGCTGATGCACCAGGCCTGGAACGGCGAGCGCATCTGGACGGTGCGCGCCGGCACCCAGCGCATCCTCGACCTGTTCAGCCTGCGCAGGCTGTGCGAGATCGGCGACCGCTACGGCGACGGCCATGTACGCTTCACCATCCGCAGCAACATCGAGTTCATGGTCGCCAGCGAGGCCAAGGTGGCGGGGCTGATCCAGGCCCTGGAGACGAACGGCTTCATCGTCGGTGGCACCAAAAACTCGGTGGCCGCCATCTCCCACACCCAGGGCTGGCTGCACTGCGACATCCCCGCCACCGATGCCTCCGGGGTGGTAAAATCGATGATGGACGAGCTGATCGGCGAGTTTCGGGCCTGGAACATGCCCAACCGGGTGCATATCACCACCTCCTGCTGCCAGATCAACTGCGGTGGCCAGGGGGATATCGCCATCAACATCCAGCACACCAAGCCGCCGAAGATCGACCATGCCCTGGTGGCCAATGTCTGCGAACGCCCCTCGGTGGTGGCGCGTTGCCCGGTGGCGGCGATCCGCCCGGCCATGGTCAACGGCCGGCCCTCCCTGGAGGTGGACGAGCGCAAATGCATCTGCTGCGGTGCCTGTTACCCCCCCTGTCCGCCCATGCAGATCAACGACCCGGAACACTCCAAGCTCGCCATCTGGATCGGCGGCAACCACTCCAACGCCCGCAGCAGGCCCTCATTCCAGAAGCTGGTGGCGGCGGGCATCCCCAACAACCCACCGCGCTGGCCAGAGGCCACCGCCCTGGTCAAACGCATCCTCCAGGCCTACCGGGACGACGCCCGGGACTGGGAACGCATCAACGACTGGGTCGAACGGATCGGCTGGAGCCGCTTCTTCGAATTGACCGGGCTGCCCTTCACCAAATTCCATATCGACGACTGGCGCGGGGCGCAGAAGAGCCTCAACGCCTCCAGCCACTTGCGGTTCTAGGTCTCCGGCAGACGCCGGGCCTCCGGGGCCTGCCGGAGACCCGGGGATGGGAGGTCTACTGGACGCTGCCGAACGAGCTGTCGACCGCGCCCGAGGGCACCGGCAGGCCGGCCAGACGGCAGCCCTGGGCCACCGGGCCCTTGGGCAGCAGCACATAGAGATACTTCATGCCACCCCGGGCGTGGAACTTCTCCTCCAAGGCGTCATGCAGCTCCCGGGCGTTGACCTCCGGCTTGCTGTGCTTGGAAAAGTACTCCTGCAGGGCGCGCAATAGCTCCAGATGATCCGGTCCGAGTTCCAGCCCCTCCTGTTGGGCCAGGGCCCGCGCCTGACTCTCGTTCCAGTCCTCCGGGGCATAGGGATAGCCGGGAATGCCACGGCTGGGATTTTCATAGATACCTGTCATCATGATCGCTCTCCTTCGGTGTAGTGAACACTTCGATACGGGGCATCGCCCCTTTTCCTACCAAACTACTAGGTTTTATAGTCATACTATAGACCCTTTTGATCATGGCGCGAGCAAAAATGACCCCACCCGTCAGATTGGCGCAGGAACAGGATCTCCATGCCTTCGTCCAGCGCCAGCCCCTCTGCGCCATCTATTTCAGCTCCCCCGACTGTGCCGTCTGTCAGGCCCTCAGGCCCAAACTACTGGAGTTGCTGCACCGAGGCTTTCCCCGCCTCGCCCTGGCGGAGGTGGATTGCCGCGACACCCCGGCCCTGGCTGCCCAGGAGGGGGTCTTCAGCGTCCCCACCCTGATCGTCTATGTGGAGGGGCGGGAGGGCCTGCGCAAGGCCAGGGCCTTCGCCCTGGGGGAACTCGCCCGGGAACTCAGGCGCCCCTACCAGCTGCTGTTCGACTGAACCGTTCGCCACCCGCGGGGGAGAGATCAGGGCACCAGGGCGTCCATGACACGATCGACCCGGGTCTGCTCGAAACCCTCGGGTTGATCCCACCAGGCCAGCAGCCACCCGGCCTGCTCCGCTCTCAGATGGCGGCGCAGCTGAGCCTCGAACTTGTCCCGCAGCAGCGGCAGGGCCTCGTCGCGCCGGCGCGGGTGGCCGAGGGGGTAGTCGATCGCGATGCGCCGGCTGGCCGACCCGTCCTGAAAGAAGAGCTGCAGGGCATTACCGATGGCGCGCCGCTCGGGGTCCAGGTAGGCGTCGCTGAAGCGTTCGTTCACCACCAGCCGCATCTTGGCCCGCAGGGCGTCGATGCGCGGATCCCGGGCCGCCGCGTCCCGGTAGTCCGCCACGTGCAGGTCCCCCTTGAGCAGGGCCACCGCCACCATGTACTGCAGGCAGTGGTCGCGGGCCGCCGGGTTGGTCAGCGGCCCGATCCGGTCGATGATCCGCTGGGCCGCCTATTGGGTCTCGATGAGGATCCGCTCCACCGCCCCCAGCCGCTCCACCACCTCGGGGTGGAGGCGCACCGCTGCCTCCACCGCCGTCTGGGCGTGAAACTCCGCCGGGTAACGGACCTTGAAGAGGATATGTTCCATCACATAACCCCCGAAGGGGCGCCCGATACGCAGGGGGCGCCCCTGCATGAAGACCCGTTCAAAGCCCCAGCGGGGGTCGCTGAGGGCGCTGGCATAGCCGGGCTCGCCCCGCTCCGCCAGCAGGGCCAGGAAGAGGCCGCGGGCGCAGGCGTCGCCGGCCGCCCAGGACTTGCGCGGCCCGGTGTTGGGGGCCTGGCGGTAGGCGCGCAGCGGCGCCCCATCCAGCCAGGCATTGGAGAGGGCGCTCAGGATCTGCCCCCATTCCAGCCCCAGCAGCCGCGCCGAGGCCCCGGCGGAGGCGAGCCGCACCAGCAGCACATGGTCCAGCCCCTGGCGGTTGAAGGCGTTCTCCAGGGCGATGACCCCCTGGATCTCGTAGGCCTTGACCAGCGCCTCCAGCAGCTCCCGCATGCGCACGGGCCGTCCCTCGGGGCGGCGGCAGAGGAAGTCCGCCAGCGCCAGCAGCGCCCCCAGGTTGTCCGAGGGGTGTCCCCACTCTGCCGCCAGCCAGGTATCGTTGAAATCGAGCCAGCGCAGCATGAGCCCGATGTTCCAGGCCGCCCGCACCGGCTCCAGGCGATAGGCGGTACCCGGCACCCGGGCCCCCCGGGACATTTGCGCACCCGCCACCTGGGGACCCAGCAGACGTCGGCAGGCGGGCTCGTCCAGGGCCGCCAGGGCACAGCCGATGCTGTCGAGGAAGGCGTAACGGGCGGTCTCCAGGGCCAGGGACCGGGTGCCCACATCATCGTCCAGCAGGTAGTCGGCGATCTCCCGCAGTGGCCGGTCGAAGGCGCCTGCGGGTGGGGCCGGGCCGCTCATGGTCCGCGCCGCTCCAGGGGTACCCAGGGGCGTGGCTCCGGGCCGGTGTAGTCGGCCCCGGGGCGGATGATCCGGCCCTCCTCCCGCTGTTCCAGGATGTGCGCCCCCCAGCCGCTGAGCCGGGCCAGGGCGAACAGGGGGGTGAACAGGGGGGCCGGTATCTCTAGAAAATGGTAGACCAGCGCCGCGTACCAGTCGAGGTTGGGAAACAGCCCCTTGAGTTCCCCCATCAGACCCTCGATCCGCTCGGCGATCTCCAACAGACGGCGCTGGCGGGGCTGCCGCGCCAGGATCCGCGCCTGGGCCAGGACGATCGCGCTGCGGGGATCGCGCCGGCGATAGACCGGGTGGCCGAAGCCGGGGATCCGCTGCCTGCCGGCGACGCGCCGGCGGATGTCCGTCTCCGCCTCGTCGGGATCCCGATAGGGCAACAGCAGGCGCAGGGCGGCCTCGTTGGCGCCGCCGTGACGGTCGCCGCGCAGGGCGCCGATGGCCCCGCAGATGGCCGAGTGGAGGTCGCTGTTGGCGCCGGCGATGACCCGGGCGGTGAAGGTGGAGGCGTTGAACTCGTGCTCGGCATAGAGGATCAGCGAGACCTCCAGGGCCCGCGCCCAGGCCATGGGCGGTGGACGGCCATGCAGCAGATGCAGGAAGTGGATGGCGATGGAGGCGTCCCCGCTGGCGGTCTCGATGGCCTGGCCCCGGGTGTGAAAATGGTGCCAGTAGATGAGCTGGGAGGGAACACCGGCCAGCAGGGCGTCGAGCGCCTTGCGGGCCCCCTGCGGGTCGTGCCCCGCCGCCTCCGGCGCCAGGCTGCCCGCCACCGAGCAGGCGCTGCGCAACACCTCCATGGGGTGGGCCGAGCCGGGCAGCAGCCGCAGCAGCTCCTGGAGCGGCTCGGACAGCCCTCGCAGGCCCCGCAACCGCGCCTGGTAGCGATCGAGCTGCGCCGCCGTCGGCAGCGCCCCGTAGAGCAGCAGATAGGCCACCTCCTCGAAGCCGCAGTGGGCGGCCAGCTCCGCCAGATCGTAGCCCCGGTAGCGCAGCACATCGCCCCGGTCGTCCAGGCTGCAGATCGCCGTCTCCCCCACCCGGCGGCCCGCCAGGGCCACCGCCCGCTTGGCCAGCCGCGGCCCTCCGCGACCCTCAGCCATCGTCCCCCTCCAGGGCCCGCTGGTAGCGGGCGTAGTCGAGAAACTCATAGAGTTCCCGGCGGTCCTGCATGATCGCCAGCAGCTCGAGCTGGCTGCCCTGCTCGCGCAGGCCGCGGAAGACACGCAAGGCCGCCGCGTTGGCGGCGCGAAAGGCCGACAGGGGGTAGAGGGCGATGGCCACTCCGGCGGTGGCCAACTGGGCCAGCTCGAACAGGGGCGTGACCCCGAACTCGGTGAGATTGGCCAGCACCGGCACCCCCAGCTCGCTGGCGAACCGCCGGTAGAGCCCCAGCTCGGTCACCGCCTCGGGGAACACCATGTCCGCCCCTGCCTCCACGCAGGCGGCGAGGCGCTCCAGGGCCGCCTCCGGCCCCTCCACGGTGAGGGCGTCGCTGCGCGCCATGATAACGAAGGCCGGATCCGCGCGGGCATCCACCGCCGCCTTGATGCGGTCGAGCATCACCCCCGGGGGCACCAGCCGTTTGCCGGGGAGGTGGCCGCAGCGCTTGTGCAGCTCCTGGTCCTCGATATGCATCCCCGCCGCCCCGGCCCGGATCAGGCCGTGCACCGTGCGCCCGATCAGCGGTCCCTCGCCCCAGCCGGTATCCGCGTCCACCAGCACCGGCAGCTCGGTGACCTCGGTGAGACGGCGCACCTCCACCAGCACCTCCTCACGGCTGCTCAGACCCAGGTCCGGCAGGCCCAGGGAGCCAGCGGAGACCCCGCCCCCAGAGACATAGACGGCGCGAAAACCCACCGCCTGGGCCATGCGGCCGTGGTAGGCGTTCATCACCCCCACGCACTGTAGTGGCCGTTCCGCCACCAGCGCGGCCCGCAGGGCCTCACCCGCCGAGGTTGTCGCCATGGTCAGCTCCTCGCCTTGAGCAGAGCGGAGATGCGCCGGAAACGGGGGTCATCGGCGCCCTCCAGCCATTCGAAGATGAGCGATTCCGTATTGGTGACTATGACCCCGGCCCGGCGCATGCGTTTGATGGCGTTGTCCTTGAAACGCTTCTGGCTGGCGCCCACCGCGTCCTCCACCAGAAACAGCCGGCGACCCGGCCGCAGCAGCCTGGCGGCACTCTGCAACACGCAGACATGCGCCTCCATGCCGCAGAGGACGATCTGGCTGGCGCCACTGGCCTCGAGCCGCTGCCGGAAACCCGCCGCCGCGGTGCAGGCGAAACCACGCTTCGCCAGTGGCTCACAGCCCTCGGGCAGCAGACGGGCCAGGGCGGGAACGGTGGGGCCCAGTCCCCGGGGATACTGCTCGGTGCAGAGCACCGGTACCTCGAGGACCGCCGCCACCTCCAGCAGCAGCGCGCAGGCGTCCAGCAGGGCCTGGCGCTCCTGGGCCGGGAAGCGTGTCAGCAGGCGCTCCTGGAGATCCACCAGCAACAGCAGGGAGTCCCTGGCCTTGCTGAGCGGGAGATCAGCCATGGCCCGGCGCCTCACCGGCCAGCTCCGCACGCCCCTGAAACTGGGCCAGCGCCTCGGGGTTCGCGAGCGCGGCCAGCTGCCTGACCGGCCGCCCATGGATCAACTCGCGCACCGCCAGCTCGGCGATCTTGTTGTTGCGGGTGCGCGGGATATCGTCCACCGCGAGGATCCGCGCCGGCACATGACGAGGGGTGGCGCCCTGGCGGATCTGCTCCCGGATGCGCTGCATCAGCGCTGGATCGAGCGCATGGCCAGCACCCAGCTTGACGAACAGGATCACCCGCTCGTCCCCATGCCACTGCTGCCCCACCGCCAGGGACTCCTCCACCTCCGGCAGCTGCTCCACCAGGCGGTAGATCTCCGCGGTGCCGATGCGCACCCCGCCGGGATTGAGCACCGCGTCGGAACGCCCATGGATGATGAGCCCCCCATGGGCCGTGAGTTCGGCGAAGTCCCCCTGCAGCCAGACCCCGGGGAAGCGGGAGAAGTAGGCCTGGCGGTAACGCCGGCCCGCAGGGTCACCCCAGAAGCCCAGGGGCATGCTGGAGAAGGGCCGGGTGCAGACCAGTTCGCCCCGTTCCCCCGGGCCCAGGGGACGGCCGTGGTCGCCATAGACCTCGACCGCCATTCCCAGCCCCCGGCACTGCAACTCGCCCCGGTAGACCGGCGCCAGCGGGCAACCCAGGGCGAAGCAGGAGACGATGTCGGTACCGCCGGAGATGGACGAGAGGCGCAGCGCGGGGCGGAACTCGCGGTAGACATAGTCGAAGGAGGCCGGCGCCAGGGGCGAACCGGTGGAGAGGATGGAGCGCAACTGCCCGAGCCGGTGGCTCTGGCGCGGCCGCACCCCCGCCTGTTCGAGGGCGGCCAGGTACTTGGCGCTGACCCCGAAGTGGACGATCCCCTCGGCCTGGGCCAGGTCGATCAGGCGGCTGGGCCGGGGGTGAAAGGGGGAGCCGTCGTAGAGTATCAGGCGCGCCCCCAGGGCCAGGCCACTGACCAGCCAGTTCCACATCATCCAACCACAGCTGGTGTAGTAGAAGATGGATTCACCCGCTCGCAGGTCGCAGTGCAGCATCAGCTCCTTGAGGTGCTGGAGCAGGGTCCCACCAGCCCCGTGCAGGATGCACTTGGGCGGGCCGGTGGTGCCGGATGAGTAGAGGATATAGAGCGGATGGTCGAACGGCAGCTGCAGGAACTCCAGCCCGGGATCGTCGTCGGCGCCGAGCAGATCGGCATAGGGCCGCGCCCCCGGCAGCCCGCCGGCCGGCGTGTCGCGCCCCAGGAAGGGCACCACCCGAACCCCGCGCAGTCCGGGCAGTTCCCGCACCACCCGCGCCAGACCCGCCAGGGAATCCTGGACCTTGCCCCGATAGCGATAGCCATCGGCGCACAGCAGCAGCCTGGGCTCGATCTGGCCGAAGCGATCGAGCAGCCCCTGGGGGCCGAAGTCCGGTGAGCAGGAGGACCAGATGGCGCCGATACTGGCGCTCGCCAGCATCCCCACCACCGCCTCCGGGCAGTTAGGCAGGTAGCCCGCCACCCGGTCGCCGGGCCCCACCCCCAGGGCCCGCATGCCGCGCGCCAGCCGCGCCACCTCACGATAGAGTTGCTGGTAGCTGCGGCAGCTCCGCCGGCCATCCTCGCGGATGCCCACCAGGGCGGTCCCCGAGTCGCGCCGGCGCAGCAGGTTCTGGGCGAAGTTGAGACGGCTGTCGGGGAACCAACGCGCCCCCGGCATCGCCCGCGGGCGCTCCAGCACCCGCGGCCCACGCCGCGAGGCAATCACCCCGCAGAATCGCCAGACCGCCCCCCAGAAGGCCTCAGGGGAGGCCAGCGACCAGCGGTAGAGGGCCCCATAGTCCTCCAGGCGCAGGCCATGACGGGCCGCCACCTCACCCATGAAGGCGTGCATCCGGGTCCGTTCGATCTGCGCCCTGGTGGGCCGCCAGAGCGGCGCCTCCGGGCTGTGCGGGGCGCCGGTCTCAGACATGGGCCACCGCCTCCGCCGCCGCCACCCGGCTGCGGTTGCCACGACCCAGGGCGGCGCACACGAAGCGCCCGGCGTCGATCAGCCGCGGCAGGTCGATGCCGGTCTCTATGCCCATGCCCTGCAGCATGAACACCAGCTCCTCGCTGGCCAGGTTGCCGGCCGCCCCCGGGGCGAAGGGGCAGCCGCCGAGACCGGCCACCGCCGCATCCACCACCGCCACCCCCCGGGAGAGACAGGCCAGGGTATTGGCCAGGGCCTGGCCCCGGGTATCGTGAAAGTGCACCGCCAGGCGCTCCAGCGGCGCCACTTCGATCAGTTGCTCGATCAGCCGGGCCGCCGCCAGCGGGGTGGCGCGGCCGATGGTGTCGGCGAGACAGAGTTCGTCGCAGCCGGCCTCCAGGAAGTGTCGCGCCAGGGCCGCCACCTGGGATCCTGGGATCGCCCCCTGGTAGGGACAGCCCCAGGCGCAGGAGAGGTAGACCCGCACCCCCAGCCCCTCCGCCTGCGCCACCTCCAGCAGCGGGGCATAGCGCTCCAGCGACACGCTCACGGAGCAGTTGAGGTTGCGCCGGCAGAAGGCCTCGGAGGGGGTGGCGAACAGGGCGATCCGCTCCACCCCCAGCGCCAGGGCCCGTTGCAGGCCCCGCTGATTGGGCACCAGCAGGGGGTAGCCGACCCCCGGGCGGTGGCGCATGCCCCGCCATACCGCCTCGGCGTCGGCCAGTTGCGGCACCCAGGCCGGGCTCACCAGGCTGCCCACCTCGATGGTGGACAGGCCGCTCCCGGAGAGACGGTCGATGAAGGCGATCTTGTCGGCCGTGGCCAGGCAATCCGGCTCGTTCTGCAGGCCATCCCGGGGGCCTACCTCCACCACCCGGACCCGGCGGGGCAGGTTCCAGCTACTCCCCATGGCCATGCCCCGGTCGATGACCCTCCAGGAAGGCCCGCAAGCGCCGCCGCGCCGACTCACCGGCGCGCTGCCGGGCGGAGAGCCGGGCGCCCCGACGGCGCAGCCCCGGGTCCGGCCCGGCCAGGTCCGCCAGCAGTTGCTTGGTGAGCCGTTGCGCGCTCGGCTCCCCCGCCAGCAGCCGGGTGGTCAGCTGGCGCTCGCGCTGCGCCAGGCGGGCCGGGGCCAGCGGCTCGGTCACCAGCCCCAACTGCCAGGCCCGGCGAGCGCTGAAGGGCTCGCCGCTGAGCATCAGGCCGCGCGCCTGGTGGGCACCGATCGCCGCCACCACGTAGGGGGCGATCAGCGCCGCCACCAGCCCCAGGCGCACCTCGCTGAAGGCGAACTCCACCCCCTCGCCCGCGAGCACCAGGTCGCAGCAGGCCAATAGCCCGATCCCCCCGCCATAGGCCGGCCCCTCGACCCGCGCCAGGGTCGGCCTGGGGAAGCTGGCGAGGGCGTGCAGCAGTTCACCCAGGCGTTCGGCGTCCGCCAGATTGGCCGCCTCGCCCTGCTCCACCAGCGACTGCATGTCGGCCAGATCGGCGCCGCTGCAGAAGCTGGGCCCGCTGGCGTGCAGCCGCAGCAGGCGCACCGCCGGATCCCGGGCGTAGTCGGCGAGCCGGTGGCTGAGCGCTGCCACCAGCTCCGGATCGAGGGCGTTGTGACGCCGCGGGCGGTTGAGGGTCAGGGTCGCAACCCCCTCTGGGTCCAAGCGGCTGAGCAGTGGTTCTGGCATCGCCCCTCCCCTCACATGCGAAATAGGCCGTAGCGGGTCTCTGCCGGGGCACTCTGAGTTGCCACCGCCAGGCCCCGGGCCAGGTGTCCCCGGGTCTCCAGCGGATCGATCACGCCGTCGTCCCAGAGGCGCGCCGAACCGTAGTAGGGGTGGGACTGGCGCTCATACCGGGTCTCAATCTGCCGCCGGTAGCGGGCCCGCTGCTCGGGGTCCTGCAGGCGCCGGGTCTCGCCCATGACCGTGGCCGCCACCTCCCCGCCCATCACCGCCACCCGGGCATTGGGCCAGACCCACAGCTGGCGTGGCCGGTAGGCGCGGCCGCACATGGCGTAGTTGCCGGCACCGAAGGAGCCGCCGATGATCACCGTGAACTTGGGCACCTCGGCGCAGGCCACCGCGCTGACCATCTTGGCGCCGTGTTTGGCGATCCCCCCCTGCTCCGCGTCGTGGCCCACCATGAAGCCGTTGATATTCTGCAGGAACAGCAGGGGCAGCCCGCGCTGGGTGCAGAGCTGGATGAAGTGGGTCCCCTTCAGGGCCGAATCGGAGAAGAGCACACCGTTGTTGGCAAGCAGACCGAGGGCATGGCCCTCGATATGGGCGAAGCCACACACCAGGGTGCGGCCGTATTCGGCCTTGAACTCGCAGAAGCGCGAGCCGTCCACCAGGCGCGCGATGACCTGGCGCACGTCATACTGCTGGCGGCTGTTCAGGGGCACGATGCCGTACAGCTCCTCGGCGGCATAGCGGGGGGGCTCGGGCGGGGCCTCGAGCCGCGTCTGAGCCGCCGGCAGGAGCCCCACCAGCTCCCGCGCCAAGGCCAGGGCCTGGTGATCGTCCTCGGCCAGATAGTCGGCCACCCCGGAGACCCGGCAGTGCATCTCGGCGCCCCCCAGGGACTCCGCATCCGTTATCTCGCCGGTGGCCGCCTTGACCAGGGGCGGGCCGCCGAGAAAGATCGTCCCCTGGTTGCGCACGATGATGGTCTCGTCGGACATGGCCGGCACATAGGCCCCGCCGGCGGTGCAGGAGCCCAGCACCAGGGCGATCTGGGGTATGCCCCGGGCCGACAGCCGCGCCTGGTTGTAGAAGATGCGCCCAAAGTGGTCCCGGTCGGGGAAGATCTCGTCCTGGCGGGTCAGCAGGGCGCCCCCGGAGTCCACCAGATAGAGGGCGGGCAGCCGGTTCTCGGCGGCGATCTCCTGGGCGCGCAGGTGCTTCTTGACAGTGATCGGGTAGTAGCTGCCACCCTTCACCGTGGCGTCGTTGGCGACCACCACCAACTCCCGCCCCCGGACCCGGCCGATGCCGCAGATCACCCCCCCGGCCGGCAGGGGCTCGTCGTAGAGTTGCCAGCCGGCCAGGGGAGAGAACTCCAGCAGTTCGCTGTCGGCATCGAGCAGCTCCTGGAGGCGCTCGCGCACCAGCAGCTTGCCTCGCGCCAGGTGGCGCTGGCGGGACGCCTCCGAGCCCCCCTGGCGGATCTCCGCCAGTTGTCCCCGCAGGTCCTCCACCAGACTGCACAGATGTGCCCGGTTGGCCAGATACTCCTGGCTGCCGGTGTCGATGGTGGATTCGATGACCGCCATCAGCAGAGCTCCAGGGCCATCGCGGTGGCCTCTCCACCCCCGATGCAGAGGGCCGCGATCCCCCGCTTCAGGGTCCGCGCGCGCAGGGCGTGGATCAGACTCACCAGGATGCGTGCGCCACTGGCGCCGAGGGGGTGGCCGAGGGCGCAGGCGCCGCCATTGACGTTGACCCGCGAGGGATCGAGCGCCAGCTCCCGCAACGCCACCAGCACCACCACCGCGAAGGCCTCGTTGATCTCATAGAGATCCACCTCCCGGTCGCGCCAGCCGGTCGCCCGGTAGAGGCGGCGGATGGCCCCGATCGGCGCCAATGGGAAGTCGGCCGGCGCCGCGGCATAGTGGGCGCTGGCGACGATCCGCGCCAACGGCGGGCGCCCGGCCAGGGCGGCCAGCTCCCCGCGGGTCAGCAACAGCGCCGCGGCGCCATCGGCGATCCCGGCGGACGAGGCCGCGGTCACCGTACCCCCCTCGGGCTGGAAGATCGGCGGCAGGCAGGGGATCTTCTCCGGCTCGCAGCGAAACGGGCACTCGTCCTCCGCCACTGGTCCGGCCCCCTCCTCCCCGCCCTCCGGCAGGGGCGCGATCTCCGCCCGGAATGCACCGTCAGCCACCGCCCGGCGGGCGCGGGCGACGGAGCTGGCGGCATAGGCGTCCTGGACCTCGCGGCTGAAACCCCGCTGCTGTGCGCAGCGCTCCGCCAGGCGGCCCATCACCCCGCCCCCATAGGCATCGCGCAGGCCGTCATGGGCCAGGTGGTCGAGCAGCTCCCGGCGGCCGAGGCGATAGCCCTGGCGGACCTCCGGCAGCAGATAGGGGGCATTGCTCATGGACTCTATGCCGCCAGCGACCACGAACTCCGCCGCCCCGGACTGCAGCAGGGCCTGACCGAGGATCACCGCCTGCATGCCGGAACCACAGACCTTGTTGAGGGTGGTGGCGCCGGCGGTGCCCGCCACCCCCGCCCCCAGGGCCGCCTGGCGCGCCGGCGCCTGCCCCAGCCCCGCCGGCAACACGCAGCCCATCAGGACCTCGTCCACCGATCCGGCGCACCCTGGGGCCGTGGCCAGGGTGGCGGCGATCGCGCCACTGCCCAGCCGGGTCGCGGAGCAGGCGGCCAGGGCGCCCCGGAAGGCGCCGATGGGGGTGCGTTGCGCCGCCATCACCAGGACCTGGGGGCCGCCCGGCATGTTCAGCCCCCCGCTCCGCCCATGGCCCGCTCCTGCTCCACCGGACAGGGCTGGGACTCGCGATAGAGCTCGCGGCCGACCACCAGCTGGCGGATCTCGCTGGTGCCCCCGCCGATCTCATAGACCTTGGCGTCGCGCAGCAGCCGCCCGGCCGGAGAGTCGTTCAGATAACCCCGGCCACCGAGAATCTGGATGGCGTCCAAGGTCACCCGCACCGCCTGGCGGGCGGCGAACATCAGGCAGGCGGCGCACTCCTTGCGCATGCCGCGGGAGTGATCGAAGCGGTGCGCCACCGCGTAGGCGTAGGCGCGCGCGGCCTCCAGGGCGGCATAGCTGTCCGCCAGCTTGGCCTGGATCAGCTGGAACTCGCCGATCGGCCGGCCGAACTGGCGGCGCTGGTGGACGAACGGCAGCACCAGATCCAGGGCCGCCTGCATCAGCCCCAGGGGCCCACCGGTGAGGATCAGACGCTCACAGTCCAGACCGCTGAGCAGCAGCCGCTGGCCCTGATTGACCAGCCCCAGCACCCGCGAGCGCGGGATCGGGCACTCCTCGAACACCGGGCTGCCGGTATTGGAACCGCGCATCCCCATCTTGTCGAAGGGCGCGCCGACGCGAAACCCGGGCATGCCCTTCTCGATCAGAAAGGCGGTGATGCCCTGCGACCGCCCCCCGGCCTTGGGGGTGCGCATGTAGACGATCAGCAGATCGGCCTCCGGGCCGTTGGTGATCCAGTGCTTGCGGCCGTTGGCGATCCACTTGCCGCGCCGGTAGTCGGCCCGGCAGCGCATGGAGCCCAGCACATCCGAACCGGCATCGAGCTCGGACATGGCCAGGGCCCCCACCCACTCACCGCTGCACAGGCGCGGCAGGTAGCGGGTACGCTGGGCCTCGCTGCCGAAGCGGTAGAGGTTGTCGACGCAGATATTGGCGTGGGCCGCATAGGAGAGACCGACGGCGCCGGATGCCCGGGAGATCTCCTCCATCGCCACCAGCTGAGCCGGGTAGTCACGCGCCGTGCCCCCATAGGCCTTGCCCACGGTGATACCCAGCAGGCCGGCGCCACCCAGCTTCTTCCAGAGTCCGGCGGGAAAACGGTTGTCCCGGTCGATGTCCGCCACCAGGGGGGCGATCTCCGCCTCGGCGAAGGCGCGCACCTGCTGTCTGAAACGATCGAGGTATCGGGTGACCATGGCGACCTCCAGGGGCAGCCCCGGACCCGCCCTCCGGCGGGTCCGGGGATTGTGAGACAGGACTAGGCCATTAGAACCCACCGCGCCGGATGTTTTGCGCGGGCCTTTGCCGGTCCTCCATTTTCCATACGTATTTCAGCCGGTTGAAAATCTACATGTTTTCCATGGAATAGCCCGCCGATGAACTTTGACCGGCTGGAAAAACCCAACTCAGTAAGCGACATCCGCCGCTGGGTGATAGCCGGGTGACTGCGCTTCCAGGCCCGTCTCGCATTCCCCCATACCGGCCGCCCGGCACAGACAGGAGGTGGCAGTGACCACAAGCAGCCCCCTGGCGCAGGCCCAGACCCGGTGGTGGGCCCCACCCCGCATCATCACCGCCACCGCCTGCTACGACGGCCACGATGCCGCCATTCAGATGATCCGCCGCCTGCTCATAGAGGCCGGCGCCGAGGTCATTCACCTCGGCCACAACCGCCGGGCGGACGAACTGGTCAGCGCCGCCCTGCAGGAGGACTGCGATGCCATCGCGGTGAGTTCCTACCAGGGGGGGCACATGGCCTATTTCGGTCATCTGGTGGACTCCCTGAAACTGGCCGGGGCGGCGGACATCCGGGTCTTCGGCGGCGGTGGCGGCACCATCACCCAGACCGAGGCCAGGAGGTTGGAGCAACAGGGCGTGACCCGGATCTATACCACGGAAGACGGCCTGCGCCTGGGTCTCGAGGGTATGATCGGGGAGATGCTGGCGCATTGTCAGGGACGTCCCCACCCCCCGCCGCAACCCCATCCAGGGCTTGAGCAGCCCCGGGAGATCGCCCGCGCCCTGGGCTGGATCGAACAGGGCGTCGGGGTGGCGGAAGGGGTCCGTCGCTGGCGCCCACCGGGCCGGCGGCGCACCCCGCTGGTCGGCATCACCGGCCCGGGTGGGGCCGGCAAGAGCAGCCTGCTGGACGAGCTGCTGCAGCGGCTGTTCGGACGCTTTCCGGACCTCGCCATCGCCTGTCTCAGCATCGACCCCTCTCGGCGGCGCGGTGGCGGCGCCCTGCTGGGGGATCGCCTGCGCCTCAACCAGGGGGCGCGGCCCGGGCTCTTCTTCCACTCCCTGGCCACCCGGTGCGGAGATGCCTCGATCAGCGGGACCCTGCCCGAGGCCTGCGCCTACCTGCGCCGCCTCGGTTTCGACCTGATCCTGATCGAGACCGCCGGCAGCGGTCAGGGGGAGAGCGGCATCACCGGCATCGCCGATCTCACCCTCTATGTGATGAGCGACGACTATGGCGCCCCCAGCCAGCTGGAGAAGACCGACATGCTCGGCCTGGCCGACCTGATCGCCCTCAACAAGGCGGACCGCCCGGGCGCCCGGGATGCCCTGGAGGAGATTCGCCGACGCTGGCGCGAGGAGCATCCGCAGCGGCGGCTCCCGGACCCCCGGCTGCCCGTCTACGCCACCCAGGCGAATCACCACGGCGACCCGGGCATCGACGCCCTCTGCACCGGCCTGTGCGAGAGGCTGGCCGGACTGACATCCGACTCACCCTGGCGGCGCCGCAAATTCACCCCCCCGGCCGAACCGACCGGCCCGCTCACCCCACCCATCCCCCTCGAACGTCGCCAATACCTGGCCCAGATCGCCGCCCGGGGGCGCCGGGAGATCCGCCGGATGGAGGCCCAGGCCGTGGCCGCCGCGGCGGCCCAGCACCACTACAACAGCCTGCGTGCGCTGGCGGATCCATGGCTGCCGCCTCCCCTGAGCCCCTACCGGGAGATCGGCGACGACCCAGCGCTGGGCCCGCTACGCCGGCTCTACAACCAGACCCTGGAGGAGCTGCAGGGGGAGTCCCTGCAGCTGCTGCGGGAATGGCCGGGCGGCGGGGAGGAAGGGTCCCCAGAGGCCCTGTCTCAGGCCGACGATGGCCCCCGCACCCTCAGTGGCACCCCGCTGCCAAGGGTCGCCCTGCCCCGTCTCGGCGCCTGGGGGGAACGGCTGCGCTTCCTACTCCAGGAACAACGGCCGGGCCACTACCCTTTTACCGCCGGTTGCTACCCGGGGCGCCAGGACGCGGAGGAGCCGACCCGCATGTTCGCCGGCGAGGGGAACGCCGAGCGGACCAACCGGCTCTTCCACTACCTGCTGCGGGACCAGCGAGCCTGCCGCCTCTCCACCGCCTTCGACCCGGTCACCCTGTATGGCGAAGACCCACAGGCCAGCCCCGACCTGTATGGCTGCATCGGCATGTCGGGGGTCTCCAGCGCCAGCCTGGACGACTTCAAGCGCCTCTACTCCGGTATCGATCTGGCCCACCCGGAGACCTCGGTATCGCTCACCATCAACGGCCCGGGGCCTGTGGTGCTGGCCTGTTTCCTCAACACCGCCATCGACCAGCGCATCGAGCGCTGGCTGCGCCAGAGCGGCCAGTGGCAACGGGTGGAGCGACGCCTGCAAGCGGAGTATGCGGACCGACCCAGACCGCGCTACCGGGCCAACCTGCCGCCGGGGCACGATGGACTGGGGCTGGGCCTGCTCGGTCTCTCCGGCAAAGAACTGCTCGAGCCCGACCCTTACCGGCGTATCCGGGACGACACCCTGCGGCAACTGCGGGGCACCCTGCAGGCGGACATCCTCAAGGAGGACCAGGCCCAGAACGAGTGCCTGTTTCCCATCGACTTCGCGCTGCGCCTGATGGGCGACGTGCAGGCCTATATCGCGCGGCAAGGCATGCGCCACTACTACTCGGTCTCGGTGAGCGGCTATCACATCGCCGAGGCCGGCGCCAACCCAATCACCCAGCTGGCCTTCACCCTGGCCAACGGCTTTACCCTGGTGGAGTATTTCCTCGCCCGCGGCCTCGCCATCGACGACTTCGCCCCCCACCTGAGCTTCTTCTTCAGCAACGGCCTGGATGCGGAGTATGCGGTGATCGGGCGGGTGGCGCGGCGCATCTGGGCCCGGGCCATGCGCCACCACTACCGGGCCGGCGAACGCGCCCAGCGGCTCAAGTACCACATCCAGACCTCGGGACGCAGCCTGCAGGACCGGGAACTGGCGCTCAACGACATCCGCACCTGCCTGGAGGCCCTGTACGCCCTCAGCGACAACTGCAACAGCCTGCACACCAATGCCGCCGACGAGGCCCTGACCACCCCCACCGAGGCGACCCTGCGCCGCGCCCTGGCGATCCAGCGGATCCTGCGCCACGAGTTCGGTCTGGGCCACTGCAGCAACCCGCTGCAGGGCGCCTACCTGATCGAACAACTGAGCGAGCAGGTCGAACAGGCCGTATATGTGGAGTTCGACCGCCTGGCCGAGCGGGGTGGCGTGCTCGCCGCCATGGAGTCGCAATACCAACGCCGACGCATCCAGCAGGAAGGGCTCGACTACGAACGGTGCAAGAGCGACGGCCGGCTGCCCATCGTCGGGGTCAACTGTTTCCTGACCGGCGAGGATACGCCAAACGAGGCCGAGGCGGCCCCCCTGGTGCGCGCCAGCGATGCGGAGAAACGCCTGCAGATCGATGACATCGCCGCCTTCAAGCGCCAGCACGCCAACCAGGCCGGGCCCGCCCTGGCGAGACTGCGCCGGGTTGCGGCCAAGGGTGGCAACGTCTTCTCGGAATTGATGGAGTGCGTGCGGGTCGCCACCCTCGGGCAGATCACCCAGACCCTCTACGCCGTGGCTGGACGCTACCGGCGCAGCCTTTGACCAAGACCCCCTGCCCGCCCCGCACGAATCCGCCCTCGCCAATCCACAAGCTCATAGGTTGTTGCTTTTGATCCTCTGATTTTTATTTCTTCATATTTCAGTGGATTGCGCCGTGAAAGGGCTGCCTAGCGACGTTACAACCCAGGCGTGGACTCACGCGGTCGCTCACTCAAGATCGCGTCCAAGAGCAATCGGATAAATTCGTTGCCGACCTCGGTGTCTCGCAGGACCTGGCCCGCCAGACCACTGTGGGTATCCAGGCTGTCCATGACGGCGTTCCGCACCGCGGACGGGAAGTCACCAAGCATTATCTGATCGGGGGTGTTGTTGGTTATCTGCGCCACAACCGCTTTGTTCTCCATCACCTTGTCTTTGACCGCGTTCAGGTAGTTCAAGCGGTCTTTATCAGTAAGGCCTTCACCGGCAAACAGGTCATTCAACCTGGCGATGATCTCTGCCAGCGAGCCCTTTTCAGGATCCCGCCCCACCCCGCCACCAAGCTCCGTCGACCCGGAAATGCGGTACTGCTCTTTGTCATCGCGCAGGTTCAGCTCATGCTCGCGCTGCTTCTTCAGCCGGTAATGCGTCAACTCGACACCTGAGATATCAATGGCATCGTCCGGCACTTCCGACCGTAGCAAAGGCCTCAGGTGCCGCGCATAGACGGCGAGCTTTTCCAGATCCCGATCGTCCAGCGCAACGATCTGTGAGATGAACTCGTAGAACCTCACGAAGGTTCCGAGATCCTTGCGAAAAACGTCGAGCTCGCCCTTCTCTTCGCCCGCCTGCTTTGCTGACCGCTGCGCATTGGCCACAGCCACTTCGTCACCCTGTCTTTTCGCCTCTCGTTCATCACGGTGCGCCGCTTTTATCGCATCGAAAGCCGCTGCGTATCGCGCCCGGAAGCGATCGACGGCCGGTCGCGCGAAATAGCTCAGCTTATCCTGGGTCTGTTTCGGGTCGAAAAAGGCGTTAGCAAAAGCCTCCACCTCTTTCCAGGTAAAGACTCCCGCACTCTGCAGCTTCTCCTGCAGGTCATAGACTTGGTTGGGATCGGAGACATCCTCGAGTTCCGCCGTGCGGTAGTAGGGCTTGAAGGCCTCCAGCACCTCCTCGGGCTTGTTCACAAAATCCAGGACGAAAGGGACCTCTTTACCCGGATAGGTGCGGTTGAGCCGGGACAGGGTCTGCACGCAGTCGACACCATTGAGCTTCTTGTCCACGTACATGGCGCACAGTTTGGGCTGGTCGAAGCCGGTCTGGAACTTGTTGGCGACGATCATCACCTGATATTCGCCGGTGTCGAAGGCATCGCGCAGGTCACGGCCCTTCAGGCCCGGATTCATGTTGCGCTCGTTGAAGGCATCCGGCCCGCTCTCCTTGTCCTCCACGTCGCCGGAGAAGGCCACCAGGGCATGCACATCACTATAGCCTTTCTGGGCCACATACTTGTCCAGCGCCCGCTTGTAGCGCACGGCGGCCTTGCGCGAGTCGGTCACCACCATGGCCTTGGCCCGGCCGTTGAGCAGCGCGGCGACATGCTGGCGGAAGTGCTCGACGATCACCTGCACCTTCTGCTCGATGTTGTAGGGGTGTAGCTTGACCCATTGGTACAACCGGGTCGCGGCTTTGCCTTTGTCCACCTCCTCATCGGGCATTCCCTGCTGTTGTTCCAGCTTGAAGGCCATCTGATAGGTGGTATAGCGCCGCAGCACGTCCAGGATGAAGCGCTCCTCGATGGCCTGCTGCATGGTGTAGACGTGGAAGGCCTCGGGCAGGTTGTCTGGCCCCGCCGGCTGGCTGGGGTCCGGCACCCGGCCAAATAATTGCAGCGTCTTGGCCTTGGGCGTGGCGGTGAAGGCGAAGTAGCTGATGTTGCCGGCCTGACTGCGGGCACCCAGGGTCGCG
>Ga0114931_10000631_pt1 | contig 43356 bp, 41 predicted proteins | sample 2SBtaG_FD_89579 | JGI IMG/M metagenome (GOLD analysis project Ga0114931, IMG submission 89579) | Deep subsurface microbial communities from Kolumbo volcano to uncover new lineages of life (NeLLi) - 2SBTROV14_V59a metaG | ecosystem: Environmental > Aquatic > Marine > Volcanic | place: Kolumbo... | reverse complement strand
CCGGCGCTGCGCAGCGCCGGAGGACTGCCACCGGCCTATGTCATCCAGCCCGGAGACCCGCTGCTGGCGCGCTTTGCCCCGGTGATTCTCCCCGCTGATATCAGCCACCCTTTCAACAGGATCGGCACCCCTGAGGCAAGCTATAGCGCCCAGGGAAAGGAAGAAATCCGTGTCAACCCCGCTATACCGACGGTTTATGTCCAGAAGCGCGGCTTCACCAGCCGCGGACATCGCTATACCAACCTGATTTACCGCTTTCATTTTGAACGCGTGCCGCTGCTGCACCTCACCAGCGGCAGGAATGGAGGGCTGATCATCATCATCACCCTGAACCGGCAACAGCAACCGCTCCTGATCACAACCGTGCATAGCTGTGGCTGTTATATGGCTATCGTGCCCACCCAGCATCTGCCGGATGCCGCCTATCCCACCCATTGGAAACGCAGTGCTCAGCGCGTCTTTGGGATCAAGCTGCCGGGAAGGCTCGACTATCCGCAAGGCTTTCACCCACTCATCTCACTCCGCCACGCTACCCATCGGGTCACCGCCATCCGCACGGTTGATATGAACCGGCTGAGTGATCACTATCGTCCGCTTCCTGCCAATACCGCAACCATGCAACAACTGCATCGCCTGCCCCTCGGAAACGGACGCATCTCTTTTTTCCACGCCGCGGGCCCCGACAAGGGCTATGTCAAAAATTCCTACAAACCCTTGGAACTGCTACTGATGAGTTGGTGGATGCTGGATAGCCACGTAGGCATGGACAAGGACTATGGCGACCGGCAGGAAACCGGCACTGTGTTCTACACCAGCCTGCGCCCCTGGCAGCGCCGGGCCTCCGATATGTGGCCCTTCGCCTCATTCCTGGATTTCTGGGGCTGGCGGCTGTAACCTAGTTGATGTGTGCCAGGATGCCTTCCAGTTCATCAAGATTATTATAGTGAATGATCAGCTTGCCCTTACCTTTGGCGCCCTGCTGGAATTTGATGCTTGCACCCAGACGCTCCGCCAGCTCTTCCTGCAAGCGGTAAATATCCGCGTCCACTGCCGGGGCTGGTGATCTGGTGGCTGGCGGCTGTTGCGCCTTGCGAACCAGCTGCTCGGTTTCCCGCACCGACAGACCTCCGGCGGCCACCTGGCGCGCGGCCTCGCTCTGCTCTACACCCTGCAAACCCAGCAGCGCCCGGGCATGCCCCATTTCCAGGACACCCGTCTCCACCAGCTGCTTGACATCCTCGTTCAGATCGAACAGGCGCAGCAGATTGGTCACCGCCGTGCGCGAACGGCCCACGGCTTCGGCCGCCATCTGGTGGGTCAATTCAAATTCCGTGATCAGCCGTTGCAGGGCCAGCGCCTACTCCATGGGATTCAGATCCTCTCGCTGGATGTTTTCTATCAGGGCCATCGCCATGGCGGCCTGGTCCGGGACCCGGCGGATCACTGCGGGCACTTCATGAAGCCCCGCCAGCTGGGAAGCCCGCCAGCGCCGCTCACCGGCGATGATCTCATATTGATCTCCCCCGACAGGCCGCACCACAATAGGCTGCACTACCCCCTGGGCACGGATCGAATCCGCCAGTTCTTCCAGGCTTTCTGCTTCAATATGTGTGCGCGGATGATACTTGCCACGGCGGATCACATCTACGGGTAGCTGCCTGAATTCGCCTTCGGCGGTCGCGCCCGGACTACTGACACTACTGCCCAGCAGGGCATCCAGACCACGCCCCAGTCCACGTTTTTTAGTTGCCATCTCTGTCGCTCATCAAAGCTTGTTGTCTCATTCTGCGGTCAGGCCCTCGGCCACCGCCTCCCGGCGCCCCTCACGCCGCAGAATCTCACCCGCCAGGGCCAGATAGGCACGCGCACCCTGCGAAGCCCGGTCATAGCGCATTACCGGCAGGCCGTGGCTGGGCGCCTCCGCCAGCCGCACATTGCGCGGCACGATGGTGTTATAAACCTGCTCGCCAAAATGACCGAGCAACTGGTTGGAGACCTCATTGGCCAGCCGGTTGCGCGAGTCGAACATGGTACGCAATATCCCCTCGATGCGCAGCTCAAAATTAAGGGTACTACGAATTTTCTCGATGGTATCCAGCAGGGCGCTTAAACCTTCCAGAGCGTAATACTCACACTGCATGGGAATAATCACGCCCTGGGCAGCCACCAGGGCATTGACCGTCAGCATGTTCAGGGATGGCGGGCAGTCTACAATAATATAGTCGTAGTCCTGCCGCACACTTTCCAGTGTCTGCTGCAGACGTCTTTCACTTTGCGGCAGGTTCATCAGTGAAACCTCGGCTGCCGTCAGATCCGCATTGGCGGGCAGCAGATGAAAACCGGCCTCGGCTGCGACCAGGGTAGCTTCGTTCAGCGGGCATTCACCCAGCAAGACTTCACAACTGGAAAGACTGAGGGCGTTCTTGTCCACCCCGCTGCCCATAGTGGCATTCCCCTGAGGATCCAGATCGACCAACAGCACCTGCCGCCGGGTAGCCGCCAGCGATGCCGACAGATTGACGCTTGTCGTCGTTTTGCCGACCCCCCCCTTTTGATTGGTTACCGCGATTATCCTGCTCATGGGGAGCATATTAACCTGAATTCGTCAAAATGTGGTGATTTTCCCGGGCTACCGGCAGGCGCGGGAAGGCCCGAAGCTCACCGGCTTCCGCCCTTGTCACGAGGATGATGAGCCCGTTTCCACGACCAGCAGATGACGTGCTGCCTGCAGGCCGGGCACCGTCAGGGCATACTCCTGACAGCGGTTGTCTGCGGCCACCCCTTGCTGCGTCCCGGATGCCAGTGAACGACCCTGCATCGCCAGCAGGCGGCCGCCCGGACGGCACAGGGGCTGCAGCAGACCGAGCATCTCATCGAGAGGGGCAAAGGCACGGGCAATAACCGTATCCGGCAAAGGATTAGGTCGATAGTCTTCCACCCGCACCTGTTCGACCACAGCATTGCCGATACCCAGGGTGGCAATAGCCTGAGTGATAAAGCGGGTTTTCTTGCCACTGGCATCCACCATCACCACGCGGCAATCCGGTAGCGCCAGGGCCAGGGGGATACCCGGCAGACCCGCCCCGCTGCCCACATCGAGCAGCCGCGGCCCTCTGACATAGGGCACTACCGCCAGACAGTCCAGCAGGTGGCGCGTCACCATTTCGCGCGCTTCCCGCACCGCGGTCAGATTGTAGCGGCGGTTCCACTTGGTCAACAGCGCCAGGTAGGCCAGCAGACGGTCCTGCTGCTGTGCCGGTATACCCAGGTGGAGCTGTTGCAACCCCTGGCCCAGGATCTTCCGCAGGCCGTCTTGCCGGGCAATCACTTCCCGGTGTTCAATGCAATCTTGACCGCCGGCGCCTGCCAGATTTCCTCGGCATATTCCCGAATCGTCCTGTCGCTGGAAAATATTCCCATATTGGCAACATTGAGGATCGCATTGCGGGTCCATGCCTGCGGGTCGGTATAAAGCTCGGCCACTTTTTTCTGGCAGTTGATGTAGGCTTCATAATCAGCCAGTACCATGAAGCTATCACCGCCATCGGTCAGGGAATGTATCAGCCCCTGATAAAGATCGGGCTGATCAGGAGAAAAGAAACCGCTGCCGATCATATCCAGCACCTGTTTCAGCTCGGCATTGGCATGATAGTAGTCCCAGGGCTGATAACCATTGGCACGCAGCGCCTGCACTTCTTCTGTCGTATTGCCGAAAATAAAGATATTCTCCGCGCCCACGGCATCACGAATTTCGATATTGGCGCCATCCAGGGTACCAATGGTCAGTGCGCCATTGAGTGCCAGCTTCATATTGCCGGTGCCCGATGCCTCCATACCGGCAGTGGAAATCTGCTGCGACAGCTCAGCCGCCGGAATAATATCGCTGGCCGTGGAAACATCATAATTGCGAATGAAAATCACCTTGAGAATGTCCTGGGTGACCGGATCATTATTGACAATGTCGGCCACATCATTGATCAGTTTGATGATCAGCTTCGCCATCACATAACCGGGCGCCGCCTTGCCGGAGAAGATGACGGTTCGCGGTACGATGTGGGCATCGTGGTTGGCACGCAACCGGGCATACAAGGTAATGACATGCAGAATATTCAGCAGCTGACGTTTGTATTCGTGAATTCGTTTGATATGGACATCGAACATGGAATCCACATTGACCGAAATATCGAGACGCTGGCTGATCATGGCTGCCAACCGTTCCTTATTGGCCCACTTGATCGTCCGGAACTCATCACTGAAGGCCTGATCATCGGCCAGCGGCACCAGTGCCTGCAGCTGCTCCAGATCCGTGGCCCAGTCCTTGCCGATCCGGCTGCTAATCAGATCGCACAGGCCGGTATTGACATGGTGCAGCCAGCGCCGCGGGGTGATGCCATTGGTCTTGTTGATGATCTTGCCGGGATAGAATTGCTCAAAATCAGAAAAAATGGTTTCTTTCATCAGGCGGGTATGCAGCTTGGCAACCCCGTTGACCTTATGACTGCCGATGATGGCCAGATTGGCCATACGGATGCTGTGCTCACCGTCCTCGTTGATGATGGACATGCGGCGCAGCAAATCCGGGTTGCCGGGACAGTGGTGCACGACCTCCTTCAGAAAGCGCCGGTTGATCTCGTAGATAATCAACAGATGGCGCGGCAACACCTTCTCGAACAAACTCACCGGCCAGGTTTCCAGCGCTTCCGGCATCAGGGTATGATTGGTGTAGGCGAAGGTCCGGGTGACGATATCCCAGGCATGAGTCCATTCGAGCTTTTCCAGATCGACCAATACCCGCATCAGCTCCGCGATGGCAATGGAAGGATGGGTATCGTTGAGCTGGATAGCCACCTTGTCGGGCAAGTCGTCAAAGCTGCTGTGATGCTTCTTGAAACGGTAGAGTATATCGTGCAGGGAAGCGCAGACGAAAAAGTACTGCTGTTTGAGACGCAGTTCCTTGCCCATGAAGGTGGTATCGTCAGGATACAGCACCTTGGAGATATTCTCCGATTCGATTTCCGCCTCCACCGCCTTGATATAATTACCCTCGTTGAAATACTTGAGATCGAAGTCCCGGGAGGATTTTGCCGACCACAGGCGCATATTATTGACGGTGTTGGTGCAATAGCCGGGGATCGGCGTATCGTAGGCCATGGCGATGACTTCATCGGTATCGATCCAGTGATAATGCAACCGGCCGTCGTCATCGGGATACTCCACCACCCGGCCATTGAATTTTACCGGGTGGATCACCTCGGCGCGGGGAAATTCCCAGGGATTGCCATAACGCAGCCAGTTGTCCGTATGCTCCACCTGAAAACCGTTGTCAATATTCTGGTAGAACATGCCGTATTCATAACGAATGCCATAGCCAAATCCGGGAATCCCCAGGGTCGCCATGGAATCGAGAAAACAGGCCGCCAGTCTACCCAGCCCGCCATTGCCCAGTGCGGCATCCGGCTCCATTTCACAAACCTGCTCCAGATCGAGACCGACATCACGGAAAGCCTGGGAAACTTCCTCGAAAATCCCCATATTCAACAGGCTGTTCATCAGCGTACGGCCCATCAGAAATTCCATCGACAGGTAATAGACGCGTTTGGCATCCTCCCGGTAATAAGTGCGCATGGTTTCCATCCAGCGCTCCATCAGCCGATCACGTACGACATAGGCCGCCACATGGAACCAATCGCGCGTGGTCGCCGTGTAAAGATCCTTGCCGACCAGATACTCCAGCCGGTTGGCCATGGAGCGCTTGATGGCTTCCGCGTCCATACCCAGATAATCATATTTAAAGGATCGCATCCTGTTATTTTCATTCGTCATTATCATGTTCCATTCTGATAGCGTAAAATGTCCCCCGGCAAGGTACCAAGACCATCGATAATATCGGCTATATTTAACACAACTGTTGCATAATGACATATAAAATGCCGGCGGACTCATATAATATGGTACCGCAATTGCATCTGAAATCCCTGCTCTGAAGGACGAAGGATTAATATAAAGTGGCAACGGCGTTATGAGAATTTTCAGCCGCGCCCGGCCAACCACCGGCGCCGGATACTACCTGCGATCTCTGTCCAGGCTCCCGGGCGTTGGCCTGCTCCTGCTCCTGCTGTCCGGACCTGTGTTCGCGCAACCGGTCACGCTCAACCTCAAGGATGCCAACATCGGTGCTGTCATCAGCACGATTTCCGAGATCACCGGCAAGAATTTCATCGTCGATCCCCGAGTCAAGGGCAAGGTAACGATTATTTCATCCCGCCCCATGGACAATGATGAAATCTACCAGGTATTCCTTTCAGTGCTCGATGTCAACGGCTTTTCCGCGATTCCCAGCGGCGCCGTCATCAAGATTGTCCCCGATGCCAGCGCCAAACAGAATGCCCTGCCACTGGTCGATACCGCACACCCCGGACAGGGGGATGAAATGGTCACGCGCGTCATCGAACTCCACCATATCGCCGCCTCCCAGCTGGTACCCATCCTGCGTCCCCTGGTTCCCCAGCAGGTACATCTGGCGGCCTATGTGCCCAGCAACATCCTGATCATCTCGGACCGGGCGGCCAATATTGAGCGGCTGGTCAATATCATTAGCCGCATCGATGTGACCAGCAGCGATGCCATCGAAATCATCCCGCTACGACATGCCTCCGCCACCGAGGTGGTGCGCATTCTCACCAGCCTGGCGCAAAAAAGCAAAGGCGGCAAACGCCGCCTCGGCGCCGGCATCGATACCCCGACGTTGATCGCCGACGAGCGCACCAATAGCATCCTCATCGGCGGCGCCAAATCCGGCCGCCTGCGGCTGCGCGCCATCATCTCGCACCTGGACACGCCGCTTGCCAATCAGGGCAATACCCGGGTGGTCTATCTACGCTACGCCCAGGCCAAGGAACTGTCCGCGGTATTGACCGGCGTCAGCACCAGCATTAAACGACAGAAAGGCAAGGTCGGGAGCAAAGCAGCCGGCAAACAGACCATCGGCATCCAGGCGGATGAGAGCACCAACGCCCTGGTGATCACCGCGCCACCGAGCATCTTCCGCTCCCTGGAGGCGGTCATCAAGAAACTGGATATCCGCCGCGCCCAGGTGCTGATCGAATCGATCATCGCTGAAGTTTCCGACAACCTCAACAATGAGCTGGGCATCGAATGGACAGTGGACAGCACCCAGACCGGCAGCGGCCCCGTCGGCGTCGTCAACCTGGGCGGCGGGCTCACCAATATCATCGGCTCACTGATCCAGGGTACTGTCCCTCCCATCGGCTCCGGACTGACACTGGGGGGTGGTCGCTTTGGCAAAAATGAGACCCGCTTCGCCATCATTCTCCGGGCCCTAGAAGGCGATGGTTCCACCAACATCCTCTCCACGCCCACACTGGTGACGCTGGATAATGAGGAAGCCGAGATCGTCGTCGGCCAGGAAGTCCCCTTTGTTACCGGTTCCTTCACCACCACCGGCACCACCAGCACACCGACCAACCCCTTTCAGACCATCCAGCGAAAAAATGTCGGGCTGACACTCACGGTCAAACCCCAGATCAATGAGGGCAACGCCATCAAACTCGATATTGAACAGACCATCGACAGCCTCAATGCCTCGTCCGTTGCGGTCGATCTGATCACCAATAACCGCTCCATCAAGACCTCTATCATGGTGGAAGACGGCCAGATCATCGTTCTGGGCGGCCTGATCAGCGATGATCTCAAGGAAACCGTTAACAAGGTACCCTTACTGAGTGATATCCCGTTGCTGGGCGCCCTGTTCACGCGCAAATCCACCACCAAGGAAAAAACCAATCTGATGGTCTTTCTCCATCCAACGATTATTCGTGATGCCGCCCTGGCGCAGCGCATCACCCGCAGCAAATACAATTACATGCGCGCACGCCAGCAGGAAGTCCAGGGTAAAGCGCATCTTTTCCTGGATAACAAGGAAATCCCCGTCATCCCTAAACTGAACGATTTTCTTGCCGTCCCCCCGGGCCTGGCCCTGCAGCGCCAGACACGGGCAAAACAACGCCGAGCAAAGCCCGACCTGCCGCCACACCATGACAACAACGGAACAGATGCTGGCCAATGGTGATACGGCAGACGACATCCTGGTATCAGCAAACAACATAGCAGACCGTCAACAGCTACCCTTTGCCTATGCCAAACGCCAGGGAGTGCTGCTCAAACAGACCGACAGCGAAACCACCACCCTCCTCTGCCGCGCGGATGTCAGCAGCCTGGCCATCGCCGAGGTCCGCCGTTTCCTGGCCCGCCCCATGCACCTGCAGATACTGCCGGCGGAAGAATTCAACAGCTTACTGCAGAAGTCCTACGAACACGGTTCATCGCAGACCATGCAGATGATGGGGGAAATGGGAGAAGAGCTGGATTTGTCGCGCATTGCCCAGCAAATGCCGGAACCGGAGGATTTACTGGAAAGCGAGGATGATGCCCCCATCATCCGACTCATTAATGCCCTGCTCACCGAGGCCATCAAGGAAAACGCCTCGGATATTCACATCGAACCCTATGAACATCGCCTGGTAGTTCGCTTCCGGGTGGATGGCGTACTGCGCGAAGTGCTGGAACCGGCGCGCGTGCTGGCCCCGGTACTGGTATCGCGCATCAAGGTCATGGCCAAACTGGATATAGCGGAAAAACGGCTGCCCCAGGATGGCCGTATCTCGCTGCGCATCGCCGGCCGGGCCGTCGATGTGCGCGTCTCCACCCTGCCCTCCGCCCATGGAGAGCGGGTGGTGCTGCGACTACTGGACAAGCAGGCCGGTCGCCTGGACCTGAAACAGCTGGGCATGTCGTCCCACGACCTGGCGGCGATCGACCGCATCATCCACCGTCCCCATGGCATCATTCTGGTCACCGGACCCACCGGCTCCGGCAAGACCACTTCCCTGTATGCCATGCTGACGGTGCTAAACGATAAAAGTGAAAATATCATGACCGTGGAGGACCCCATCGAATACCACATCGATGGGATCAGCCAGACCCAGGTACAGGGCAAAATCGACATGTCATTCGCCCGCGGCCTGCGTGCCATTCTGCGTCAGGATCCCGATATCGTCATGGTGGGCGAGATCCGCGACCTGGAAACCGTGGAAATCGCGGTACAGGCCAGCCTGACCGGCCATCTGGTATTGTCCACCCTGCACACTAATAGCGCCATCGGCGCCATCATGCGCCTGCGCGACATGGGTGTGGAACCATTTCTACTGGCCTCCAGTCTAATTGGTATATTGGCCCAGCGTCTGGTGCGGGTCTTATGCCCCAGTTGCCGGGAAGCCTATACGGCTAACTCCGTGGATTGCGAGGCCCTGGGGGCCGATACCGGGGAACCCCCTACCCTGTACCGGGGCACGGGCTGCCGGGAATGCAATTATACCGGCTACCGGGGACGCACGGCGATCTTTGAACTGATTGAAATTGATGAACAAATGCGCACCATGATTCACGATGGCGAGGCCGAACAGCGCATGGAGCATTATGCCCGCAGCCGCTCAACCAGTATCTATCATGATGGGGTGCGGCGGGTTCTGGCGGGCGACACCACCCTGGAAGAGGTGCTGCGGGTCACCCATGAAGCCTGAGTACAGGGTGCTCATCAGGATGAGCCGCATACCAGCGCGCGTGGAGGAGATTCATCGTGGGTGCCTTTGAATTCACCGCCCTGGACAGCAAGGGTAAGGAGCGCAACGGCGTCCTGGAGGGCGATGCGCCCCGCCAGATCCGCCAGCAGTTGCGGGAAAAAGGCTGGGCGCCTATCAATGTCACGGCCATCAGTCAGGAACAGCAGGACCGTAGCCGCCCCTTATTCAGCGGCCGACGCGGCGTCAAGGCCACCGACCTGGCCCTCATTACCCGCCAGTTTGCCACCCTGGTACATTCAGGCCTGCCCATTGAAGAGGAGCTTAGCACAGTATCCCGGCAATGCGAGAAAGTCCGCCTGAAGAACCTGATGCTGGCGGTGCGCGCCCGGGTGATGGAAGGCCAGCCGCTGGCCACAGCGCTGGCAGATTATCCCCGGGTATTTTCCGATCTCTATCAGGCCACCATCTCGGCGGGAGAACAATCCGGCCACTTGGACGAGGTACTGGAACGCCTCGCGGACTACACCGAAAACCGTCAGGTCTTGCAGGACAAGATCGTGCAGGCACTGATCTATCCCATCCTGGTAGTCCTGGTAGCCATTCTGGTGGTCGCCGGCCTGATGACCTATGTCGTACCCCAGATTATCCAGGTATTCGAAAACATGGGCCAGACACTGCCGCCCTTGACCCGCGGCCTGATTGCGGTCAGTGATTTTACCCGTGAAGCCGGCCCCCTGCTGCTGGTGCTTGCCGTCCTGCTGGGGATTAGTCTACGCCGCCTGCTACGCCGTCCTGCGTTACGCCGCCGCTTTCACCGGCTACTTCTAGGGATCCCACTGCTGCGCCACCTGGTGCGCGGTCTCAATGCCGCACGTTTTGCCCGCACCCTGAGCATCCTCAACGCCAGCGGGGTGCCGGTGCTGGAAGCGCTGGAAATCTCGGCGCAGGTGGTCACCAACCTGCCCATGCAGGAGGCGGTGGGCGCGGCTTCCCGTCAGGTCCGCGAAGGCACCAGCCTGCACCGGGCCCTGGACCGCAGCGGCTATTTTCCGCCCATGACCATCCATCTCATTGCCAGCGGCGAATCCAGCGGTAAACTGGGCACCATGCTGGAGCGGGCGGCCGACAGCCAGGAACGGGAGCTGGCATCATTAATGACAACCATACTGGGATTGTTTGGCCCTCTGGTGATTCTGGTCATGGGCGGCATCGTGCTGCTCATCGTGCTGGCCATGCTGCTGCCCATTATCAACCTCAACCAGCTGGTCGCCTGAAATGCGCCATTTTCAATTGGATATCATATTATTTTTATTTATAGTCAATTGCTTAACTATTATCAAACCTCCACCCCGGAAGGCGCGTTCCAGCGCACCCAAGGGCTCAGCATCATTCAACCCATGGTAAAGAATTATGAACTTGAGTAAAATCCGAGCGCACACCAGGCCACAAGGCTTCACGCTGATCGAAGTACTGGTGGTGGTCGTCATCCTGGGCATTCTGGCCGCCATCATCGTCCCCAACATCATGGACAAACCGGCGCTGGCGAAAATCACCAAGGCAAAAGCGGATATCCGCGCCATCGAAAGCGCCATGAACATGTACAAACTGGACAAGCATGCCTACCCCACCACCGATGAGGGCATCGAGGCCCTGGTACCCAAATATCTACCCCGTATGCCCAAGGACCCCTGGGACAACAACTACCAGTATCTCAGCCCGGGCACTCAGGGTGTCATCGACATCTATACCCTGGGCCGGGATGGCCAGCCGGGCGGCGAAGGGGAAGACGCCGATATCGGCAACTGGAAGATTGGAGGATAAAACACATCAGCGCACTGGACTGTTCCCTGCCGGCCAATCTCTGCGCCGGTCCGGGTATGGCCCCTAAACACCGTGGCTTCACCCTGCTGGAACTGCTGGTTGTGGTGCTTATTATCGGCATCACCCTGGGACTGGTGGTTATTTCCTTCGAGCCTGACAGGGCAGACGCGGTGGCGACAGAGACCCAACGTCTGGCTGCATTGATCCGGCTCGCCTCCCAGGAAGCCATTCTACAGGACCGGGAATTCGCCCTCGAAGTCACCCCCGAGGGCTACCGCTTTCTGGTACTGGATGAACAGCACTGGCAGGCAGTAGATGAGCGAACTTTGCGTGCCAGAAAGCTGCCGGAAGATATACGCCTGACGATCTATTTCGACGGCCGCCCCTTCGATTTTCTCAAGGCGGAAAAGGTACAGAATCCCCGCACCTATATCCTCTCCAGCGGGGAAATGACACCGGTGGAAATCGCCTTGCAAACTGAGGATGGCAAGATCACATACCATATCAACACCACCATCAGTGGCAAAACTGATGTGGCTGAACCATAGCACATGCGGCTTATGAGCAACGGCAGGCACTCCCCAAACTTAGCCCGCGGCTTTACGCTGCTGGAAATTCTTGTCGCCCTCGCCATCGTCAGTATCGCACTGGGCGCCCTCATCAGCGAAGCCAGCCGTAATGTTAGTAACGCCACCCACCTGCGCGATCACACCCTGTCCCAGTGGGTGGCCATGAATCTGGTGGCTGAACAGCAAATCGGTGATAAGTGGCCCGCCATCACCAGCACCCGGGGACAAACAAAGATGGCGGACCAGCAATGGTACTGGCGCATGCGGGTTTCCAAAACCGCCGATGCCCGCATCCGTCGCCTCGATGTGGTGGTCGGCAATACCGAGCAACTGGATCAGCCCCAGGCCAGCCTCATCGCCTATATCGGGCAACCAACGCCATGAGACGGGTGGCGACATACAAAGATCCAGACACGACAAAACGGCAGGCGGCCTTCACCCTGCTGGAACTGCTGGTCTCGCTGGCCCTGTTCTCCATCCTCTCAATAATCGCCTATGGCAGCCTCCAGAGCGTGCTCAATGCCCGCCATCAGACCGAGCAACAGGCACAGCGCCTGACAGAGCTACAAATGCTGTTTAGCATCATGGGCCGGGACATGGAGCAGATCATCCAGCGCGGGATCCGGGATAATTTCGGCGATCGCCAGGCAGCCCTCAGTGGCGACATTAACCATCTGGAATTCAGCCGCACCGGGCGGCGCAATCCGGGCGGCTTCGCCCGCAGCCACCTGCAGCGCATCGCATATCTGTGGCAGGAGGATGAGATCAGGCGGCGCAGCTGGCGCGTCATGGACCGTGCCCAGGATAGCGCCTTCCAGGAAGGGGTACTGGCAACCAATATTCAGGCACTGGAATTCCGCTACCTTGATGAGCAACTGCAGTGGCATTCCCGTTGGCCACTGCCCAAACAGAATGGCAACACCCCGTCGGTGCTGCCCAGGGCCATCGAGACCACTATCGAAACGCAAGCTTGGGGGCGCATCACGCGTCTGTTCCGCGTCCCCCGGGGAATTGTTGTAAAATCGCAGCAACATGGCTAAAAGGTACCCACGACAAAAAGGCGTGGCGCTGATCACCGCGCTACTGATCACCGCAACGGCTACGGTCGCTGCGGTCGCCATGGCATCGCGACAGCAACTGGATATCCGCCGCACCGCTAACCTCGGCGACACCGGCCAGGCCTATCTCTTTGCACTGGGTGTGGAAGAGTGGGGCCGCCAGATCCTCATCCGTGACCGCCAGGACAATCACACCGATACACTGGGCGAGGACTGGGCGACGGTCCTGCCCCCCCTTACCGTCGAGGGCGCAGTCGTCGCTGGCAGGATTGAAGACCTGCAGGGACGCTATAACCTCAATAACCTGGTCAAGGATGGCGCCGTCAGCAAACCGGACCTGCAACGTTTCCAGCGGCTGCTGAGGGCCCTTGATATTGACGAACGCCTGGCCACCGCCGTCGCAGACTGGATTGACCCTGATGTAGACCCTGGTTTTCCGGACGGCGCCGAGGACAATGATTACCTGGCGCAGGAACCGGCTTACCGAACCGCCAACGCCGCCATGGCCAGCCCCAGCGAACTGCTGCGAGTCAAAGGCTTTACTTCCGAAATTTACCGGGCACTCGCCCCCTATGTTTTCACTTTTCCGCAGCGCACCCCGATCAATGTCAACACTGCTACAGCACCGGTGCTGATGGCTCTAGTAGAGGGCATGAGCCGTGCCGAGGCCGAACAGTTGATCGAAGCCCGGGGCGACAAGGGAGTTAACAGTATCGAAGCCTTCATGAAGCAGGCAGCGCTGAAAAATCAGCAACAGTCAATCGCAGATATCAGTCTTGCCAGCAGCGTTTTCCTGGTAAGCGCCAGGGTACGCTATGAACACGGTCGCTTACGCTTGTATAGCCTGCTGTCGCGCAGTGCTGATGCCAAAACCCAGGTCGTCATGCGCGCCCAGGGAGACTGGTGATGGCCCGCCGACTCTTCCTGTGGCTCCCGGCCGATGAAGAGGCAAACAGTCGCTGGATGCTGCAGGATACCGCTGAGCCGACGGCAACCACTGTCCATGAAGGCCTGGAGGCGGCTTCGCTGCAGGCCACCGGCTGCCAGGTCATTGTCATTGTCAGCGGTGCCAATGTCGTCTTGACCGGCGCCCACCTGCCAACACGCAACCGCCAGCGCATTCGCAGTGCCCTGCCCTTTATGCTGGAAGATCAGCTGGCCCAGGAAATCGAGCAACTGCACTTCGCCATCGGACAACGCGAGGCTGACGGTCAGGTCAATACCGCCGTCGTCGAACGGCGCCACATCGCAGCCTGGCTGGCCCGACTGCGCGCCTATGATATCGAGCCGGATATCATCGTGCCCGATATCCTCTGCCTGCCCTGGACCACAGGCCGCTAGTCACTGCTGCGGGAAAACGGCATGGCGCTATTGCGCACCGCTCCCCAGCGTGGGCTTGCCGTAGATGACGACAATCTCAGCGATCTGCTCGCTATCCTGCTGGCAGACACCGGGGAAAGACAGGGCCCACAGGCTGTTGATGACTACAGCCAGGAAGTCCCGCCGTTGACCTTGCCCGAGACAATCGCGGACAGCATTGAATTCAACCGCCATGAGGCACCAAAGCAGGACACCCTGGCCTTGCTGGCGACCCATTACGATGACAGCAGCGCGATTAATCTGCTGCAGGGTGAATTCAGTCGCCATGAGCAGTTCGAGAAATTGTGGCGGCCCTGGCGGCCGGCGCTGGCGATGCTGCTGTCCATCATTCTGATTTCCGCCGTTCTCACGATCACAGACTATATCCATTTCCGCAAAGAACAGCAGCAGTTGGCGGCGACCATCAAAAAAATCTATCTGGATGCCTTTCCAGATGCCCGCCGGGTCGTCAATCCCCGTGTCCAGATGAGTCGTCGCCTGGCGGCCCTGCGCACGGGCCGTGGCGCTGCTGGCGGCGGCTTTCTCAACCTGCTGCAACGCAGCGGACAGGCGCTCACGAAAACCACCGGACTGGAATTGAACCGTCTCAGCTATCGCGACGGTCACCTGGATATCGCCCTGGTCGTCCGCGATCTGCAGACACTTGACCAGCTGAAGCAGCGCCTGGCCACAGATACCAGGCTCAAGGTGGAGATCCGCTCGGCATCCGCCCGTGATGGCAAGGTAGAGGCACAGCTGCAGATCCAGGACGCAGCATCATGAATCCCTTACTATCCCGTCTTGCTGACAAGGAAAACCGTTGGCTGGTCGTCGGCAGTGCAGCGGCACTCATACTGATTCTTTATGGCCTGGTGTGGGTGCCCTTTGACAGCAAGGTCCGGCAACTGAAGCGCAGCGTCAGCCAGCAGCAGCAAATGGCGGACTGGATGCTGCAACAATCCCGGGAGGTCCGCCGTCTACGCAAACGCGTACGTAGCGATACTGCTGTTTCGGGAAAACAGTCGCTGCTGGCGCACACCGACCAGACTGCCAAGCATGCAGGTCTGGGCAGTGCCATCAAGCGGGTGGAGCCTGAAGGGCAGGACAAGGTACGTATCCGCATGGATCAGGCCGTTTTCGACGATCTGATCGCCTGGCTGGAAAAACTGCAGCGCCGCAATCGGATCCATATTGCCCGCATCACTATTGACCGTCTGGAAATACCCGGGCGGGTGGATGCCAGACTGACACTGGAAAAGAGCCCCTGATGAAAAGAAAGCCCCTTTTCTATGGTCTGTTTGCACTGGCAGCCTTCGTGTTGTCCTTAGTGATACAACTACCGGCAGAGCAGGTCTGCCCACGGCTTGCAAAAATTTATCCGCTGCCCGTAAAACTCTACCAGCTCAGCGGCAGTGTCTGGCATGGACGAGCAGGTCTCGTGCTGATCAAAGGCCGACGTCTGCAAGAAGTCCGATGGCAATTTCATCCCCTGGCCTTGCTACTGGGCCGCCTAGAGAGCAGCATAGAAGCACACAGAGGAGATTCCGGGGTACTCCGGGCAGTGGTTGGACGCGCGCTCAGCGGCGAGCTTTATCTACACCGGCTCAGCTTGCGCATCCCCCTGGCTGAGGCTGATGCCCTGGTCAACAGCAGCCCGCTGGGTCTCAGCGGCCGCCTGCAGATCGACCTGCAGCATCTGGAAATAACCAACCGCCACCTGGTAGCGGCAAAAGGACTCATTCGTGTTGACGACGTCGGCCTGGGTGCACCAATGAATAGCCGTATCGGCAGCTTCAGCCTGCACCTGAGTGACTCCACCGAAGGGATCAAGGGAGTATTGGGGGATCAAGGGGGTCCGCTGCAGCTCAAGGGCCTGCTGCAACTCAAACGGGACGGCCGTTACAAACTGACAGCAACACTCACACTCAGGGATGCCACCGCACGGACCTGCAGCGGGCACTAAGATATTTCGGCAACCCCGGACCGGATGGCAAACTAAGCATCTTGCGCTCCGGAAAAATTGATCTGACAACACTGGCCGGCATATTGTAAAGGCCGGTGACACCGGGACGGTACTCAGCGTCTCATAGAATCGAAAAAGTCGGCGTTGGATTTGGTGGCCTTCAGCTTGTCCAGCAAAAATTCGATGGCCGCCAGCTCATGCATGGGATGCAGCAACTTGCGCAGAATCCACATCTTCTGCAATTCGTCCGGCTTGGTCAGCAATTCCTCGCGGCGGGTTCCGGAACGGTTCAGATTGATGGCCGGATAGATGCGCTTCTCGGCGATCCGGCGATCCAGATGAATTTCCATATTACCGGTACCCTTGAATTCTTCATAGATCACATCGTCCATGCGGGAACCGGTTTCCACCAGGGCGGTAGCAATGATGGTCAGACTGCCGCCCTCCTCCACGTTGCGGGCAGCGCCGAAAAAGCGTTTCGGGCGATGCAATGCGTTGGCATCCACACCACCGGTCAACACCTTGCCGGAAGAGGGCACCACCGTGTTATAGGCGCGCGCCAGACGCGTGATGGAATCCAGCAGAATCACCACATCACGTTTATGCTCCACCAGTCGCTTGGCCTTCTCGATGACCATTTCGGCCACCTGGACGTGACGGCTTGCCGGCTCGTCGAAGGTGCTGGAGATCACCTCACCACGTACCGAACGCTGCATCTCGGTCACCTCTTCAGGTCGCTCATCGATGAGCAGCACAATGACATGACATTCAGGACTTTTCATGGTAATGCAATGGGCGATATTCTGCAGCATCATGGTCTTGCCCGCTTTTGGCGGTGACACCACCATACCTCGCTGCCCTTTGCCGATGGGTGCGACCAGCTCGATAATGCGGGCCGTAATATCCTCCGTGCTGCCATTGCCCAGTTCCATGGGTAACCGCTGATTGGCGAACAGGGGCGTCAGGTTTTCAAACAGTACCTTGCTCTTGGCGACATCGGGAGATTCAAAATTGACCTCGTTGACCTTCAGCAGGGCAAAATAGCGCTCACCCTCCTTGGGTGGCCTGATCTTGCCTGATACCGTATCGCCGGTACGCAGGCTGAAGCGTCGGATCTGGCTGGGTGAGACATAAATGTCATCGGGCCCCGCCAGATAGGAACTGTCTGCAGAACGGAGAAAACCGAAACCATCCTGTAAAATTTCCAAGACACCTTCACTGTAAATGTCTTCACCACTTTTGGCATGCGCCTTGAGAATGGCAAAGATCACATCCTGTTTGCGCGATCTCGCGAGACCTTCGATGCCGGTCTGTTTGGCCAGCTTGAGCAATTCCGCAACAGATTTTTGTTTAAGTTAGGTCAGATTCATATTGTCTTGCTTATGACTTGATTTTGCAGGGCGAGATTCGACGCTTTTCGCATCCTACGCCCGCATGAAATAGAAAAGAGGTATCGCTACCCGGGGTTGTGCTGTTTAATGTTTATCAGGGAGATTGCCGAAAGCGGCAAAAAATTATCGATCTTATTTTAGGCAAAAGTACCATTATTTTCAGACCAGGTCCAGCACTTTTTTTGGATAACTGCTTACAAATTACTGTCAATAAATGCTGCCAGCTGTGATTTCGATACCGCACCCACCTTGGTAGCCTCCACATTGCCATTCTTGAATAACATCAGCGTGGGTATACCACGGATGCCATAACGGGGCGGGGTGGCAGGATTCTCATCAATGTTTAACTTGGCTATCTGCATTTTACCCGCATACTCGCCGGCGATCTCCTCCAGCACCGGCGCAATCATCTTGCAGGGACCGCACCATTCGGCCCAGAAATCCACCAGTACCGGGACTTCGGACTGCAGCACCTTGTCTTCGAATTCAGCATCACTTACATAGAAGATGTTATCGCTCACTTGAGGTAGACCTCCATAATCGTTCAATTGTGGGGCATCCAGCTGCTTGCCCCGAAATGCAATATACTTCACTAAAAGGCTGCGCTACAAATTCTGAAACACCATCGTCTGCTACGCCATATAATAGCAGCCCTGCTTCAGAAGGCAGGCCCTGTATTTATCCGCCTGTCAGGATAACGCCAATCGCCGGCCGACGCCATGCTTTTGCGCACATGAGTGCACCGTTGCTATCGGAGAAACGGGCCATTACTATCTGCCCGGCCTGCAGTCGTGTATCATACCGCTACCCATGGAATCCAGCCATCTGACAAACACCCTGTTTTCATCCTTCGATCTGCCCAAGCCGCTGATGAAAGGTATTGCGGCAGCGGGATACGACCGCTGCACGCCCATCCAGGCGGAATCCCTGCCGCAACTGCTGGCCGGGCAGGATATCACCGGCCAGGCACAGACCGGTACCGGCAAGACGGCGGCCTTCCTGATCGCCATGTTCAACCGCCTGCTACGCTCCCCGCCTGCGGAGGACAACCGGCCTGTCTGTCAGCCACGCGGGGTCATCATCGCCCCGACCCGGGAACTCGCCATCCAGATCCACAGCGACGCACTCCAGTTGGGAAAATACACCGGACTAAGCATTGAGGTTGTATATGGGGGCGCCGGCTACGAAACTCAACAGAAAATCTTCCAGCGCCACGTAGATATCCTGATCGGCACCCCCGGACGCATGATTGATTTCCATAAACAGCGCCTCTTCGACCTCAAGGCAGCCGAGGTGCTGGTACTGGATGAAGCAGACCGCATGTTCGACCTGGGTTTTATCAAGGACATCCGCTACCTGCTGCATCGCATGCCGAAACCCGAGCAGCGCCTGTCCATGCTGTTTTCCGCCACACTCACCTATCGCGTCAATGAACTCTCTTATGAGCATATGAACAACCCGCAGCTGGTGCATATCGAAACCGAGCGGGTAACGGCCGACAAGATCAAACAAACGGTTTATTACACCTCCAACGAGGAAAAGATCCCCCTGCTTCTGGGACTGCTGCAGGACATTGCTTCACAACGCACCCTGATTTTCGTCAACACCAAGCACGTTGCCAACCGGGTCTGCGCCTACCTGCAGGCCAATGATTTCAATGCGGACACCCTGTCCGGCGATGTGCCCCAGAAAAAACGTATTGCCCTGCTGAAACGTTTCCAGCAAGGCGAACTGGCCATCATGGTCGCCACGGATGTCGCCGCCCGTGGCCTGCACATCCCCGATATCAGCCATGTGATCAATTATGATCTGCCCCAGGATCCCGAGGACTATGTCCACCGCGTGGGTCGCACCGCCCGCGCCGGCGCCATCGGCGATGCCATCAGTTTCGCCTGCGAAGACTATGCCTTTTCATTACCCGAGATCGAGCACTATCTGCACCATAAAATCCCCCTGGAAACGATCACGCCGGCACTACTGCTCACCCCGAAACAGCCACCCGCCAGCAGTCTCCGCCGTCCCGGCCGGCACGGCGGCAGGCCGGCACAGCCAGGGAGGCGCGCCCGAACCGGCGGCAGCCGCTCAGATACCCCGCGACGGCGGAGCAGACCAACGCGCAGCAGGACACCGGCCGGCAAGGGCTGAAACCGATGCCGGGTTTGCGGAGATAGCCTGAAGACCGCTCTATGAACACGCTGCTCAGCCATGAAACTCTCATCCGTCTGAGTACCTTTGGCACGGTGTTTGTCGTCATGGCCTGCTGGGAACTCGTCGCACCCTGCCGCCAGCTGAGCACCTCCAAAGCCCGGCGCAGGTTCAACAACCTGGCCATCGTCATCATCAATACACTGCTGCTGCGCCTGATCTTTCCCGGTGCCGGCGTGGGCATTGCGCTGCTGGCCGACGAACGACACTAGGGACTACTCAATAACTACCACCTCCCCACCGGCGGCGCGCTCATTCTGGCGGTGGTTGTGCTGGACCTCGCAATCTACCTGCAGCACGTCATGTTTCATGCGGTACCCGCCCTGTGGCAGCTGCATATGGTGCATCATACCGACCTGGATTTTGATGTCACCACCGGCACACGTTTTCATCCTGTCGAGATTCTCCTTTCCATGCTGATTAAATTCTCGGTCATCAGCGTGCTGGGCGCTTCTGCAGCTGCCGTATTGATTTTCGAAGTGTTGCTGAATGCCACTGCCATGTTCAATCACAGCAATGTCACCCTGCCCGCAGGCCTGGACCGTCTGCTGCGCCTGGTGATCGTGACACCGGACATGCATCGCGTGCATCATTCTGTGATCAAGGACGAAACCAACAGTAATTTCGGCTTTAATCTGCCCTGGTGGGACTGTCTGCTGGGGACCTACCGGCCTCAGCCCGCGGAGGGGCAGCGCGCCATGACCATCGGTCTGCGGCCATTTCGCGATCCGGCTGAGCTAACTTTGCCAAAAATGTTGCTGCTGCCTTTCACCGCCAGGGCGGCGGACTATCCAATCAACCGCGACGGCGACCCCCCGCAGCAGTCATAGTCCGCAGTGCCGCAGTCCCGTGCGCAGTTCAGGGAACCGCAGGCTGACACCCAACTCCGCCAGCAGCCGCCGGTTACTGAGACGCCGCGACTCGCGCAGATAGGACATCATCGCCGGGGAAAAGGCATCAGCGGCCGCCTGCCAGGAAACAATCGGTGGGCGCGCCATGCCGAGGTAATCGGCCAGGCGAAAAAAATAGGTGGTCATTTTACAGGGTCGCCCGTCGCTCACATTGTACAGATGAACACCACATGCCCGCTGCGCCGCTGCCTGGCAGATTCGCGCCAGGTCTTCGGCATGAATGCGATTGCTATAGGGCGCCTCTCTGATGGCGAGGACCGGCTGTCCCTGCCGGATGCGCTCCCGGGGCATCCGCCCCGGCCCATAGATACCACCGACCCGCAGAATCACTAATGGCACACTGCTACGCTGCTGCCACTGCAGCAACTGTTGTTCCGCAGACAGGCGCCTGCGTGCACGCGAGGTCATGGGATTCACCGGGGTCTCTTCGCTTATCCAACCCCCCTGGCAGTCACCATAGACGCCCGTGGTACTGATATAGACGAAGACAGCCGGAGGACCGCCCGCATCCAGACACTGCAGAAAAGTCTGCAGGCGCGTATCATGCAAGCCGTAGGCAGGTGGCGGAACAAAATAAAACAGCAGTGCATCCCGCGCGGCAACAGCAAGCTGTCCATCAGCTGCTTGCTGATCAAGATCGAGCACCATGGGAGTGATCCCCGCCTGTGCGAGTCGCCGGGCGCTCCCCGTGGAACGGACCAGACCGTGGCAGCAAACCCCGGTGGATGAGCACAGGCCCGCCAGGCGCAGACCGATATCACCGCAACCAGCAATGAAGAGATGATCCCCGGGCTTTTTATTAAGGCTTAAATAACGCACAATGCTATCAAGAGAAAATGACTGCTGAACGAGCCCAACGCTCCGCAAGTGCCCGCCATTATCGATGCCACCAGACAGAAAATGCAGAAACTGACAACCCGGATCCTGATGGCAGAACGCCTGAGCCCTGATATCATGCTCCTGTTCCTGGCATGTCCAGCGACGATACGCGCGAACTACCAGAGCGGACAATATATCAACATCCACTATAATGACCGGCCGCGCAGCTTTTCCCTGGCCAACGCCCCCGGTCAGAACGAGCACCTGGAGCTGCATATCCGGCGCGTCCCCGACAATGACTTCACCGATTATATCTTCGAGAAATCAAGCCGTGGCGATGTGCTGGAGATGAGTGGCCCCTTCGGCGAGTTTTCTATCAGACAGCCTTGTGAGCATCCGCTCCTGTTTGTCGCCGGCGGCACGGGTTTCGCGCCCATCAAAAGTTTCATTGAATATCTACTGGCAGCGGGCAACCCACAGGCCATGCACCTCTACTGGGAGGTGCGCACCCGTCAGGATCTTTATCTGGAGACACTGGCGCACGCATGGCAACGGCACCATGATATTCACTACACCCCGGTGCTATCCCAGCCGGGAAAAGCGGATCACTGGACCGGAAAACAGGGCCTGGTACATGAAGTCGTTGGCGCGCAACTGAATGACCTCAGCCCTTATGAAGTCTATATCAGCGGTCCACCGCAGATGATCGCCAGCGCCCACCGCCACTTCCTGGATCTCGGCCTGACGGCGGAACACTTCCACACCGAGAGCTATTAGCAGGAAAGCGCCGATGCCGCCCCAAACGATAAGGGATGCCCTTGTACCCGCGGCTCAATCCGTTGTGACAAGGCTGCCCTGCACCGCGGCAGCGGACTGATCCGCCAATTGCTGCGCTGTGCCCGGCATTTTCATCAGCATCCCCTTGCGATAGAATTCCAGCGCTGTTTCATGTTCACCCATCTGTTCCAGTACCCCGGCCAACTCCTGCAAGGCCTCCGGATTCTCATCCACGCTCAGGCTGGCCTCGAAAAACTGCCGCGCCTTGCCCCACAATTCATTGCGCTTGCACAACCGCCCCATGGTCAGCAACAGTGCAGAGCTGTCTCGGTGCGCCTTCAACCAGCTCTCCGCCCGGGACAACTGCACCAGAACGTCGGCATCGACAATACCATACAGGTAGGCCAGTTCGTCGTTCCAGTGCTTGCTTAAAAAATAGGATAGTACCCGCTCCGCCTCGGCAGGCACCTTGCATTTGATCAGCTGATGCGCATAGGCATTGATAATCCCCGCCTGGCGCCGCAACTCCTTGGGCATGCGCTCCCATAACTCATGGAGCATCTTGATATCGTGGCCGAACCCTGCCTTATTGAACAATTCCGTATACGCCAGGGTTTGCAGCTCACGCATTTTCTCCAGCGTCAGAATCCTGTGTTTCCGCGCCACCGGCAACAGATCCAGTAAACGCCGCCAGTCCTGCACATCGCGGTAAAGAGACAGCAGCCGTCTGATGACGGCCTCCTGCCCGGGATCCTGGCGCAGGCGCAGCTGATTCAGCGTCTCCAGGGCCTGATCCACCTTGCCATGTTGAATCAGTAACTCCGCTCGCGTCAGACCGATAGCCGTTTCGGCCTGGGGCATACGCCCCCGCGCCAGCTCCAGGTATTTATCACGCCGCTCGGCGGCACCCTGCTTTTCCGCCGCCCGGGCGGCAAACAGATAGTTCACCAGAGGCGTTTCGCTCACCGCCATATATTTAACCAGATCCCGCTCCGCCTCCTGCCAGCGCCCATTGATGAGCGCCACCAGACCCTGCTGCAGGGACTCATTAGCTTTGCGTTTCTGCCGCCGCCGGCCCCAGTGGCCCAAACGATCGGGGACACGGCCCATATTGACCAGGAAGCGCACCAGCAGGTAGATCAGCACGAAGCCAATCGCCACGGCGACAACGGCCAACACCAGGCTGGTCTCAACGGTCCAGTCCTGATAATTGATCACGATGTAACCCGGATCTTCCCGGGCCACCAGGGCAAGCACCACGGCCAGCAAAAAAACCACCAGAGATGTGAATAAGAGCTTCATGACTATTTGCCGCCGTTATTGGTTTGTGGCGCTACACCCACGGTCTGAAAACGGGTGCTGCCCTCGGGCAGGTAGGCTTGTGAGGCCATAACCTCACGGATGGCATTCAGGGACTCGCTAACGGAGGGCAGCTCGGGCCGCAGCTGCAGCTTGTCCAGCGTCTCCAGGGACTTCAGCAAATCCCTGACAGCAGCCGCATCCGATTGATAGTATTGGCTGATCCACGCACGCGCCTGTGCCAGGCTGGCGTGAAAGCTTCTGTCATCCCGCCGCAACAACGCCAGACGGGCCGTCTCCAGCTTGAGCTGGAGATTCTGCGCCAGATAGTGCTGCTGTACCGGCGCCATCAATGGCTAATCTTTCACATCGCGCCGCCGTACCGTCACCAGCTCCTTCAGTACCCGCCAGATCCCCTGCAAGTAGCCGCGCCAGCCGGTCTCCTCTGCCTTGGCCGGTGATTGGACATCCGGCGCCACGCCGTCAGCAGGTGCAGTCGGCTCCACCAGCGGCAGGCCGGAAATATGCGCCTCCGCCGTGCTCAGCGCCATGGCCGCGCCGCCGATATCGACCTTGGGCACCGCCAACAGCGCCGTCATTTCATCTGCCAGCAGTCGCCGTGTCTTGGCAAATGCCGGATCGCCCAGGCGCTTCAGCCGCTGATCCGCAGCACTCAGGGCGGCAACCGCGGTGCTGACATCGCGCCGGAGCTGCAGACTGTCATTGGCAATGCCAATCAGGTAGGCGGCCTCAGCCGGCGCCCAACGACGACGCCGAGTGGCGAGTGCCGTGTTTATCTCGGTCTTGAGTTTTTTGATACCCTGCTGAAAGGCGGCCGTCTGACTGGCAATTTTGTCATTCAGCCCTTTCTCCAGGGATTGCATGGCCTCCTGGACTGCAGCACTAATTCGTGGGGCAAGATCTGCGGCGGGCTGAGCTGCCGTAGCGGGTCGTGCAGCCAATTGCTTCAACTGGCCCGCCAGGTCGCTGCTACGCTGCTCAAGTTGCTTGATGCGACTATCCAGCTGATCGAAACGTTCTCCGATCCCGCTATCATGCTGCGCCACCTGGCTCATACGCTGTTCAATAGCAGCGGTACGCTGATCCATGGGCCCCACCACCGCCATCAGCTGTTGCCAGAGATTGTAGCCGCCGGCAATCCCTCCCAGGGCCACCACCAGCGCCACCAACGCCAGCCAACTGCCTGAACCGGAAGATGCGGGCCGGGATGTCTCGCCTGGAGACTGCCCGCCGGCAGTGCGGTCATCTTACGCCGCCTGCTGCGCACTCACATCATCAGTGTTCTTCTCCCCCTCCGCGACATCCTGCGGAATGTTTTCCTCTACCTTCTGATCACCGGAAGCGTTGTCATGTTCATTTTCCGACTCTTTTTGTTCGCTCATGGATCCTTTCTCCGGGAACTTTTTCTTTTATCTGGCAGCATACCATGCTTTGATTGCAGCCACTAACCCCCCATCACTGGCTGCAGGCGCAATCACCGGCACCTCGCTAAATCCCAGTTTCTCAGCCAACATGGCACCACGATGACTAATCAGCACCAGTGGTTTCTGCAACAGTTTACTACGATTCTCGGCCCTGACCATATCATAAAGATTTTGCAGACCCTCATTGCTGGTAGCAATGATGATATCAACATTACCATTAGAGATCACATGGTTTAACAGCTCGCGGCTATTTTCGGGTATCGCGCGGCGGTAGACTTCGGCATAAACAACGCTGGCTCCCCGCGCGCTCAACGTTTGCGCCAACAGCTCGCGACCGCCTTCTCCACGAAAAATAATAATTTTTTTCCCTTCCAGCTGCCACATTTCTTCCATGGCCAGGAGGGATTCACTGTTGAAGCCATGTGCCGGACAGAGATCCGCGTACAAACCACATTGGCGCAAGGCTTCGGCACTACGCTTGCCGATCACGGCCAGCCGCATGCCCTCGGGCCATGCCCGCAGGGAACTGACCAACTGATGGGCATGGCTGACGGCATTGCTGCTGATAAACACGGCCAGATCAAATTCGTCAAGTTTATCAATCAGTGCAATTGCCGGCTCGATATGATGAGGCGGGCAGATCTCGATCACGGGAATATGGAGCGGATGTCCACTGGCCTGCCTGATCAAATCGCACAGTGCCGCCGCCTGCCCATGCGGCCGGGTAACCAGTACCTGGAGCCCCCCCAGGCTGACTGCAGCCAGATCAGAGAACATCAATCTCTCGAAGTATTTCCCGGGCACCACGAGACAGCAACTCGTCCGCCAGGGCACAGCCGAGCGTCTCGGCCTCGGCGGCAGGACCACTGCATTCACCGCGAATGATTTCGCTGCCATCGGGCCGCCCCACCAGGCCCCGCAAGCTCAGGTGGTCATGCGCCAGGGTTGCATAACCGGCAATAGGTACCTGACAGCCGCCTTCCAGGCGCCGGTTGAGCGCGCGTTCGGCCCTCACACAGACATGCGTGTCCGGGTCATCCAGAACACTGATAATCGACTGTATTTCATCATCATTTTCTCTAGACTCTATGCCGATAGCCCCCTGCCCGATGGCGGGCAAGGAGAGCGTTGTGTCCAGTCGCTGGCTAATGCGCGCCGCCTCCCCCAGCCGAATGAGTCCGGCAGCCGCAAGAATAATGGCATCAAACTCGCCGCTGGCCAGTTTATTCAGGCGGGTGCCCACATTGCCGCGCAGGCTGCGAATCTTGATATCCGGCCGGCCGGCACTCAACTGGGCCTGCCGCCGCAGACTCGATGTTCCCAGGCAAGCCCCCACAGGCAGTGCCTCGAAAGCAGGGTAGTTGAGGGAAACAAAGGCATCCCGGACCTCCTCCCGTGCCAGGATAACGGCAAGCTGCAGCCCCGGGGGCAGCACCACCGGAACATCTTTCATGGAATGGACGGCGATATCCGCACGCCCTTCCAGCAGGCTTTGCTCCAATTCCTTTACAAATAGCCCCTTACCGCCGATCTTGGCCAGCGGAGCATCAAGAATCTTATCTCCCTGGGTCACCATCTGTACGAGTTCAACCTGGAGGCCGGGGTGGGCCTGCAACAGGCGAGAACGGACAAACTCTGCCTGCCACAAGGCTAGGGGACTCCGCCGCGTGGCAATACGGACTCTCTGACTGGACATGGGCGCGCTTTCTTTCTATTTAGATGTATTGTTTTATGATAAAGACCAGTTGATAATCCTACGGCGAGTTGGGGAGTGAGGCAAATGAAATTCCCAGCGCGAGCTCGCCCCGACAGTCATGGCGCTGCCGGTGCCCACAGGGACACCGCTGCCGATGATGGCAGCCCTAATAATGATGATAGATGACATGACACACGAAAAAACGACTGACAAACCCTGGGGCGGACGCTTCACCGAGGAAACCGACAGCTTTGTGGAAAGTTTCAGCGCCTCCGTCGCTTTTGACCAGCGCCTGTACCGCTATGATATCGAGGCTTCCATCGCCCATGCCCGCATGCTGGCCCATGTCGGCGTACTCACCCAGGAAGAATGCAAAGCCATTGAAAAAGGCCTGCTGGACATCAAAACCGACATTGAGCAACAGGCCTTCGCCTGGCTGGTAGAACTCGAAGATGTCCATATGAATATTGAAACCCGCCTGACCGAGCGCATCGGCATCGCCGGCAAGAAACTGCACACCGGTCGCTCGCGCAACGATCAGGTAGCCACCGATCTGCGCCTCTACCTGCGCGCCGAGATCGATCAGATCGGCGCAGCGCTGACCAGGTTGCAAAAGGGTCTGCTGGACATCGCCGAACGTGAGGCGCAAACCATTATGCCCGGCTTCACCCACCTGCAGGTCGCCCAGCCAGTCAGCTTCGGCCATCATATGCTGGCCTGGTTCGAAATGCTGCGGCGCGATGCCGAACGACTGGCCGATTGCCGCCGCCGGGTCAATATCATGCCGCTCGGCGCGGCAGCCCTGGCCGGCACCAGCTACCCCATCGACCGTGATTACACCGCCCGGCTACTGGGCTTCGATAAAGCAGCGGAAAATTCCCTGGATGCCGTCAGCGACCGCGATTTCGCCATTGAATTCACGGCCGCAGCCGCACTGCTGATGACCCATTTATCGAGGTTCTCCGAAGAGTTGATCCTCTGGTCATCGGCACAATTCAACTTCATTGAGCTGCCAGACCGCTTCTGTACCGGCTCATCCATCATGCCCCAGAAAAAGAACCCGGATATCCCCGAGCTGGTGCGCGGCAAAACCGGCCGGGTCAACGGCAACCTTATCGCCCTGCTCACCCTGATGAAGGCACAACCGCTGGCCTACAACAAGGACAATCAGGAAGACAAGGAACCGCTGTTCGATACGGTCGATACCCTCAAGGCTTGTCTGAGGGTCTTCGCCGACATGCTCCCGGCGATGCAGCTCAACGCCAAACAGATGCTGATGGCGGCACACCAGGGTTTTTCCACCGCCACCGATCTGGCCGACTACCTGGTCCGCAAGGGCATTGCCTTCCGTGACGCCCACGAAGTCGTCGGCAAGGCCGTCCGCTACGGCATCGACAAGCACAAGGATCTGGCGGCCATGTCCCTGGAAGAATTGCAGGCCTTCTCTGCGGACATCGATGAGGATGTCTTTTCCATACTCAGCCTGTCCGGATCACTGGCTGCCCGCGATCATCTTGGCGGCACTGCCCCGACGCAGGTGCGCGCCGCGGTAATGCGTGCCCGCGCAGCCCTGCCACACCCCGCCCAGGCAGACGACTGAAGCTTTCAACCTCGGCGCCGATAAAGCCTACAGTAGACCGCGCATCACTTGCCACGATAATGTCATCCGCATGCCTGCGGCAAATGCTCGGGCTGCGCACCAGGGAGCGGAGAATCTGGCCATGAATCGCGGTACGACCGGGATCAGCAACTTATTTTCGAGACCTTGCAGAATATAAATAACATTAAAAAGAGATTTCTGGCGCTCAATCATGATCGCCTGATGCGTACACGCGATAGTCTGCGCACCCGGCAGCGGGATATCCTCGATATCCTGCCACTGTTATTCCATAGCAATCACCCTACCTTTCCCGGCTTTGTCTCCAAAAGCACCCCGCTGGGCATCTCGGACTATTCCCCGGCCCAGCGTACCCTCGCAGCGGGCAAAAGAATCGTGCGCAGTTTCCAGTATCAGAAAAGGGCGCTGCTGCAATACGATATTCTCTCACTCTTCCTCATGGGCAGCAGTGGGACCATCGCCTATTCCAGCAAGAGTGACTTTGATATCTGGGTCTGTTATCGCCCGGAACTGAGCACCATGCAACTGGCTGAGCTCCAGCAAAAGGCCTCGCTCATTGAACTGTGGGCCGAGTCAATGGATCTTGAGGTGCATTTCTTTCTCATGAATGCCGACAGCTTCAAGGAGGGCCAGGAAGTCGAGCTCTCGGTCGAAAGCAGCGGTAGTGCCCAGCACCATCTACTGCTGGAAGAGTTCTATCGCACCGGACTGCTGCTGGCAGGCCGTTATCCGATCTGGTGGCTGGTCCCCCCGGAACAGGAAAAGCACTATGAAAAATACATCCGGAGACTGAAGGAAAAACGCTTTATTAAAAGTAATGAGGCCATCGATTTCGGCGGCCTGCCAGAAGCGCCGGCAGAGGAATTTTTCGGCGCCGCCCTGTGGCAACTCTACAAAAGCATCGACTCTCCCTACAAGGCCACCCTGAAACTCATGCTGATGGAAGTCTATGCCCATGAGTACCCCCGGGTTGACCTGCTCAGCCAGCGTTTCAAAAAAGCGATCCACGAGGGGGTCAACGAACTTGCCAGCCTGGATCCCTATATTATGCTGTACCGCAAGCTGGAGGAATACCTGCGCCGGCAGGACCAGGACGAGCATCGCCTGGAACTGGTGCGACGCTGTTTTTATTACAAGGTCAATGAACAGTTAAGCCACCAAAGTGGCAACCGCCATGAAAGCTGGCGGCGGGAGCTCATGCGCGCCTTCACCCGTGACTGGAACTGGGATGATGACTATCTGCAACTACTCGATTCCCGCTCCAGCTGGAAAATCAACCAGGTATTTGAAGAGCGTGATACCCTGGTCAGCACGCTCACCCAGAGCTATCATTCCCTGTCGGATTTTGCCCGCCAGCATTCCCAGTCGGCAAAAATCAATCAGCACGACCTCACCATTCTGGGACGCAAACTCTATGCTGCCTTTGACCGCAAGCCCGGCAAGATTGATCTCATCAATCGAGGCATCTCGGACAATGTCCGGGAAAACCGCCTGTCCATCCACCAAACTGGCAAAGCGCGTAATACCGGCTGGGCACTGTATCATGGCATCACCAATGGCGTCAGTGACAGCAGCAATAAAGTACTCAAGCGGAGTACCACACTCATCGGCTTGCTAAGCTGGTGCTTCCTCAATCAAATAGCGGATGAACGCACCGCCATCGTCCTCTACACCCGCGACAACAGTGTCACCGCCAATGAAGTAAAAAGCGTAATCAAATGTCTGGTACAACTGTTTCCCGGTGCCCGGCTGGAACCCTCCAGGCTGGAGGATTTCACTCGCACAACCCAGTTGAAAAAATCCGCATTGTTCATCAATATCGGCCTCTCACCTTTAACAGAAGGTGTCCGCGAAGGAAAATTTCTCACCAGCAACAAGATAGATGCCTTCAGCTATGGTGGCATCTGCCAGAATCTGGTGCTTTCCATAGACCACATCATGCAAACCAGCTGGCAGGAAGTGTTGGCCTATCGTTACGAAAACGAAGAGGGAATATTTGATTGTCTCAATGCCTATCTGCAATGGTCGCCACCCTCCAGCGGTGAGCCACCGCCACCCCTGCAGGCATTTTGCTTTTCCACCGGCAGGGGCGCCACCATCGCACGCCGGGTAGAGGATCTGTTCAACGATATCGTCCACTGCTTCTATCACGCGGCACACGGGGCATCTTCCCGCTATGTGCTGATGATCGAACACAAGTATTATCTGCTACAGCTTGATCACGACAACCTGCTCTATGAAGTTGCCGGCGCCTATCATGATCTGCTAAAACTGCTCGCCCAGCCACAACAAAGCTTCAGCCCGGTCTATATCGACCGCTATGCCGACGCCAACAATCTACTGGCGGTCATGTATCAGAACAACCAGCCGGGAATCATCCAGCTCTATTTCCAGTTGGATGGCACCACTACTGATATCTATATTATTGACGAGCGAGGCTCACTGTTTTTTCAGCACAAGGTGCGTGCCAACATCAAGCTGATCATCTGCCAATATACACATTTCCTCACCGCGGTTGCCCAGCAACAAGCAGCGACGATGGCCAGGGATCGGGACAGCAGGCTGGAATTCTATCAGGCAAAGAAAGCTTCTGACGGCACCTGGCAGCTGGCACCACAGGAGGCGCCCGACACCACCAGCGAGGAAAAATGCTTCAATATCAGAGTCATTGGCAATAACAGTGATGGCTCTCTCGTGATTTACTGCGACGGCAAGGAATTTAGCAAGCGGGAACATGGTGAACAGCTGTTCTGGGCCGTCGCCGTCCATGTCCTGGAGAAAAGAAAAAGTGGCGCCTGCTACCCTATTTTTATTACCGAAATCGACCTGCCATCCGGCATATTGGGCGCCATATCACCCGAACAGTTGCAATCCAGCCATTACCTGAATTATAAAAAATACATTGAAGACCAGCTAAACGCAGCGCTGGTAGCCCAGGTGGAGGCCTTCCGCCGCAAGGTCTCCTGACAGACAGCGGCAGCCCTGCCAGTCAGCCCTCCAGTGAAGTGACGGGGAATCGTCGCGCCCTGCCTACGGCGTGCATATAGCGGGTCAGCTCCTTCGCCGTGGACAAATCCACTGACTCCGGCTTGAAATAGACGCCGCGGAACTCGCCGTCCACCATGGAGAAGATGATGAAGTAGGTCTCTACACCAAGAAACTAGAACTGCCGGGAGCGGGTCATTTTCTTGATCCTGCCCTGCGGTCCCCATGCCGTTTGCGAGTTAACGGTAATCCACACATTACCGGGCACCATCGATACCAGGACATACTCCCCTTTGGCGATATCAAGCAGATGATGGCGATCTGCCTCCACCGACAGGCGGTTATCGGCAATACCCATAGTCCGCTCGGTGCGCGGCCGGATAAAATACACTTGCGCCAGCGGCGAAGGCGAGGTAGCCGCATCCCTGAGCAACGGGTTCCGTTTGTCGATGTGGGTACTGCTACAGGCGCCGACACTCAGCACCAGCAAAATGAGACCTGATATTCTGTACAACATCACCTGTCCCCTGAGATGACAAACTGTTGAATCAAGGCTATTCATCATCTCATCCAGACCTGCCAAACACAAGTATCACTGGGGAAGCGTATCCCGCAGCAAAGGCTTATCGTGCCCTGGCACCATTAGACTGATGCAATTAGCCCTTGCCACAGCCCCGCTGGTTTGCTCCAATAAGCCATCACCCACAACAAGGGACGAATGCGACCACGGGACCCAATATTCGCGAAGACAACTGGGGCTCGCTTGTGGCGCTTAAATGGAATCACCACGAATGTCGTCCTTGGCAGCAGCCGGACGGCATGCTCATTATAACGATAACTTTCTGAATAATAAGCGAACTTAATAAATAACCAGAGGAGAACGAGCATGTCCGCAAAACACCCTGTTATTGCGGTGACCGGATCATCAGGCGCCGGCACATCTACGGTAAAAAGCGCCTTTGAACATATGTTCCGCCGCGAAGGCATCAAGGCCGCCATTGTCGAAGGCGATGCCTTCCACCGCTATGACCGCAAGGAAATGAAGAAGGTCGTCGATGCCGCCCTGGCGCAGGGCAACGATCTCAGCCATTTCGGCCCGGAAGCAAACCTGTTTGATAAACTGGCGACGCTGTTCAAGTCCTACAGCGAAACCGGCACCGGTGAGGTGCGCAAGTATCTTCATAATGAGGAAGAGGCAGAGCCCTATAAGCAGGAACCCGGCACCTTCACGCCCTGGGAACCGGTAGAGGCAGGCTCGGATCTGCTCTTCTATGAGGGTTTGCATGGCGGCGTCATCACTAAGGATGCCGATGTGGCCCGCTATGTAGATCTGCTGATCGGCGTGGTGCCAATCGTCAATCTGGAATGGATCCAGAAAATCCACCGGGATACCGCACAACGCGGCTATTCCGCCGAAGCCGTCACCGACACCATTCTGCGCCGTATGCCGGACTATGTCACCACAATCACACCGCAATTTTCGCGCACTGACATCAATTTCCAGCGCGTTCCCGTGGTGGATACTTCAAATCCCTTTATCGCCAGAGATATCCCTACGCCCGATGAGAGCTTTATCATCATCCGCTTCCGCCAGCCGGAGCATCATGACTTCCCCTACCTGCTCACCATGCTGAAAGATTCCTGGATGTCCCGGCCCAATACCATTGTGCTACCCGGCGGCAAAATGGGACTCGCCATGGAAATCATCCTGCAGCCCATCATCCACGAGATGATGGAAAACAAGCGACTCTAAAACCGCTCAAGCGACGCACAAACAGGCTGCACACCCACCACCCCGCTCATTGGAAGACAGGCGTGGTGGGTTTCATCCTGGGTGGGGACAGCCCATGATTGTCGTCATGCTGACGCTGTCCCGGCATCCAGTGCCTTGAGCTTTATAAATGATGCGCTTTATAATGAATGCTTGCTAATTTTCAGTCGAACAGGGCGCTGGATTTCAGCGCCGAGATGTTACGCACCCAGGGACCATATTTCCTCAGTGCGCCAGGCAGGCCTTTAATTGCCTGGCGCGCCGCTGTCAGGCTGGGGTAGGTCCGGTAGACCACCAGGTACCAGTCACGGCCCTTGCTGCGCGTATGGATATAGGCGGCATCCGTCATAATCCCCTTATCCCTGATGTAGCGGATCGCCTTGTTTTTATCGGACCAGCGGGTTAACTGAACGGTAAAATAGCTGCTGTCCTGCTGCTGCAGCCAGTGGCTGTCACTGGGCTGCGTAGCAAGCGGTGGCGCTACAACCTTTGCAGTCCTGGTCATGGCAGCGGCTGGCACCACTATGGTTGCTGCCGTGCCTGGGGCAGGGGACGATGAGACCCTGGGCGGCGTGATTGCCGCTGGACGCGGCGGCGGCGCCGGTTTATGCGGCGCGGGCAAATGCATGGCGGGGGACTGCGTGATTCGTGTGGCAGGCTCGTTAGTGATCACCGTATCAATCGGCGGTGGCTCGATTGCCGGCAACTCAGCCCCAGACATCCCCCTATCCACTGTCGTGGACAACGCAGTGTCACCAGTTGTCTGCGGCACTGAGCCACCCCCCACGGACAGAAACCCAAGATAGACACCACCGAGCAATACACTGAAGCCAGCCAGGCTCAGGAAAAAAGTCCGATAGTGTGCAACACGCGCCATTATCTGCCACCCGGCAGATGATGGCCTGTCATGCATGGACAACAGATCGTCGACAAGGCGGTTGATGGCTTTTGGCAACCCTCGCGAACGGCGCTGGATCTGAGCCAATCGGGCACTGTCAAAAACCGGGCGGGGCCCATCAGCACAGGTTCTGGACAAATAGTGCTGTATGTAGGCGGTAGTCTGGCGGAGGTTAAAAGGCGGTACTGTCAGGCGATACAATAATGATTCATCCAGACCGGCAAGCGACGGCGTTGCCAACGCTGTCTCGATTGCGGGTGTAGCAAAGAGCACAATGCCCAGCTGCAGGCCCTTGGTATTGAATCTCTGTTTAATACTGAACAGGCTCTTGAGAGCGAAAGGTGATAGCTTATGGGCATCATCCACCGCGATCACCAACACCCGTCCTTCCCGCGCCCAACTCATCAGTTGCTTCGTCAGCGCATGACGATCCGCAGGCATCCGGCCAAAGCCCTTCTCCAGGTTCGCCAGCAGATGCGCCTCCCCCAGGGCCATGCGCGTCCGCACGGTACACAGTAGCCAATCCGCCGGCACCCCTTGCCTGAAACGCCGCAACAGTGCGGACTTGCCACTGCCGGACTCGCCCTCAATCAGAAAAACCGCCACACTACCCGGCATATCCTGCAGCAGACTCTGGAAAATTTCCTGTAATTCAGGCGTTTCAAACTCGGCATCCGCCGGGGAAAGCTGCGCAAACGACAACTGCGGTAGATCCGGGAATTCATGAAAGACTGCGGCCCCGCCGGGTGAACCCTCCCGTGAGGCCTTCCCCGCCTGTAATGCAATCACCTTCCTGGGTCTCATGGATTTCAATGTCGTATCAGTCATCGGAAAAGGAAACGGCCAGCTATGGCTGTATATTCACCACAGCACCATTGGGTGTCAGACGCCAGATCTCTTCGATTTCATGATCCGTCACGGCAATGCAACCGTTGGTCCAGTCAAACAGCGGGTGCAAGCCCTCCATCTTTTTTTTAGCGCTGCCAATACCATGAATCATGATATCACCGCCGGGCGGTGCACCCAATGCCTGCGCCCTTTGGCGATCCCTCCGGTTAGGATAGGAAATATGCAGCGCCAGATGATAAGCGCTGCGTCTCAGGCGATAATCAATCCGGTAGACACCCTCGGGTGTGCGTTCATCCCCTTCCCTCACCTTAGCTCCCACCGGACGTCTGCCCAGAGAGATCCGGTAGGATTTCAGCACCTGCCCGTGGGATAACAAGGTCAAACGATGTTTTGATTTTTCAATCAGGATGTAGTCGGCCCTGGCGCTGGCGGGCAGGACGCTCGCCCCGGCTATGCCGCCACCAGACACTAACAAGATAAACACCAGAGAAAGCAATCTGAACGGCAACATGGTTATTTAGTTTTCTACCTGTATCAGCGCTGTGTGGCTATGATACTGCGAGACGGCTGCACATGCCAAGCTGAGCCTGGCGGAAACCACCTGGCGCTCAGATCAGCAGCACACGGAAGTGCTCAGGTACTCACAGCTGTGAGACCCGGTTACGCCCGGATTTCTTCGACAGGTACAGGGCCTGATCAAGGCGTTTCAGCAGGCTATCCGTATGGTCCTCGCCACGATACTGGGTCACCCCCAGACTGACCGTCACCCCCTCCAGGCCGGAAATTTTGGTCTGCTCAATACCATAACGCAATCGCTCCGCCAGCTCCATAGCACCTTCCTGATGAGTACCGCTGGCAATGACCAGGAATTCCTCGCCGCCCCAACGGTAGCAGACATCCACCTTGCGGATCACTTCCCGGGCAATGCGGGCAACCTCCATTAATGCCTGGTCTCCGGCGCTATGACCCAGCTTGTCGTTAATAGACTTGAAGTAGTCCAGATCAAACATAATCAGGGAAAGCGGCCGCCCGTAACGCTGGCTGTTGACCATTTCCTTATGCAACTGTTCCTGGGCACTGCGGCGGTTACATAGACCGGTCAGCTGATCCGTCCCCGCCAGTGCTTCCAGTTCCCTGGCGGTAACATTGACCAGATGGGTCAGTGCCCTGAATACCGGATTAAAATCCATGTTCAGCTCGGCACAGGGTGCTCGCTTGTGTGCCGTCGCCTCATTGCCCTCGCGCAGGGCCAACATGCTAATCGTATAATTGGAAAATTCATTTCCTTGTGAGAGATGAAAGAACTCGCCATAGCTAAAAAAACCCACCGCCGGCGCCACCTGGCTGATTTGCTGGATTTCCTTTGCCACCAGGGATTTCATCATCAATTTGCGCGCAATGCAGGAAAAGACAAAAACCACTTCCGGATTCTCCGCGCTCAGCGCCTGGCAATGAGAGGTCGCGGAGGCCAGCAGCGTACTGGCATCACCGATACCAAAGCGCACATAGGCGCCGGTTTCCAGATTGCCCATAAAGTTCATGGAACCGTCGTCGTTCTTGCCCGTACAGGCATAGGCAATGGAGGTTTTTTGATGGGTCTTGATCAATGGAAACTGCACCCCCATCACCGGCAGGTAGCGCGTGCTCTCCCTGCCCAGATAGCGTTCGTAGATTGCGGTCGCCGGCAAGCCCTCAATAGTGTAGACCCGGTTCTTCTCCGCATGGGTAATGCGCAGCTCCTTGCCCAGCGGGATCCAGTCGAGGCTGAAGCGCGTGTGTATCCTGAGCTGCTCGCCAAACAGGGCCACTGCCACGGCGCCATGATCCGTGATGGTTTCATGATTAAATACATAGGTCTTGTCAAACAGCAGGGGCTCGCCCGCCAGTCCCCCGGCAATGGTCACCCCCGGGCAATGCTGATTAATCCCCTTGATGTAATCCTCACCATTGACGGACAAACCGGTGGCAAAGCTCAGCAGGACCCGCGGCGCTTGCGCAGCGAACAGGCTGCCGATATCAGCGCCCAGGGCAAAGCTGTCATCCCGGCTGTCTGCATAACCAACCGCCTGCAGCTCCGTATGCTCAAACTGGTAAAATGAAATCAACATCGAGTTCTCGCGCACTTCTCCACCGGCAATCTCGCCGCAAGAGGTCGCGCCAATCAGCGCCGCCCGGGGAAAAAAACGCAGCAGGCTATCCCTGACGGCACTGATCAGTTCAAAATCGACGATACCGGAAAAGACCTGCACCAGCAGACGGGGGTTGTCATCAATATCCACTGCCTGCAGCAATGCTTCCAGCTTATCTTTCTCGTTATAGAAAATATTCTTTATCAACATGCTAATATCCAGTCATTATTATTCTTGACCATAAACCGGCTATACCCGTGCAAACCTGCGAGCGGTGCGCCACAAAAAATCTGAGAGCCATCATGGGATATTCAGATCAGGCCGGACGCCTTGTCCGGGTGAGGATCCAGGAATAGGGATACAGCTATACGAGTCGATGATTCATGAGACACTCCCTGGAATCTGAATTAATAATAGCGCGGTTAAGCATGCACCGAGTGCAGTGGCTAACGATAATGCACTTAACGGTCAGGCCGGACAATACTTGAGCCTCGATACTAAAGCTAGCTATGGCACGGCTGTGTGCGCTCAATCACAAAGTATTCAGATCAGCAGCTCCACGCGGGGGCGGGCCTTCTTGTCAGTATCGATTTCCGGCAGGCAGGCGGCAAGCCGGGCGGCATCGATGCGGTGCTGCGTTACCAGATAGTGTTTCACTGCCTCCGCACGCTGCCGGGCCAATTGACGCGCATGCTGCTCCGACGGCGCAGGTGACGTGCCCTCTCCCTTCACAGGTTCACCGGAGGATGATGCCAACACCTAACGGTCAGCGCTGACGGCTATGCCACACAACTTGATGGCAACCTGCGGCCGTGCAGCCAGGACACGGGCAACATGATCCAGATAATCCCTTGCCTGATCAGTCAGCTGCGCCGTAGCGGATGCAAAAACGACCGGGTCTAGGCGCAGCCGGGTGATCTGCTCGCCGGCAAATTTGGCGACACTGATAATGGTGCCATAGGGTTGTAGCATCATCGACAGGTAGCTCATAGCGCCCTGCTTCAGACCTACGGCAAGGGCCTGATTAAGCGCATCGCTGAAATCAAAATCCGGGGCAGCCGGATTACCACTGACCGGTAGCTGCAGATGGATCGTATTGTGATCGTCGCGCAGCACATTCAGCGCCAGATCCAGTGGCATGTTTAGCAGGCCTGTCAACTTGGCAGTCTGTTCATTGTTCAGGGAAGTCAGATCCAGCTCGCGGATGGTGAGCTTCATCCGCCCGTCCAGCTTGCCCTGACGGGCGGCAATTTTGGCCCTGGCATCCAGGGTACCGCTGCGCAGTCGAAAACCCAGCGCCGGGGCCGTGTAGGAAGACAGCGGATAAAGCTCCAGTGCGCCGACATCGGCCTGTACCTTGAAGCCCGGTGGCGCGCTAAAGGGCCAGATACTGCCGCGGATCGCAAGCCGGCCATGTTGCCCCAGACGACCGCTCAACTGCACCGCCGTGGGCTGTTGTGGCCGGGCACTGTTCAGCGCACCGATCTCAAAGCGATCAGTCTGTAATGACAGGGAAAAAGAGGGCCTCACCCCTTCGTCCTGAAAAACCAGGTGGGCGGCTTTCTGCACCACAATACCGCCAATGCGCAGCGTGCCCGGGCTGCTCCCGGTCGGTGGCCCGGATGAGCTTTTATTCCATTCAGGCCCATGACCCTGCAAGGCCTGCAGCTGGGCCCGCAGGCGCTCCGTATTCCATTGTCCCTGCCGGTTACGCTGCAGCCGCAAATCCAGGCCGCTCAATTCCAGCATGCCCAGATCGAAATCCTGGCCGGTGTAGGCCATAGGTCCGGCATGCAGCACCGCAACGCGCACCAGTGGAGAAACCGCCTGCTGCGCCGCCGCACCCATCTCCCATCTCCGGGCAGTGAGCGCAGACACACTTATCCGGTCTGCACCCTGAACATCAATCCCCTGCAGTGCCAATACATCCAGCTTCAGCACATCCGGCTGCTGCGCCGCAGTTTTCAATCGCACTTGCTGCAACTCCAGGTCACCCGTCAGTCTCAAGATTTGATCCTGTTGCTGCCAACCCACCTTACCCTGCCAACTGAAATCTCCATTGCTGAGCAGCAGTGCCGGTTTTTCCCGGATGCCATGCAAGCCCTGGCCGGTGAGCTTTCCCTGGCCTTTCAGGGCCAGCGGAGCAGCGGCAGATTGCGCCAACTGCAAACGGCCTTGCCAGGCGAGCTGTTGCCCACGGATGCGGGCACCCGGCGTCTGCCAGGCGAAATCCCGCAAACCCAGGCGCCCCGATTGCTGGATGCGGTAAGCACCCTGTGGTGACAGACGCACATCGACCGTGGCATCCATCTGCAATTTCGCCTGCAGATCACTGACCACCGTGGCCAGCAGGGGCCCCAGTGCGAGCCCCTTGATTTTCAGCCGCCCCTGCAGCTGCCGCGGCGCAGCAAAGGGCCTGATCTCTCCCCTAAAGTCCAGCGGCGTGCCATCGATCCGGGCGGCCAGCTTGAGGGCAGCGGGCCGGTCGGGCGACCAGGCCACAAGCGTCTGTAATTGCAAATGACGGATGGCCAGCTGGCTGTTGATTTGCGGCAGGCGTAGTGCAATCCGGCCATTTGCCAGCTGCAGCCGGTCGATGCCCAGCCCCCAGGGCTTGTCCTCCATTGCCGTGCTGGTTTTAGCACCTTGAGGCAACAGCAGACCACCGACGCGCAAGCCCTCCCGGGAAGCACTGATACGGATATGCCAGCCATCCGCGCTAAGCTCGTTGAGCAGGAAGCGCTTGCTGAACAGGGCACCCCAGGCCATTTTCATACTCAGTGTATTCAGGGAAAAAGTGGTGTCACCGGCAAAGGCGATGCGCACACCAGAGAGCGCTAGGCGACCGGTGAAGGGATTGAAATCCACGTTTTCCACCGCTACCTGATCCGCGCCATGCTGTAATGACCAGGACCGTAAGGCATATTGCAGGGCATAAGGCAGCGCCGCCAGCAGCCCCCCCGCCAGGATGAGGACGATGGCCGCGAACAGCAGTGCTTTTTTCCGGCATAGCATGATAATCGGCAGGTTCTCCCTATGCACCGCTACCGCACAACAGCAGTCAACGGTACGGATGCGTTGTTCCCGATGCCCTGAATTCTGTCATAATAGCAGGAACATGGGTAAAGGATATCTAAGGGAGTAAAATGAAGCGCCGCGACTTTATCAAGAAGATAGGAACAGGTTCCCTGGCAGCGGGATCCGCACTGGCCGTTGCACCGGCGGTGCGCGCCGGCGGCAAACGTTTTCGCTGGAAGCTGGTCACCACCTGGCCACCGAATTTCCCCATCTTCCAGGACGGCGTCAAGCGTTTCGCCAAGGAAATCCGCCGCATGAGCGGTGGCCGGCTCAGCATCCACGTCTTCGCCGGTGGCGAGCTGATCCCACCCCTGCAGACCTTTGATGCCGTCTCCCAGGGGACGGTGGAGATGGGCCATGGTTCCGCCTATTACTGGGCCGGCAAGATCCCCGCCGCCCAGTTTTTCACTGCCGTCCCCTTCGGGATGAATGCCCAAGGCATGAATGCCTGGTTCTATGGCGGCGACGGGCTGAAACTGTGGCAAGACCTCTATGCCCCGCACAATCTGGTACCCTTTCCCATGGGCAACACTGGCGTCCAGATGGGCGGCTGGTTCCGCAAACGCATCAACACCCTGGCGGATCTCAAGGGGCTGAAGATGCGCATCCCGGGCCTCGGCGGAAAGGTCATGGCCCGGGCCGGAGTCAACACGGTACTGCTGGCCGGGGGTGAAATCTATACCGCCCTGGAACGCGGCACCATCGACGCCACCGAATGGGTCGGCCCCTATCACGATCTGCGCCTGGGACTCTACCGGGCCGCAAAATACTATTATTATCCCGGCTGGCATGAACCCGGCCCCACCCTGGAACTAAGCATCAACAAGACCGCCTGGGAGAGTTTGCCGCAGGATCTCCAGCTGCTACTCAAGAATGTTGCCATGGCCAGCAATGTCTGGATGCTCTCGGAATTCGAGGCCCGCAACCTGGAGGCCCTGCAGACCTTGCAGCATAAGCACCATGTGGAGGTGATCGAATTCCCCGATGAAGTCCTCCGGGAACTCAGGCAGCTCACCACCCGCACCCTGGCAGAGGAAGCCGCCAGGAATAGTGACTTCAAGCGGATCAAGGAAAAATATCAGGCCTTCCAGGCCACTCATGATGCCTGGAACAAGATTTCCGAAACCGCCTACGCCCGGGCACTGCAACTCTAGGCGCGGTTGAACAGCCATGGCGGCAAGGAAAGACCAACTGTTTCTGGACACCAGCCGGCCCAGCGGTGAATTTGATTTTGGCACCGATACCGCCCGGGTGTTTGATGACATGCTGCAACGCTCGGTGCCCTTCTATGCCGAGATCCAGCGCATGATCACCGAACTGGCCGGCGATTTCGCCAGCAGTGGCACACGGGTCTACGATCTGGGTTGTTCCACCGGCGCCACCCTGCTGTCGCTGGCCGGACGCCTGCCGGCCGGCGTCCGCCTGATCGGCATCGACGCCTCCCCGGCCATGCTGGATGAAGCCCGCGACAAACTGGCTCAGGCCACCCGCCGCCCACCCTGCGAACTCCAGTGCCAGGACATAAATCAGGGTGCCCCCATCGAGCAGGCCTCCGTGGTCATCATGAACCTGACCCTGCAATTCATCCGCCCCCTCAACCGGCAACGACTGATCCGGGATATCGCGGCGGGCCTGCAGGATGGCGGCTGCCTGATTCTGGTGGAAAAGGTACTCAGCCAGAATTCGCTGATCAACCGCCTGTTCATGGAGCACCACTATGCCTTCAAAGGCCGCAATGGCTATGATGAAATCGAGATCACTCGCAAGCGGGAGGCCCTGGAAAACGTCCTGATCCCCTACCATGACCGGGAAAATGAAACCCTGCTGCTGGAAAACGGTTTCAAAAGCTGCGACAGCTTCTTCCGCTGGTACAACTTCTGCGGCATGCTGGCGGTAAAATAAAGGACTGCGAAAATGAGCAGCTTTTTACCCCGCACCGTGGTGGTACTGGGCCTGGTGTCCTTTCTCAATGACATCGCCAGTGAAATGATCACCCCCCTGCTGCCGCTTTTTCTGACGCTCACGCTGGGCGCCGGCCCCATGATCGTCGGCCTGGTCGAAGGCGTCGCCGAGGCCACCGCCAGCCTGTTGAAGCTGGCCTCCGGCTACCTGGCAGACCACGGCTGGAACCACAAACGGCTGGTGGTGGGTGGTTACACCGCCTCCAATGCCGCCCGTCCGCTCATCGCTCTGGCGCTGGGCTGGAGCTGGGTACTGCTGCTACGCTTCCTGGATCGTGTCGGCAAGGGCATCCGCACCTCGCCCCGGGATGCCCTGATCTCCGCATCCACCGGCCCCGAGCGCCGTGGCCGCGCCTTTGGCTTCCACCGTGCCCTGGACAATGCCGGCGCCATGCTGGGTCCGCTGTTTGCCTTTCTGCTGCTCAGCGGAGGGATGCCCATGCAACAGGTATTTGGCTGGTCGCTGGTACCCGGGGTGTTGGTTATTCTGTTGCTGCTGTTCGGCCTCGACGGCACCCCGCAACCGGCACCACCCGCACGCACACCACCACTGCGCTGGCACATGCTCGATCGGCAGCTGCGCGGTCTGATCATGGCGGCGGGCGGCCTGGCCCTGGCGGCGGTCCCGGAAGTCTTTCTGATCCTGTGGGCGACCGATCGCGGCCTGCCGCTCGCCTGGGCGCCGCTGATCTGGGCAGCAGCCCATGGGATCAAGGCACTGGTCGCCACACCGGCTGGCATATTATCGGATGCCTACGGTCGCCTGCCGGTGCTGCTGGCCGGCTGGAGCCTGCGCATCACCCTGCTCATAGCCCTGGCCTTCGCCCCCGCCAGCCCCCTCGCCATCTGGGTCGGCTTCCTCACCTATGCTGCCAGCCTGGCCTTCACCGAAGGCGCCGAACGCGCGCTGATCGGTGATGCCTCCCCCCCGCAACAGAAAGCCACGGCCTTCGGACTCTATCATATGGTCGTCGGCCTGGCCGCTCTGCCCGGCGCCCTTCTGTTCGGCAGCCTGTGGCAATGGGGCAGCGAGAAAACCGCCTTTATCACAGCGGCCTGTCTGTCACTGCTCTCACTTTATCTCCTGCTGCGCAGCAGCTGGCATACACTGCGCGACGCCCCCCCCTGAGCGCAACACACCTGCCAGCAGGGTAT
>Ga0114931_10000630_pt1 | contig 43364 bp, 43 predicted proteins | sample 2SBtaG_FD_89579 | JGI IMG/M metagenome (GOLD analysis project Ga0114931, IMG submission 89579) | Deep subsurface microbial communities from Kolumbo volcano to uncover new lineages of life (NeLLi) - 2SBTROV14_V59a metaG | ecosystem: Environmental > Aquatic > Marine > Volcanic | place: Kolumbo... | reverse complement strand
GCTTCGGGCTCGGGCTCGGTGGCTTCGGGCTCGGGCTCGGTGGCTTCGGGCTCGGGCTCGGTGGCTTCGGGCTCGGGGCGAGGGGGCAGCTCCGAGGGGTCGATCTCGACCGTCTGGGGCTCGCCGGGGTCGGTCTCGTCGCCGAAGCCGAGATCCTCGACGAGGGGGGTGCCGTGGACCAGCGCTTCGGGCGTGGTGCCGAGGCCGCGTGCGATGACCTCGAGGGTCTCGAGGTCGAGGTTCTTCCGGCCGCCGAACAGCCGCGTCAGCGTGCCGGAGGTGAGGTCGTGGGCCTGCTCGAAGGCCTTCTGGGTCTGCTCCTGATCGGACAGGAGCTCCTTGACGCGATCCCGGAAGATCTGCAGGTCGTCGGCCGTGCTCATCGGGTCCTCCCCCGCTCGGGTAACCCGTGGGGATCCCCCCGGGCTCACCACCAGGGTTCCCCCGGGTCTTCCTTCGCGATCGTGGCCAACAGGTCGAGGGCCTCCGCGGCGACCGCCGTGGGATCGTCGGCGTCGAGGACGCGCCGGGTCAGCTCGACGGCCGCGTCCGAGATCGCGCCCGTAGCGAGGCGCGCGACCGCGTCGGGGGGGAGCCACCGCGCGAGGTCCTCCGTGCGCAGCCGCCCATCGCCCAGCGCGGTAGCGATCCCGGCCAGGGCGGCGACCCACTGGGCCTCGGGGGGCAGGTCGGGAGCGGGAGGCGGGGCGGTGAAGGAGAGCACCTGCAGGGGGCCCTCTTCGACGCCGCGTATCCACAGCACGGCGTTGGGCACTTCGGGCTGGGACAGGGGCCAGTCCAGGGGCTCCCCGGCCACCCGAACCGCCTCCTCGCGTCCGTCGAGGTCCACCGTGAGGGCCGGCGCGTTCGGGTCCTGCCAGCGCAGCCCTCGGAGGGCGGCGAGCGGGACACTGAAGGCGAAGGCGCCGCTCTGGTCGGCGCGGGTGCGCGCCACGACCTCGCCGCGGGGTCCGCGCGCCACCAGGCGCACCGCCGGGTGAGGCTCGTGGGAGCGGTGGTGCCGTACCACGCCGTGCAGGGCGAAGCGCGCGGGCATCAGGGCACCGGGAAGGTGGCGGTCGTCGCGGTGAAGCCGACCGCGAGCGACACGGCGTCGTTGGCGCCGTCCACCCCCGGGTTCCAGGCTCCGGAGTGCAGGTGCTGCCCGCAGGTGGCGCCAGCGCACGGCGTGGGACTCGGGTCGGAGTCGACCAGGATCCACACCCCGGCGTCGGCGGGCAGCGCGAGGTCGTCGATGACGTACCCGTGGTCGGTACCCCCGTCGTCCACGCACGACGCCGCGTCCGCGTAGCAGTCGCGCGGCGCGCCACTTCCACGGCGGGCTCCCGAGACGGTCGGCAGGGCGAGGAGGATCGCGACGGCGTGGGTGGACTGCATGGAATTCACAACCTCGTGCAGCGCCCATCCTACCTCCGGAGTTCGCGGGCGTGGGCCAGGTGCCGTATTGGGGGCATCGGCTGTCCTCGGTATCCGAGGTCTGATACCATCGGCACCTTGCTTCCGAACGGCCCGAACCTCGTGGCGATACTCGTTCCGTACCTGCTCCTGCTGGGCGCATGCCACCGCGAGCCGAGCGAGCGTCCGCTCCCGGCTCCGTGGACCTTCAGCACGCCCACCAGCCTCGCGGTGACGGTCAACGACTCGACCGGTCATCCGTTGCCGGGGGCGTGGGTCACCCTGACGCCGACCGGGCGCGACGCCCAGGCGGACGACGCCGGGACCGCCGAGTTCCGCGGGGTGGAGGCGGGGGTGTATACCGCCCGGGTCGCGGCGAGCGGCTACGTCGACGCCTCGCGTCAGCTGTTGCTCACCGACGTCGACGTCTCCTATACCCAGCCCCTCCAGCCCGCCGACCTCGGGGCGATCCTCGAAGGCGACGTCACCGACCCCTACGGCGACCCCGTGAACAACGCGACCGTGCTCCTCGACGGGGTCGAGGTCGCGACCACGGGGCCCGATGGGCACTACGCGGCACCCGACGTGGCACCAGGGGCTCACGAGGTGACCGTCCGGTCGCCGGGCGTCCGCCTCGCCGACTGGTACGTGCCGCGGATGGTCGTCGTCGCGGGCGGCGACGCGGTGCTCGACGCCACCCTGCCGGGGCAGCCCACGGAGCGCGCCACCTACATCGGCTCGCGCACCTGCCTGCTGTGCCACAGCGGCGCGCTCAAGCCCGGCGGCAAGTGGTACGACTCCGATCACGCGCTCGCCTCGCAGACGCCGGAGCAGCTCGCCGGTACGCCCCTCGAAGCCGAGTTCGCCGACGGCCGGATCGTCTCCCTCGCGCCCGACGTCTCCGACGCGAGCGTGCGGCTGGGCGAGCCGTCGCCGGGCCAGTGGACCGCCGAGGTCATGCGCCCCAGCCAGACCACGGGGCCGCTTCCGGTCGTCGAGGTCTACGGGGGCCACCGCGCCGGCGCCGCGCTCGCGGTCGACGACGACGGGCAGCGCACCCTGCTCCCGATCCTGTGGGCGCTGCCCGGTCAGGGGCTCTCCTCCCAGCAGCTCCCCGCCAGCTGGGTTCCCGTCTACGCCGATGGCTGGTTCGACACCGGCAGCCTCCGCTCCGCGCCCACCACCGACGTGGCCTTCGACCTGAAGTGCGGCGGGTGCCACGCCACCGGCGCCACGCTCACCGAGACGGGCAGCGGCTTCGCGCTGGGCCCCGTCTACGGCACCGCGCCGGTCGAGCGCGACGTCGGGTGCGAGGCGTGCCACGGTCCGGGCAGCGAGCACGCCGCCACTCCCTCCGAGGCGAAGCTCGCGATCTACAACCCGGGCCGCGCCGCCCCCACATGGAGCCTCGAGACCTGCGCGCGCTGCCACGAGCGGGTCAAATCGGACGACCACCCCTTCAGCGCCGCCCCGGGCTTCCCGGTGCGACCCGACGGCCACATGGTGGGGACGAACCAGGTGCGCTCCGACTTCGCGAGCCCCGATCCCCAGTGGTGGGACGCCGTGCCCGCCTCCAAGGTCCTGGCCGACGAGGTCGGGGAGCTGCGCGCCTCGCCGCACCGCCAGGGGCCCTACGGCTACGACGGCGCGTGCACGGACTGCCACGACCCGCACGGCAGCGCCCACCCGGCGTCCCTGAAGAAGGCCCCGTGGAACAACGCGCTGTGCACGCGGTGCCACCAGTCGAAGTTTCCCGACGCGGCCGCTGAGCTCGCCCACTCCCACCACCCGGAGATCGTCGGGGAGCGGTGGGGGCCTGGCACCTGCACCGGCTGTCACCTCGGGCGCTCGGGTCTCGACGTGCGGCGTGACGCGGTCTCGGGGGTCGGGGAGCTGCACTCGCACGCCCTCGTGAACTTCGCGCCGGCCGACATCCTCGCCGAGTTCGATTCGGCCGGCACCGACGAGCTGGCCCCGGGCGAGGTCGCGGTGAGCGGGTGCCTCGACTGCCACCTGCAGAACGACGCCGCGGCGCGCGACGAGGGCGGCTCCTGCGCCTGCGCGCTGGGCGATCCCTACAACCGGACGACCTACGAGAACCTCGCCCAGGTCATCCAGTCCTGGTGGGGGCAGCCATGAGGTGGATGCTCCTGCTGGTGGTCCTCGTCGCGTGCGGCCAGCCGGCGCCGTCGGCGAACGGTCCCTCCGACGCCGTCTTCCCGCACAGCCAGGCGTTCATCGACAACCACGGGGTCGCCTGGCGGCAGTCGGGCACGTGCACCCAGTGCCACTCGGTCTACGGCGAAGAGCCTTCGGCGGGGCCCTCCTGTGTGGAGTGCCACGCGGCCTACCCGCACCGCGACGGCATGGCCCACGGCTCGATGCACGGCGCCCTGTGGCAGAGCGACCCGACCGCCTGCGTGAAGTGCCACGGCGAGGAGGGCGATCGCCAGCCCGCCGAGGCACCGGTGGGCCAGTGCACGGGCTGCCACGCCACCTACCCGCACCCGAGCACCTGGCGTGCGCCCACCTCCCACGGGGCCGCGGTCCTCGCGCACGGCGGCACCCAGTCCTGCCAGGGCTGCCACGGCGCGCAGCTCACCCTGTGCAGCACCTGCCACGCCCAGTACCCGCACCCGAGCGACTGGATCGACCCGAGCGCCCACGGTGCCGCCTTCGAGGCGGCCGGCGCCCAGTCGTGCGACGGGTGCCACGCCGAGCCCGATCCCCTCGCGTCGGGCGCAGTCGGCAGCGCCGGCGGCGTGCCTGCGTGCAGCCAGTGCCACGCGGTCTTCCCGCACCCGGCGGACTGGACGCCCACCGGCCACATCCCGGTGGTCCAGGCCCAGGGCGCGAAGAGCTGCGAGGGCTGCCACGCACCCGGGAGCCTCGTCGGGCCGCGGATCCCCAACAACTGCGCCTCGGCGTGTCACGGGGAGGGCCTGTGATGCACGCCTTCGCCCTGATCCCGGTGCTGCTCCTCGCTCCTGCCGCGTGGGCCGGTGCTCCCTCCGGCGACGACCTCGCGGCCTGGTCGGACACCTCGGTGGAGCTACAGCCCGACCTGTACGGCAAGACGGGCGCGCGGGCCATGGAGCGCCTCGGCGCCGAGGTCAGCTACCCGGATGGCTGGACCCTGTCGGCCGACGCCGCGCTCCGGGCGCTCCGGTCGCCCTACGACCCGGTGATGCTCGACGTCTACCGCCTGTCGGCCACCCAGAAGGGCCTCGACTACCGGCTGTCCCTCGGACGGCAGGTGCGGCTGGACGCCCGCGGCTTCGAGCGCCTCGACGGCGCCACCGTCGACATCACCACCCCGACCGTGTTCACCGGCAGCCTGTGGGGCGGCCGGCTGTGGCACCCGGGGGTGTGGAGCAAGGCCACGACGATGGTCTTCGGCGGCCAGGTGAACTTCCACCCGGCCGTCGGGGGCACGCCGACGCCGCTCACCCGGTTCGCCCTCGGCTACGAGGGCCGGGCCTACGACGCGGGCTTCGCGAGTCGTCTGCACTTCGCTGCCTCGTCGCGTACCGTGCGCGGCCTGCGCGGCGCGGCCTTCGTCGAGGTGGAGCCCCGCGGAGCCGACACCGGGGTCCGCGCCTCCCTCGGGGGCACGGTGCCTGCCGGGCGCCGGCTCGATCTCGGGCTGCAGGCCCGGTGGGAAGGGCTACGCCCCGACACCGCGGCCGAGGACCTCCGCACGCCCATCGACTGGCTCGCGCCCGACGGCTACGGCATCGGCACCGTGCGGGCCCAGTGGCACCAGGGCCCGTGGTCCTTCGCGGCCTACGGCGGTCCGTCCCTCCGCCCGGTGCAGACCACCGGCGGCGTGTCGGTCGGCGGCATCGGGCGCGGTGGTCTGTCCTGGACCGATCAGGAGCACATCACCATCGGCGTGTTCGGGAGCGGCGCGGGCGTGGACGGGTCGTGGATCGGCGGTGGGGGTGGCGAGTTCACGTGGAGCAGCAAGGGCCTCGACGCCACCGCGGACGTCGGGCTGTACCAGTTCCAGGGCATCGACGGGCACGCCGCCCCGATCTGGGAGGGACGCGTGCACGGTAGGGTTCCGCTGTGGACCGGTGAGCGCAACGGCCACGCCCACCACCTGGCGCTCGGCATCGACGGCGCCGCGGGCACCGACCGACAGCTCGCCGCCTGGGTGCGCGGCGGCGTGTCGCTCCAGGCGTGGATCGGGAGGGGGCGATGAGGCTCCGCCGCGCCGCGATCCTGCTCCTCGCCGTGCTCGTCACGGTCGGCCTGCTGCGCCAGGGCTCGGCAGGCGCCGAGGTGCCCGAGACCCCGACCCTGAGGTCGCCGCTGCCCTTCGATCACACCGAGCACGCGCCGGTCTTCGCCAAGACGGGCGTGGCCTGCGTCGACTGCCACCCGATCGGCTTGCGCCAGAAGGACCCGGAGCAGGGGTACGTCGCCGCGGCGGTCGGGGAGCTGAAGCCGCCCCTGCTCGTGTGCCACGGCTGTCATCGCCCGAACTTCAAGGGTGCTCCGCGCGCGGCCCCCGGGCGGTGCACCCTGTGTCACGCGAACCGCGCCGAGCTGAAGCCCGCGTCCCACGACCTGGGCTGGCTGCGGGCCCATGGTGCCGAGGCGCGGGCGCGCGGCGCCTCGTGCAAGGACTGCCACGAGACCCGCGAGTGCGTGGAGTGCCACGACGCGCGGGGCGCGGGGCAGCGCGATCCGCACCCACCCGGGTGGCGCACGGGTCACGGCGTCGAGTCGCGCCTCGACCCCTACAGCTGCTCCACCTGCCACGACGGCCAGAAGTGCATGTCGTGCCACACGACGGGAGCGGTCCCATGGTGAGGTGGCTGCCGTTGGCCTTCCTTGCGGTCCTCCTCGGGGCGTGCCAGGGAGATGCATGCCCTGACGGCTCGATGCTCGACAGCGACGGAGGGCTGCTGGTCACCCAGGCCGAGCATCCGACGGGCTGGGGGCAGTCGGATTGCACCCAATGCCACGCGATACCAGAGCTCCACCGCCAGGGGTGCACCCCGGGGATCGACCTCGAACAGGTGCGCGCGGTCGTCCAGACGGACCGCGTGGACTCCTGCATGGGATGTCACGGCGAGAACGGCACGGGGGCCCGGTGATGCGCTTGAAGTCGGTCTCGAGGGCGCTGCTGGTGGCGCTGTTCGCGGTCGGGCTCGGGACGGCCCGTGCGGCCGACCGCCACATCGACGTCAAGCCCGGTGTGGAGGACCCGCACGGCCAGCCCGACGCCTGCCTGGCATGCCACGAGAAGCCCGAAGGGGACGAGAAGGTCGGAAAGCCGCTGCCGGTGGTGGCGACCTGTCGCGGGTGCCACCCGACGGCCGACATGCACCCGGTGAACATGACCCCGACCGACGTCACGCCGCACGCGGGCTGGCCGCTCGACAACGGGCAGGTCGTGTGTAGCACCTGCCACGTCGAGCCCGCCCACGACCCCGAGAAGTACGCCAACCTCCCCAAGCCGTGGCACCGTGGCGGGCCCTACCCGGTGATCACCGACTTCTGTTACCAGTGTCATTAGCCGACGACCTACACCCGCACCGACCCGCACCACCCGACGAAGCCCTACGACGCGAACGACCCCACCTGTTCGGCCTGTCACTCCACCACGCCCGAGCGGGGCGCGCCGCCCGCCGATGCGAACCTGCGTATCAAGGCGTCTTCGACCTGCCTGGTTTGCCACAAGGGCGAAGTGCACTACGGGAACGACGAGCACATGCACGCCACCCTGACCGAGGCGCAGCGCGCCAAGCTGCCGCCGAACATGCCCGTCCCCGCCGACGGTGAGATCCAGTGCTGGACGTGCCACGACGTGCACGAGGGCGAAGGTGCGGGGGACGTCGGCACCTCGCGGCTCGCGGAGCAGATCCGCGGCCTCGACCAGAAGACCTGGACGACCGTCCCCGCGGACGCGATCTGGCCCGGGCGCGGCACCGGCCACGCGGCGATGCTCGCGCTACCGCTCCAGGGCGACAAGCTGTGTCAGGCGTGCCACGGGGAGGGGCCGCAATGATGTGGCGCCTGTTCGGTCTCGGCGCGCTCGCCATGACCCTGACGAGCTGTGCGCTCACGACGATGTTCGACCCGCAGCTTCCGCCGATCACCGAGGCCCCGGTCATGGTCTCGGTCGGCGACGTGTGGTCGGTGCACACCGAGGGCGTCTTCCCGACGGACGTGTCGTTGCTCCCCAACGGTGGATTCACGGTGCTGGACGGCTACGAGCACCGGATGCTCGTGTTCGGCGACGATCGGAGCTTCGTGGGCGCCTTCCCGCTGCCGGCCGACAAGGGCCGCCCGGCGCGTGCCGAGCCGAGCGCCGACGGCAGCACCTTCTGGGTGACCGTGCCCGATCGCGACGCAATCCTGCGGGTGACGAACACCGGCAAGGTCGTGCAGATCCTCACCGTGACCCTCGGCGACGAGGTGGAGCAGCACATCACCGTCGCGCACGACACCGGCAAGGCGCTGGTCGTGGGCCTCGAGGACGGGCGGCTCGCCTGGGTCGACCGCGACAGCGGCGAGGTCGGCCGCACCCAGGCCACCGACGTCGACGGCGTGCCCTTCGGGATGATCGTGGATGTCCAGGAGGACGGTCCCGACCAGATCCTCGTGGCCGACGCCTTCGGTGCCAAGGTGCACCGGGTCGGCGCCACGGACGGCGTGCCCGTCTCGTGGGTCGGGCGCTTCGGGATGTGGGACGGCTACCTGGCCAAGCCGAAGTCGGCGACGCCGGGGCCGGACGGCACCGTCGTGGTCGCCGACTCGGAGCTCGGCGTGTTCGAGGTGTTCGACACGGACGGCACGCCCCTGGGCGCGATCGCCAAGGACGGCGACCTGATGCGCTTCGAGCACCCGATCTCGGTGAAGCGGGTGTCGGACGGGCACTTCCTCGCGCTGGACGAGAAGACCGCGACCGTGTGGGGATTCACGATCGGCGAGCAGGCCCTCGCGACCGCACGCACCCAGGCGCACGAGTGGCGGCACCTGCGCAGCAAGCTCGAGGAGCGCTCGAGCGAGCAGCGGCTCCAGGACGGCTCGATGTGCTTCCAGTGCCACGACGGCACGATCCTCGACTCGCGTCAGAACTGGGATCCGAAGCTGTACCACCACCCCGTCGACGTGGTGCCCGATCAGAAGGTCCCCTCCTTCTTCCCGCTGGTCGACGGCAAGATCATGTGCACCACCTGTCACAGCCCGCACGGCACGGTCACCGTGTCCGAGGTCAAGGCGGTGCAGGAGGGCGAGTCGGTCACGCAGCTGGTGCGGCACGCTCCGCAGAGTGAGCAGGATCTGTTCACCCGCTTGTCGCGCAAGGACTCGGCGCTGTGCATCGCGTGCCACTCCGACGCGGCGCACGAGCAGGTGCTCGACTCCCTGGGGCTCAGCGGCACCTCCCATCCCACCGGCAAGGCGCTGGCCGATGCGCTCGCGAAGCGCAAGACCTCCGGCAAGCAGGTGGCCGGGCTTCCCAAGGGCGTCGACGCGAGCTGCCTGTCCTGTCACGCGGTGCACGGCGCCGAGCACAAGGGGCTGAGCGTCGACGTCACCTCCGGTCGGATCTGCCTGTCCTGCCACGAGGACAAGGGCGAGGTCGGCCACAACCACCCGCTCGGCAAGCAGGTCGGAAAGGACCGCCGGGTCGCGCTCGCCGCGTTGCCGCTGGCCGACAACGGGACCCAGACCTGTCGCACCTGCCACGAGTTGGTCAACGGCCGCACCAGGGCGCTACTCCAGGCCCCGCAGACGGGCCTGCTGTGCACCACCTGCCACGATCCGGACAAGACCAAGGGGCCGCACGGCAAGGTGAAGGGCAAGCTCGGCATCCCGTGCCTGTCGTGCCACGACACCCACGACGCCCACCTCACCGAACACCTTCTGATCACCCTGAAGAAGGTGACCGCCGCCGATCCGGACGGGTGCCTGTCCTGCCATGGCAAGGGCGGCGCGGAGTTCGAGGCGAACATCGAGCCTGGCACCCTCGGCCACCCCGTGGGGGTCCAGGACCTCACCTGCCTGAGCTGTCACGACGCGCACCACCCCGACAACCCGCCTCCGTGCACCAAGTGCCACGAGGACCAGAAGGCGGCCTTCGCGCGTGGCGGTCACGGCACGGCCCAGTGCCGCGACTGCCACCCGCCGCACTCGCCGCGGCCGAGTCTGCCGGCGTCGCTCGTGCCCAAGGGCACGCAGATCAACCCGAAGTCGATGCAGTGCCTGGCCTGCCACGCGCCGGGTACGAAGTCGACCGCCCGGAAGGTCGCCGCCTTGCAGCACCCGGCGATGGTGTTCCTTCCCGACGGCACGCGGTGGTCGCCGCTCGGCAAGCTGCCGCTCTACGACTCGGGCGGCAACCTGATGTCGGCGGGCAGGAACGGTGACCTGACCTGCTTGAGTTGCCACGAGATCCACGGGCCCGACGGGAAGAAGCCGGGCGACCACCTGCGCCGCCCCGACTGGCAGGAGGCGTGCTCGGCGTGCCACGGCGACGACGCCCTGGTGCTCTACCGGTTCTTCCACAACCCCGAGGCCCGCAAGGGAGTGGGCGGAGTGAACAACCCATGAACGGCCGCATGCTGAAGCTGTCCGTCATTGCCTTCGTGCTCGGCTTCGCCGGCTCGATGGGGTTGTTCTTCGCGCTACGGTTTTCCGTGGTGGCCATTCGGCACGGGGGGTTGTTTTGATCCGTCGGTGGTGGCGAGCGGGCTGGGGCTGGGTCAAGGGCAGCGGGCGCTTCCTCGTCGAGCGCCCCGTGCGCCTGGGCGTCTTCATCTCCGTGGTCCTCGTGGGCTTCGCCGCCGGCTACCCCTTCGCCGACGCCGGGTTCGACTACATGTGGAAGGACCCGAACATGTGCGACGACTGCCATGTTCACGACTACGCGAACGCGGCCTACTTCCGCTCGGTCCACGCCGGGGTGACGACCTGCCACGACTGCCACAAGGTGCCCTTCATGCACTACCCGGCCGAGGCGTGGATGATGGTCGCCGACCGGCCCAAGACCGCCGAGGACATCGGCCCGACCCGCGTGCCGAGCGTCCTGTGCGGCGCCTGCCATCTCAAGGGATCGACGGAGGAGCTGACCGGCCCGATGACCGCATCCCTCCGGAAGGAGATCGTGAAGGTCGACGACAGCCCGATGCACAAGCTGCACTTCCAGGCGAAGTCCCGGGACCCGGGCACCTACCTCGGCGCCAAGCACGCCGCGGGCGAGAGCGAGGCGGACGCCCGGGAGGCGGCGACCGAGCACGCCAGCGAGTCCGAGGGCGAGGCGAAGGGCGAGGAGGAGATGGTCATCGGGTGCCTCGACTGCCACGGCAGCGGCGGCAACTTCGAGGCCCACCGCTTCACCGCCGACCGCAAGAACTGCCTCGAGTGCCACGGCGGCGTCGCCGTCGCGGTCGGCCGCCTCAAGGAGCTCCGCTGCCAGGAGTGCCACTTCTCCGGCTTCGTCGGCGAGCGCCCCACGGACGTCAAGGAAGCCGCCGCCGCCCAGCCCGACTGAATCGGGATGGCCGACGGGCGGTCATCTCTCCCCCACGGTCCGAATCGGAGTCCGCTCGGCCCGGAGCCCGCACGGTCCGGAGCCCGGTGGACCGTCTCCGAGTCGGACCCGGAACAGCCAATGCTCATGATCTGGATCGACGATCGGCCTGTCGAGGGGATCCTGGAGCAATCCTCAGTGCCTGACCCTCCCCTCGCCGCTTGGCGGGTCAGTCCTCGTTGTAGGGCGGGTTGCGCTTCAGGTAGCGGGTGGTGCCGCCGTCGTAGCTGGGGGCCGAGTCGGTGAGGTCGAAGGTGCTGTCGTAGAGCAGGTCGGTGATGTAGTCCATGTTGTGCGCCCAGGCGCCCGGGTCCTTGACCGACATCTGGTAGTTGTGGGCCGCCTTGATCTGCGCAGGCGTCCAGGACTTGTACTGGTTGGCGAAGGTGGCCTCGCCGGGGTCGCAGTGGCCGCCGCTGCTGTCGCTGTCCTCGAACCAGTAGGGGTAGGTGTCACCCTCGTAGCAGATGTGCGGCGTGTTCACGGACCACAGGGCCGCGAGCAGCGTCTCCTGGAAGCTCATCAGCTCGTCGGGCAGGGGCTCGCTCACGTCGCCGTCGCCGTCGTAGTCGAAGGTCGTGTAGCGGATGTCCTCGACCGACTGGGCGTCGAGGTGGCACGCGGTGCACTTGGAGAAGTTGTCCGCCACGTTGAAGGTGTGGTCGGTGTCCGCTGGCGAGTGGCAGAACAGGCAGGAGCTTCCGGGCGGATGGTTCCACGGGCCCGCGTAGCTCTGGCGGTCGTACTGGTACCCGGTCTGGACCTCGGTGCCGTAGTAGGTGGACGCGGCGGGCAGGTAGTGCACGTTGCGGAAGGACAGGCTGCTCGGGCTCGTCGACGCGAGGTAGTCGTCGATGGTCTTCTTCGACTCCCGGCCGAGGTGGCAGTTGGCGCAGATCGCATCCTCGGGGGAGGCGAGCTGGTTGGCCTGCAGGATGATCCCGCTCGGGAAGTCGACCTGCGCGATGTCACGCACCTGCGGGTCGTTCTTGTCGTAGTTCCAGTCGCTCGGGTGGCACGTGGCGCAGTCCAGCCCGTTCGGGCTCTCGAGGATCTCGGTGTTCGTCAGATAGGTCGTGTGGAAGATGAAGCCCTGCGAGCCGCCGTGGCAGCGGGTGCAGCTCGCGTCGACCTTCTCGCTCTCGGTGCCCGTCGGGTCCCAGTGGCGGAAGGGCGGGGCGGCGCCGTCGAAGTGCCCGTGGTCCTCGCGGTGGGCCTGGCTCATGTCGACCTTGTTCGTCACCTGGCTGTTCAGGTCGGTGATCGAGTCGTAGAGCAGCTCGATGATGTACTTGCCGTTGTGCGCGAAGGAGCCCGGGTCCTGGATGGACATGTGGTCGTTGTACGCGGCCTCGAGCAGGCGCGGAGTCCACGTCGAGTAGCTGTTCGAGAAGCTCGCCTCGTCGGTGCTGCACGGACCCCCGCTGCCGTCGGTGTCGACGAACCAGTAGGGGTAGGTGTTCCCGGCGTAGCAGACGTCGTCCATGTCCGTCTGCTCGTGGGCGTAGGTCTGGATGGCCGCGTACAGCTTCTGCCGCAGGCCGTCGACCTCGTAGTACAGGCCCTCGGTGAGGTCGCCGTCGCCGTCGTAGTCGACGGTCAGCGAGGACATCATCCGGATGTTCTTGGTGGCGTCGTTGTTCGTCACGCCGGGGTGGCAGCCCTGGCACTTGTCGAAGCGCAGCTTCAGGGTGTGCTGGTCGTGGCACCCGATGCAGGTGTCGCGGCCCGGGACGTGGCGGAAGCGGCGATCGTAGAGCAGCGCCGTGCCGTCGGGCGCGGTGTCGTACTGGTAGCCGCCACGGACGCGCCCGGCCTCCAGCGTGGCGCCGGCCGCGAAGTAGTGGATGTTCGTGAACCCGAGGCTCGTGTCGACCGTGTCGTCGGCGACATCGCCGATGGACTCGTCGACCGTGTCCTTGCTGGCACGACCCTGGTGGCAGGTCATGCAGATCGCCTCGTGGCCGAGGCCGGTCAGGGTCACCCCAGAGGGGAAGGTGACCTGGTCGAGCGCCATGGCCGTGCTGTTGTGGCACGCCTCGCAGCGGATCACCTGGCCGATGGGCTGCGCGCTGTCGACGCTGAAGGGCGTGGTGCCGTCGTCGCCGAGGTAGTCGCGGAAGCCGGTGGTGGTGTGGCACCGAGCGCAGGTGGTGGGGACCTCGGGCGGGTCCTCGCCGTTCCAGTGGTTGAAGGCCTCGGCGGTGTTGTCGGCGTGGGCGGAGCCGGCCCAGTCGTCGAGGTGCGGGATCGTCTCCTCGAGGGCGATCTGCAGGGTGCCGCTCGCCTGGGTGTCGTTGCCCGTGGCGGTGATCGTCACCTCGCCGCGCTGGAGCGCGGTCACGGTGCCGGTGGCGTCCACGCTCGCAAGGGTGTCGTCCGACGACGCCCAGGTGTAGCCGCTGTCGGAGCCGTCCAGCGTCGAGGCCGTGAGCTGCACGATCTCGCCGACCGTGAGGTAGGCGCCGCCGGTCACCCGGACGACGGGCGTGGGAGCCGCGGCGGTGTCGTGGGTACCCGTGTCGTGGGTGCCCGTGTCGGTGCCGCCGTTGCAGGCGCCCAGGGAGAGCGCCGCGAACGCGACGACCAGGAGGGAGCGCGTCCAGTTCGACATGTGGGGTCTCTCGCGTCGTGGGGGCTCGTGTGGATCGAACTCGCCGAGCCCGAGTGGATCATCGTACCACCGGCGCGCGGTGGCCGAGAATCGGTGGGAGGTGGGGTGGGGTTCCGTGGTACCCCGGAGGGGCCGAGAACGCAGGACGCCCGGTCGCGCTCACGCGCGACCGGGCGTCGCCGAGTGACTCCCTCGCTGCTAGGGGGCCGTGGTGTTCAGCGTGGTCCGCACGAGCGTGTGACCATCGTAGGTCAGCATGTCCGAGTCGAGCCGGTCGATGCTGTCGTACAGGAGCTGGGTGACGTAGGGCAGGTTGTGCGCCCAGGCGCCCGGGTCCTTGACCGAGAACTGGTAGTTGTGCGCCGCCTTGACCATCGTGGCGTCCCAATCCGGGTACTGGTTGGAGAAGGTCGCCTCGGAGGGATCGCACGAGCCACCGCTGTTGTCGGTGTCCACGAACCAGTAGGGGTAGCTCGCGCCGGCGTAGCAGATGTTGTCCTTGCTGTTGTTGCCCGCGTAGGAGCGCAGGGCGGCCAGGAGTTGCGTCTGGAAGGTCGCCAGCTCGTCCTTCAGCGGCTCGGTCGTGTTGCCGTCTCCGTCGAAGTCCTCGTCGCCGATCGCGCCTGCGCGGATGTCCTCGGGAACCGTCGCGCCCGTGTGGCACGTCGAGCAGGGCGCATCGCCGTTGGCGAGCACGTCTCCGATGTGGAAGGTGTGATCGGACAGGGCGGGATCGTGGCAGAAGGTGCACGATTCCTTCGCGGAGTCGTGGCTCGTGCCGTCGAGCGAGTGCGCCCAGCTCCGGGCGTAGGTCTCACCGTCGTACTCGTAGCCGACCTGGACGTCGGTGCCGTACCAGGTGGACGCGGCCGCCAGGTAGTGGACGTTGCGGAAGCTCGGGCTGTTCGCGGCGAGGTAGGCGTCGATCGTCGCCTTGCTCTCACGGCCCTGGTGGCAGCTGGCGCACATGGCGTCCGACGGCTGCGCGAAGTCGGCCGCGGCCATCGTGATCCCGCTCGGGAAGGTGACCGAGTCGACCGCGTACAGCTTCTCGGCCGTCGTGGCGCTGTCGGGGAAGCCAGCCTTGAACCAGTCCTCGTTGTGGCAGGTCAGGCACTCGAGGCCGTTCGGCTGCTCGAGCTTGTCGATGGTGACCCCGTAGGTGGTGTAGAAGTGGAAGCCCTTCTCACCGCCGTGGCAGCGCGTGCACGCCGAATCCATGCCCTCGGCGCCGTTGCTGTCCCAGTGCCGGAAGACCTCGGGCGCGCCGTCGAAGTGGCCGATGTCGTTGCGCATGCCGGTGAACGCGACCGCGTTGCCACCGAGGGTGCCGTTCAGGTCCTGGATCGAGTCGTACGTCAGCTCGATGATGTACTTGGCGTTGTGCGCGAAGGCGCCCGGGTCCTTGGTGGACACCTGGTAGTTGTAGGCGGCCTCGACCAGGCGCGGGGTCCACGTGGCGTACTTGTTCGAGAAGGTGGCCTCGCTGCTGTCGCAGGCGCCGCCGCTGCTGTCGGTGTCCTTGAAGAAGTAGGGGTAGGTCGCCCCGTCGTAGCAGATCGGGTCGGTACCGCTCGTGTTGCCAGCGTAGGCCTGGATGGCCTGGTACAGCACGTCCCACACGCCCTGGATCTCGTAGTAGATGCCCTCGGTCTTGTTGCCGTCGCCGTCGTAGTCGACGGCCCAGCTCGATGCCATCCGGACGTCCTTGAGGTCGTCCTTGGTGGTGACGTTGGTGTGGCACTGGGAGCACTCGTCGACCTTGACCTCGAGGCTGTGCTGGTCATGGCACCCCAGGCAGTTGTCGTACCCGTCGACGTGGCGGAAGCGCCAGTCGTAGTTCGGGCTGTACGAGTTGCCTTGCGTGTCGGTGAGGGTGTGGTCGGCCGGGTACTGGTAGCCTGGCATCACCTTGCCGCCGTTGATCGTGGCACCGGCGAAGAAGTAGTGGATGTTGATGAACTCGAGATCGGTGTTCACCGTGTCCGGGGCGCCGCTCGCGCCGGCGTCGGCGATGGCGTTGTCGACGCTGCTCGTGCTCTCCCGACCCTGGTGGCAGGTCATGCAGATCGCCTCGTGCCCGAGGCCCTCGACGGTCACGCCGGAGGGGAAGGTGACCTCGGTGAGGTCCTGCGCGTTCGGGTCGTGGCAGGTCATGCAGGTGATGACATCGCCGATCGGCGCCGGGCTCGGGGCCCAGTTGGAGTCCCCGAGGTTCGCGACGAGATCGCGGAAGCCGGTGCTGCTGTGGCAGCGGGCGCAGTCCGCGTCGACCAGCCCGTCGTCGTCGCTCGCCCAGTGCTGGAAGGGCTCGCTGGCGTAGTCGGCATGCTTGGAGCCGGCCCACGCGTCGAGGTGGGGGACCTCGTAGGAGACGTACAGGCCGATGGTGCCGACCGCGGTGCTGTCGGCACCGACCGCGGTGATGTTCACCTCGCCCTGACCGATGCCGGTGACCGTCCCAGCGCTGTCGATGGTGGCGACGGTCTCGTCGTCACTCTCCCAGGTGTAGCTGGAGTCGGTCCCGTTCGTCGTCGTGGCGCTCAGGTCCACGGTGTCTCCGACGAGCAGGAACACGGTCGACGCGCTCACCGTGACCACAGGGGTGGCGGTCACCGTGCCCGTGTCCGTGGTGTCGGTGACCGAGGTGTCCGAGGTGTCCGTCGTGCCGGTGTCGCCGGTGTCCGTCTTCTGCGGACAGCCCGTCAGGGTGACGGTGGCGATCGCGACGAGTGCGATTGCTCGCGTCCATCGCATCATGGTTTCCTCCATCTCGAGTCCATCGGGAAGGCCGATGGCTCTTGACTTCGTTCAATGGGTCGGGATTCTCGGTGCTCGCGCGCCAGTGTCCTGACATCGAGTGACGGGACCATGACGGATCGAGACATGGTCTAGTCACGTGTCGTGGGAAGATCCGCAATGGGTCATCCAGAGGATAGCGCGTGTCGTGGGTACGGGTTCAAGTGCTGTCGACAACGGACTGACCTGTACCCGCACGCATGGCGGCGTTACCGGCACCATGCGAGTGCCCTACGTGATCGGAGGGCGCCGAAGGGGGGGCGCGTCACCCGGGATGACGGTTCGGTGTGCCGGCGAGGTGGCGACGCCACCGGTGCTACCCTGGGCCGTGTCCGAACTCTCGCGAACCAACGCCTGGGTGCCCCTCGCCGACGGAGCGGTGGACCTGCTCCGGCGGCGCGTGCGGCGTGACGGCGGGGAGGCACACCTCACGGCTCGCGAGGCCGACCTGCTCGCCTACCTCTGGGGGCGAGCCGGCGATCTCGTGTCCCGCGAGGAGCTGCTCGTCGAGGTGTGGAACTACCGGGCCTCGCGGCCCACCCGCGCGGTCGACCTCGCGATATCGCGCCTGCGCCGGAAGATCGAGCAGGACCCCTCCGAGCCCGTGCACCTGTTGTCGACCTACGGCGAGGGCTACCAGTTCGTCCCGCCGGTGCGGTCGAGCCCCCAGGCCGCACCGATGCCCCGACCCAGCGGCCCGCCCACGAACATCGTCCCGGCGGGGAGCCCGATGCGGGGTCGGGACGACCTGGCTCGCAGGGTGGCGGCTCGCCTGGCCGAGGGAGGACGGCTCGTGACCCTGGTCGGGCCGGGAGGGGTCGGCAAGACCCGGCTCGCACGGGAGGTCGGGCTGCGCGAGGTGACGCGGCGGCCCGGCGGCGTGTGGTTCTGCGACCTCGCCGGGGCGCCGACCCTCGGGGACGTCGTGCAGGGCGTCGCGACCGCAGCGGGGGTGCCGCTGGCCGGGCACGGGGATGCGGAGGACGGCGTGGCGCAGGTCGCCTGGGCGCTGGCGAGTCGCGAGCCGACCCTGCTCGTCCTCGACAACCTGGAGCAGGTGCGGCGTCCTGCGGGCCGGGCGATCGTCGCCTGGCTGGGCCGCGTGGAGCACCTCGTGGTGCTCGCGACCTCTCGCGAGCGCCTGCACCTCGACGGGGAGTCCCTGGTCGAGGTGGCCCCCCTCGCCGAGTCGGACGCGACCCGGGTCTTCACGGACCGCTACGCCGCCCTGCACGACGCGCCCCCGGAGGACGACGCGCTCGTGCCGGGCATCGTGGGGCGTCTCGACGGGCTCCCCCTCGCCCTGGAGCTGGCCGCCTCGCGGACGCGGACCCTGTCCCTGGCGCAGCTCGCGGCGCGGCTCGACGACCGGTTCGCGCTGCTCCGGGATCCCAGCGGGAGGCACCCCTCCCGGCACGCGACCCTCACCGCCGTCCTCGACGGCTCCTGGCATCTGCTCGACCCGTCCGGGCAGCGCTTGCTCGCCTGGCTGGCCGTCTTCCGGGACGGCTTCGACCTCGACGCGGTCGAGGCGGTGTGCGCCGAGGACGACCCGTCGGCGCCGTGGCCGCTCGACGTGCTGGTGGCGCTGCGCGAGGCGTCCCTGGTCACGATGCACCCCGACGGGGACCGGTACGGGCTGCTCGAGACGGTCCGGGAGTACGCGGCGCGGCGCCTCGCCGAGACGGGCGAGGAGGCCGAGGCGCGGCGCCGTCACGCGGCGTGGTACGCGGAGCGCGGCGAACGCCTGCTGGAGGGCACCCGGGGACCGGCGGTGGTGGAGCGCCTGGAGGACCTCGAGCGCACGCGGCACAACCTGGTCGTGGCCTTCGCTCACGCACAGGCGCCTCGGGAGGTGGCCCGGCTGGCCCTGGTCCTGGCCCGCCTGGCGCGCTCTCGTGGGCCGGGAGGGCTCGAGGCGGAGGTGCTCGACAGCGCCCTGGCCCGGACGGAGGGCGTGGCGGACCCGCTACGGTGCCGGCTCCTCGTGGAGCGGGCGGGGAGTCGTCTGCGTCGCGAGGAGCCGGAGGACGCCGCGCGGGACGTGGAGGCCGCCGTTCAGCTCGCGGCCGCCCTCGGCGCGCGGGTCGAGGAGGCGCTGGCGCTGGCGCGTCGCGCCGAACTGCACGACTGGTACCAGCGCACGGGCGAGGCCATCGCCGACGGGGAACGGGCGGTCGCGGGACTCCGGGAGGCGGGCGCCGAGCACGAGGCGGCGCGGACCCTCGCGGATCTCGCCGAGCTGTACGCCGACGCGGGTCGTCTCGCGGAGGCCGAGGACGCGGCGACCCGGTCCCTGCTCGTCTTCGAGGGCCGGGCGGCGCGGTGGCACGCGACCATCGTGCGCATCAAGTGGAGCGCGATCGCGGCCAGCCTCGGGCGGCTCGCGGAGGCTCGCGCACGGGCCGCCCAAGCGGTCGAGGTCCTCGAGGACCTCCGCGATGCCTCGAGCCTGGTCATCGCGCTCACCTCCTACGTGGCCGAGTTCGCCGCGATGAGCGGCGATCTCGAGGAGGCTGCGCGGTGTCAGCAGCGGGCGTGGGAGGTGGCCCGGCGCGCCGGCCTGCCCACGATGGCGATGTCCAGCCTCTTCCAGGAGATCGAGAGCCGCCTGGGACTCGGTCAGGTCGCGGTGGCCTCAGCGCGGCTCCAGGTTGCCGCGGAGCTCGCCCCGGGGGCGTCGGGGGGCCTGTTCGCGCGGGGGCCGGTCGTCGGCCCCACCCTGCGCCTGCTCGAAGGGCTGGTCGCCTTCGATGCGGGACGCCGAGCCGAGGCGCTGGCCGCGCTGCGAGAGGGGCTCGCCGGGTGCCGCGCGCACGGCAGTGCGGTCGCCCGGGCCGACGCGGCGGCGCGGGTCGGGTGGGTGCTGCTCGAGATCGACGAGCCGGCGGAGGCGGCCGCGTGCTTCGTGGAGGCGGCCGCCCAGGCACAGGAGGCCGGCCTGGACCTGCTGCGAGGCGTCGCCCTCGGCGGGCAGGCCGTCGCCGCGGCCCGGAACGGTGACGCCGCCGGTGCCGCGCGGCTGTGCGAGGCGGCTCGGGACGCCACAGGGCACCCACTGCTCAGGTGGATGGCGGACGGATGGGAGCCGCTCGTCCACGGACTGGCCGGGGGTGCGCCGGTGATGCGGGGCGACGACGCCTGGCTGCAGGGGCCGATCCCCTGGATCCGGATCGCGCCCTTCGTCGCCGTGCTCCGGGTCTGGCGCACCCAGCTCGACCGTCTGTGCGACCGGTGGCTCGGCTGAGGGGTCAGTCGCCGTCCGAGCCCTTGCCCCGGATCTGCTCGAACACGGGAGCGTCCACCGAGCGTAGGTGCAGGTCGCGCTGTGGGAAGGGGATCTCGATGCCCGCCTCCTTGATCTTCGCGTGGACGAGCACCGCGAGCTCGCTCCGGATCTGGAAGAAGTCCTCGAAGTTGCACCAGGCGCGCACCTTGAAGTCGAGGGAGCTGTCGCCGAAGCCCTGGAAGAGCACGTCGGGAGCCGGTTGTTCGAGCACCTTGGGGTGTTCGGCGCAGCCGGCCGTGAGCAGCTCCAGCACCTGTTTCGGGTCGGTGCCGTAGGCGACGCCCACCGGTAGCTCGATGCGTCGCAGGGGATCGGAAAGCGTCCAGTTCACCACGTTGTTCGAGACGAGGCTCGCGTTGGGGACGATGACCTCGGCACCCTCGAGGGTGCGCACCCGGCACGCGCGGATCCCGATGTGCTGGATCGTGCCGAGCAGGGCGCCGACCTCGATCACGTCGCCCTCCTTCAGCGGCCGCTCGAAGAGGAGGATCAGCCCGGACACGAAGTTGTTCACGATGGTCTGCAGGCCGAAGCCGACGCCGACCCCCAGGGCGCCCGCGAGGAAGGCAAACTGGGTGAGCTCCACCCCCGCCGCCGAGAGCGCGACGAAGAAGCCCAGGGTGAGCACCACGTACTGCGCCGTCTTCGAGATCGTGCCGGGCACCCCGGGCGGCAGGTCGAAGCGGGGCAGCACGTCGGCGTCGAGCACGAGCAGGAGCGTTCGCGACAGCCACAGGGCCAGGGCGCCCACCAGCCCGAAGGCGATCAGGCTGCCGAGGGAGAGGTTGAGGTTCCCGACGTGGGCCGAGGTGGTCAGGATCGCGTGGAGCGCCCCGACGACCGGGTCGAGCAGCGAGAACACGAACAGGGACGCAGCGATCCACGCGACCACCGCGCCGAACCGGAGCCAGGCGCGCCCCCGGTGCGCGATGCGGTCACCGTGGCGCTGGACGACCGCCAGGTTGCGCACGATCGGCAGGTGCAGCGTGATCAGCAGGGCTCCCTCGAGCACGGTCTCGGTGAGCCAGAACACGATCCCGAGGAGCATGGACTCCAGGGTCGCGTCGAGGAGGAGCGCCGAGAGCGACACCATCCCGCCGACGTCGGCGAGGAGGGCGAGCGCCATCAGCGCGATTCCGACGCGGAAGAGCGTCCGGACCGCGCTGCTGGGGGCCTCCCCTACGGGCATCTTGTCGGGACGGGTCGCGCGGAGCGCCCATACCGCGACGGCACCGCCCGCCAGGGTCAGGACCAGGAGGAACAGCCGGAAGGGCAGAGCGTCGGAGGCCGCGAGCGCGCCGACGCGTCCGAGGAGGTACAGCCCGATCAACACCTCGGCGGCTCGGCTGGCCTCGCGGGTGGCGACCCGGGAGAGGATCCGCGCGACCGGGACGGCGAGGGCGAGCACGAGCAGGCTCCACACCGCGGTCGGCGCCTTCGCGTGCAGGGTGAAGCCGGCGGCGAGGGAGACGACGAGCGAGGAGGACAGGGGCCGGGCGAAGACGGTCGAGGCCGCGACGGCCTCGCCCGGGGGGCGCTGTTCGCGAGGGAGGCGCCCCGCGCGGACTGCGGCCCACGCCAGCAGAAGCGTGAGGAACAGGTGCATCCACAGCCGCTGGGCGTCGGTGTCGACGTACCCACCGACGGCCTGCCAGCGTCCCTGCACCGCGGCGACCAGGTGCTCGCGGAGCGCTCCGAGCTGAAGCCCCTGGCCGAAGGATCTCCACAGGGGCGGGCTGTCCCGGGACAGCAGCCGCTTGCGAAGCGACTGCTCGATCTGCTGTTCCATGTCCCGGGCAGTCTCCCGCTCCGAGGTGAGCTGGAGATCGAGCGAGAGCGCCTCCGCCCGCTTGCTCGAGAGCCGGGTCTTCAGGTCCGACAGCTGCTTGACCAGGTCGGCGATCTGGCTCCGGACCTCCTTCGGGGTGTTCGCCGGCAGCGCCGCGCGTCGCTGGGTCCACTCCTCGTGCAGAGCCTCGACCGAGGAGAGGTCGCTCTCGAGGGTCGAGATCCACATACGCACGGTGTCCTGCGCCTTGGTGGCCTGATCGAGGGTGCGGGCCCAGGCGGTGCGGGCGTCACGCAGGTCGCCCGAGGAGCCCGGGCTCTCGATGTGGCGCTGGGTGGCGCGCTGCTGGCGCGGCACCTCGGCGAGATCCCGGTCGATGGTCTCCTGGAGCTTCGCCACCGCGGGTGGCGTCTCGAGGTCGGAGCGGGCCTGGCGCAGCACCTGGTCGACGTGCTCGAAGTCGCTCGGCAGCGGAACGCCCTTCGGGGCGGGGGCGGGCTGGGGCTCGGTGCTGGGCGCCGGCTCGGAGCTCGGTGCGGGCTCGGGGCTCGGAGCGGGCTTCGTGAGGGGTAGGTTCGTGGGCAGGCTCGGGAGCCCCTGCGCACGGGCCGGTGCCGCGACGAGGAGACCCACGCCGAGCAACGCCATGCCGATCCGGTGCAGTCCGGGCATCTGTCCTCCCTCCGCGTCGAGCCGCTTGCGGCTGGGTAACCCGGGACCACGGCGCCCCGGCAGTCAGGGAAGCAGGGTCATTCCGAGGGCGGCGAGAGTCAGGGCGATCACGACGCCGGCGATGCCGAACCAGGGGTGGATCCGGCGTGCCCAGGGCGCCTGGGGTACGCGCAGCGAGAGCAGCGCGGCGATCCCGAACACGACGAGCGAGGCCCACGCGGCGACGAAGTGCTTGGTGCTGCCCGCGTGGATGTCGGAGCGGATCCAGGTGGTGGAGGCCCACCCCACGGCCAGGGTGATCGCCCACAACAGGTAGATCCACGGGGCCACACGGTGGTGGAGCCGCCGGGCCTTGAGCGCGTAGCGGGCCTTGTGCCGGGAGCGCAGCCCGTTGAGCGCGACCCAGCACATGAGCAGGACCGACAGGAGGCCCAGGATGGGATGCACGTACGCCATTACGCCCTGGTGGCTAACCCGCGGCGAAGGAGGAGCCGCCATCCCTCGGCCGGAGTAACAAAAGCTTTCTTTCATCTCTCTGACAGCGGGGTTCGAAGGGCGATTTCAGCGGGTACGAATGAACAGGCCATGTTCCTGGAGGGGGGGGGACGTCATGAATCGGTACCAGGCCGACGTCGATCCAGATGCGCACACCTCCCCGCCTGCCTCCGAGATGGAGAGCCCGCTCGTCACGTGGTCTCGGCATCGAGCCAACCAGCATCGCCAATTCGTGCTCGTCGCGGTCGCCGTGCCCCTGGTCGCGTTGATGATCGGGATCGCGGCGGGGGCGCTGGCCGCCGTCGCCTTCTGACGGCGGGTCCGGGCGGGCGGTGACGGACGCGACTAAGGTGTAGTGGGGAGGGAACGTCCATGATCGTCGCCACGTCGGTGCTGGCCGTGTTCGTGCTGTTCGCGTTCCTGGTCCTGGAGTACACGACCTTCTTCTGGTTCAAGCGCCGCTACTCGGCGCTGGCCGGATTCCTCGCGGCGAATGTGGTGGCGATCGTGTTCGGAGCGGGGCTCCTCGTCCCCCTGCAGCTGCTCGGGGTGTTCGACCTCGTGCGGAGCTCGGGCGTGCTCCGCTGACCGGAGGTCCCATGGCCGGGCAGTACCTCGTGATCACCTTCACCGGCCCGGATCGGCCCGGGATCGTGGATCGCCTCGCGGCGGTCGTTCGCGAGCACGACGGCAACTGGGAGAGCAGCCGCATGGCCTCGCTCGCGGGCCGCTTCGCCGGCATCCTGCAGGTCGAGGTGCACCCGGAGCGCGCCGAGCGCCTCGTGGCCGCCCTCGGGGCGATCGAGGGCCTGGACCTGCGGGTCGAGCACGGGCTCGGCGTGGAGCCTCCGGCGCGCGCGCTGCGGCTGTCCCTCACCGGCCAGGACCGTCCGGGGATCGTGCGGGAGATCGCGCACGCCCTCGCCGAGCGGGGCGTGAACATCGAGGATCTCGACACCCGCACGGTGGAGGCCCCCATGGCGGGCGGCGTCCTGTTCGTGGCGGAGGCGGAGGTGACTGCGCCCGCCTCGCTCGGGATCGACGTGCTGCGCGGGGCGCTCGAGCGGATCGCCCAGGATCTGATGGTGGAGATCGCGCTCGACGAGACGGATCCGGGTCGCTAGCCGCGGTCGCGGATCCAGTGGATCAGGCCGCCGGCGAGCAGGACCTCGACCTGGCGATCGCTCAGGTGGTGGGTTGCGTGTAGGGTCGGCCCGCCGCGCACCTGGACCTCGATGGGGTCGCCGGAGCGCACCGCCTCGCGCAGGTCCTCGATCACGAGCACGTCGTCGGGGGACAGGCGCTCCCGGTCGTCGGGATCGGCCAGCTCGAGGGGCAACACGCCGAAGTTCACCAGCTGGGGCGGGCCCGCGTCGAGGACCGCGGGTGGCGGATCGACTACGTGCTCGGCAACCGGGCGGCAGCGGCCCGCTGTCCCACCGTCGAGGTGCTCCGCCGGGGAGGCCTCGACACGAGCGACCACGCGCCGGTCACCGTGGAGATCGCGTGAGCGTGGCGGTGACCACCACCACCCGACCCACCCCGGAGCAGGTGGCGCGGACGGGCGTGGTCGCGCGCCGGTGCGGGCTGCTCGCGATCCCACGACGGGGCGCCCTCCGAGCGGTGCTCGAGGCCGCCGGCGCCGAGGCCGCCTACGTCGTCGGTCGTGCCCGATCGTGGTTGCGCTGCTCGAGGAGGGGCAGGCTCGCCTCGCCGCGGGGGAGGGGCCGGTGGCCCCTGCCGCGGCGCGGATCCGCCTGCATCCGGGGCGGTGCCGCGACGTCCTCGCGGAGATCGAGCCGGACGGGGCCGACGCGGTCTTCCTGGCGCCGATGTTCGACGCGCCCCGGGCCGCGCCGCCCGGCTACCCGCTGTTCCGCGCCGTCGCGGTGCACGATCCCCTGGACCGGGCCACGGTGGCCGAGGCGCTCCGGGTGGCTCCCCGGTTGGCGGTGAAGGTCCCGGCGGGAGCCCCGGTCCCCGTCGCGCTGGAAAGGCGGCGTCTCGAGCACGTGGAGGGCCGGGCCGTCGACTACTGGGTCGCGCGCCGGACCGGGTGAGCCGGCGCGGGTCGGGTTATCCGCGGAGCCTGGTCGAGGGAGAGGATGGAACACGTCGAGCGCCCCGCGGACGCCGCCTGGCAGAAGCCGATCTACGTCGTCTCGCTGGTCGTGTGCGTGGTCGTCGGGCTGCTGCTGCTCGGGCCCCATCCGCCCGGCGTGGCCGGCTCGGTGGACGTCTCGCACCTGCCGGCGGTCGACGCCAGACTCAACGCGCTCACCACCGTGCTGCTGCTCGCCGGCTACGTCGCGATCCGGAACCAGCGGATCCGGGTGCACAAGACGCTGATGCTGTCGGCCTTCGGCACCTCGACGCTCTTCTTGCTGAGCTACGTCACGTACCACTGGTTCAGCGCCGGGCCGAAGCACTACCACGGGCCGTTGCGGGGCCTGTACCTCGTGATGCTGATCAGCCACATCGTGCTCGCGGCGGCGATCCTCCCCCTGGCGCTCACGACCCTCGCGCGCGGCCTGTCGGGGGCGATCGTGCGGCACCGCCGGATCGCACCCAAGACGCTGGTGCTCTGGCTGTACGTCTCGATCACCGGCGTCCTGATCTTCTGGGCGCTCTACGGCTGACTCCCCGCGGGACGTTCTCGCTCCGACCGCACGGAAAGCCCCTTCCTGGCGCGCTGTGCAACGGTTTGCTGCATCCACAGAACGACGGATTCCCATAATCTGGGCATCCTCCCGACCCGGGCGCCAGCAGGTTACAGCGCCGGGTCCAACCTGCCCGTTTCCAAGAGCCCGACCACCCATGAAGCCTGCAAAGACGCTGGTCATCGGTGCTGCCGTCGCGGCGGCCCTTCTCTCTTCCGGCTGCCGCTCCGCACCCGCGGCCGAGATGGAGCAACCCGACGGTGCCGCGCTGTTCAACAGCTACTGCACCCCGTGCCACGGCCCGAACGCCACGGGCAACGCGGGCATCGAGGCTCCGAACCTCACGGGCCTGCCCGAGTGGTACATCGAGGCGGAGCTGCACAAGTTCCGCGGCAAGGTCCGGGGCTACAGCTTCGACGACATCACCGGCCTGAAGATGCGGCCGATGTCGATGACGCTGAACGACGACCTCGAGGTCAAGGCGGTGGCCGCCTACATCGCGGTCCTGCCCGTCGTCGACCAGAAGCCGACCCTCGAGGGCGGCAACGCCGACAAGGGCAAGATCTCCTTCGCCACGTGCTCCGCGTGCCACGGGGCCGACGCCGCGGGCAACCAGAAGCTCGGTGCTCCGCCGCTGAAGGACAACAACGACTGGTACCTGCTCACGCAGATCAAGCACTTCAAGGCGGGGATCCGCGGTGCCAACCCGCAAGATGCCACGGGCCAGACCATGGCGCCGATGGCCAAGATCCTTCCCGACGAGCAGGCGATGAAGGACGTCATCGCCTACATCCATACCCTGTGACGTCCTAGGAGCCCTCCGATGGCCGAAGTCGAGGAAACCGGAGACGAGGTCGCCAAGAAGACGTTCGTCGTCACGATGGTGGGCGCCGTACTGTTCGTCGCTACCGTCCTGCTCTTCGTCCTGTGAGTCGAGAGACCCCCCATGATTGATCGCCTCGTCGAGCCCGTCTCCACCTATGCGGGCAGCATCGACAACCTGATCCTGCTGATCCTCGTCCTCGTGGGCTTCTGGTTCCTCGCGGCCGAGGGCATGTTCTTCTGGCTCCTGTGGCGCTTCCGCGCCAGGCCAGGGGTCAAGGCCCAGTACCTGACGGGCAAGGAGAAGCACGTCAAGCGGTGGATCACCATCCCGCACGCGCTGATCATCGTGTGCGACGTGGTGATCATCGTGGCCGCGGTCAAGGCCTGGTACGAGGTCAAGCAGACCATGCCTCCCGCCGACCACTCGGTGCGCGTCGTCGCACAGCAGTGGGCCTGGGGCTTCGTCCACGAAGGTCCCGACGGCAAGCTCGGCACCGCCGACGACATCAAGACCGTCGACGACCTGCACGTCGAGGTGGGCAAGGTCTACCACTTCGAGCTCGAGAGCCGGGACGTGGTCCACAGCTTCTTCGTGCCGGTGTTCCGGCTCAAGCAGGATGTGATTCCCGGCCGCACGATCAACGGCTGGTTCAAGGCCACCAAGACGGGCACCTACGACATCACCTGCGCCGAGATCTGCGGTATCGGCCACGGCCTGATGCCCGCCAGGGTCATCGTGCAGACGCCCGCCGACTACGATGCCTGGGTCGAGCAGTCGTCCACTGCGATGAACTGAGCCCGACCGCCCCACCCCGAGAGGAAGTCCCATGTCCGAAGCCATCCACCCGGAGAGCGCCGCGCACGGTGGTCACGATCACCACCACGCGGAGCCGGGCTTCTGGTCCAAGTACATCTTCCCGACCGACCACAAGTACATCGCCATGCAGTACATGTGGACGGGCATGTTCATGGCCTTGATCGGCGGGTTCTTCGCGTACGTGTTTCGGATGCAGCTCGCCTTCCCGGGCATCCACGTGCCCTTCTTCGGCACCGTGTCGCCGATGCAGTACAACGAGCTGATCACCAACCACGGCTCGATCATGATCTTCTGGGTGGCGATGCCCGTGCTCATCGCCGCCTTCGGGAACTACCTGATCCCGCTGATGATCGGCGCCGACGACATGGTCTTCCCGCGCCTGAACCGGCTCTCCTACCAATTGTTCCTGATCAGCATCCTCGTGCTGATCGGCTCGTGGTTCGTGCCGGGCGGCGGCTTCGGCGGCGGCTGGACCGCCTACCCGCCCCTGTCGGCCAACGCGAACTACAACCTCACCGCCTACGGCTCGTCCTTGTGGCTGCTCGCCGTGGCGCTCGAGTTCGCGGCCTTCCTCATCGGCGGCATCAACTTCCTGACCACCGCGATGAACGCGCGCGCGCCCGGGATGCGGGCCATGGACGTCCCGATGGTCGTGTGGATGATCTGCCTCGCCAGCATCATGTTCATGGCCTCGGTCGGGCCGCTGATCGCCGGCGCGGTCATGCTCCTCTTCGACCAGAACCTGCACACCGGCTTCTTCGACCCCGACAAGGGCGGCGACCCGATCCTCTGGCAGCACCTGTTCTGGTTCTTCGGGCACCCCGAGGTCTACGTCGTGCTGCTCCCGGCGACGGGCATCGTCGCCGAGATCATCACCACCTTCAGCCGCAAGAAGCTCTTCGGCTACAAGACCATCCTGTACACGGTCATCGCGACCGGCGTGCTCTCCTTCTTCGTGTGGGCGCACCACCAGTTCATCGCCGGCATCGATCCGCGGATGGCGAACCTGTTCACCGTCACCACGGTGCTCATCTCCATCCCCATCGCCGAGATGCTGTTTCTGTACCTCGCCACCCTGTACGGGGGCTCGATCACCTTCAAGACGCCGATGCTGTGGGCGCTGTCCTTCATCGCCGAGTTCCTGATCGGCGGCGTGACGGGTATCTTCCTCGGCGCGAGCGCGGCGGACGTCTACTTCCACGACACCTACTTCGTGCTCGCCCACTTCCACTACACCTTCTTCCCCATCGCGATCATCGGCACCTTCGCCGCGTTCACCTACTGGTTCCCGAAGATGTTCGGGAAGATGCTCGACGAGCGCCTGGGCAAGATCCACTTCTGGGGCACGGTCATCCCGTTCAACGGGATCTTCATCCCGCTGTTCTTCCTCGGGGCCGCCGGCCAGCACCGCCGGATCTACAACTACAACGCCTTCCCCGAGCTCGCGACGCCCTTCCTGCAGGATCTCCGCATCTTCGCGACCACCTGCCTCATCATCATGCTCGCCTTCCAGGTCCCGTTCTTCATCAACGTGATCAAGACCTTCCTCTCGGGCGAGAAGGCACCGAACAACCCGTGGAAGTCGAACACCCTCGAGTGGACGACGACCTCGCCGCCGCCGCACGGCAACTGGGCGCCCGACGCCATGCCGTCGGTGTACCGGGGCCCCTACGAGTACAGCGTGCCCGGGCGCGACAAGGACTACTGGCCCCAGAACGAGCCCACCTGAGCGAACGAGCACTCCAAGAGGACCGACGACATGGCTGCTCCCCGGCCCATTGCCAACACCCGCTCGACCGCGGGGATGCCCACCGGCCGCCTGGCCGTCTGGTGGCTGATCGCCTCCGAGATCGTGATCTTCGGCGGCCTTCTCGCCTCCTACGTCATGCACCGCGTGGGGCACCCGGAGTGGAGCTTCTACTCTCAGCACACCCAGACGTGGGCGGGTGCCATCAACACCTTCGTGCTCCTGACCTCGAGCCTGTTCGCGGTGTCGGCCCACAAGGCCGCCGACTCGGGTGACGGCAAGAAGGCGGCGCGGTTCCTGTGGATGACCATCGGCGGCGCGCTGCTCTTCCTCACGATCAAGAGCATCGAGTGGAGCATCGAGATCCGCGAGGGCTTCGTCATCACCACGAGCGACTTCTGGTCGTTCTACTACACGGCCTGCGGCCTGCACGCGCTGCACGTCATCGCGGGCGCGATCATCATGGCCTTCGTGGCGAAGGACGCCGCTAAGGGCAAGGAGCTCCACCGGGTCGAGCTGGTCGGCCTGTACTGGCACTTCGTCGACATGATCTGGATCTTCCTATTCCCGCTTCTCTACATCGCCAAGTAGGCCCGGAGACCACCCCATGGCCGCCGCCACCCAACACGAAGCGCATCACGCCGACGACCACTACGGCGAGACCCACCACTACGACTACGTCAAGATCTGGGCCGCGCTGGTCGTCCTGCTGATCATCAGCATCCTCGGGCCCCTGCTCGGGCACCCGATCGTCACCCTGATCACCGCCTTCGGCGTCGCGGTCGTCAAGGCGTACCTGGTCGCCCGCTACTTCATGCACATCAACGTGACCCAGCCGATCGTCCACTACTTCCTCGTCACCGCGCTCGTGCTCATGGCGGTGTTCTTCGCCGGGGTCAGCCCCGACGTCATGCATCACGAGGGCGACAACTGGGTGAACACGGCCGCCAAGGCCGAGATCTCGCGCGTCGAGAAGTTCGCCGCCGAGCACAAGGGCGGCGAGGAAAGGGGTCCCGAGGGCGAGGGCGCGGCCGGGCACTGATTCGCGGAGGATTCCATGGCAGAGCGTGAGCTTCGGCTGGTGCGGACGCCGCCTCCCCCGGAGGCGACCGCGCCCCTCGTGCCGAGCCTGGTGCTCGGAGTCCTGATCCTGATCATCGCCGAGGTCATGCTCTTCGGCGGGCTGATCAGCGCCTACGCCATCGCGAAGTCGAACGCGACCATGTGGCCGCCGCCCAACCAGCCGCGGCTGCCCATCGAGCTGACCCTGGTGAACACCCTGGCGCTGCTCGCGAGCGGTGTGGTCATCTGGTGGGCCGGTCGCCGCTTCGAGGAGGCGCGCGAGCGCGCGTGGATTTCGTTCCTCGTCGCCTACGGCCTCGGTGCCTTCTTCGTCGTCTTCCAGGGCGTCGAGTGGGTGCGGCTGATCGGCGAGGGGCTCACCCTGACCGCGAGCACCCACGCCGCGTTCTTCTACCTGATCGTGGGCATGCACGGCCTGCACGTGCTCGGCGGGCTCGCCGCGCTGACGCTGATCCTTGTGCGCTTCCGTCGCGGCACCCTCACCTCGGACGTGTTCTGGGCGGGCCGCGTTTTCTGGTACTTTGTCGTGGGCCTTTGGCCGATCCTCTACTGGCGGGTGTACCTGTGAGCTCCCTTCCGTCCGTCCTGCTCGCCTGTGCTGTGTGCTTCTCGATGACCGATCAGAACCGCATGGCCTACGGGCTCACCACCGTGTTCCTGTCCCTGCTGCCCCTCGTGGCCGTCGGGGGCGTGGGGTGGTGGACCTTCCGCCGCATCCTGCAGGCCGAGCCCGACTTCTTCGCCGAGCGCCCCGACCCGGTCGTCGTGGCCGAGAGCGAGCGCGAGAACGTCGCGGAGCCGCGGCTCGTGGTGGTCCCGGAGCGCTGAGCGCCTCGAGGTGGCGGGTCAGATGACCTCGCTGCGTCCGATGAGTCGATTGCCGGTGATGATCAGCGCGCCGAAGGCCCCGCTGATCAACCCGCCGAAGATGCGGCGCGCGAGGCCCCACTCGTTCGGGTAGTAGAACAGCACGCCGACGATCACGCCGGTGATCAAGAACCCGACCCAGATGGCGATTACGCCGGGCTTGAGGAAGGGTTCGCGCTCGTTCTGTTCGTCGCTCATGACATCAACGTACCGCGGCCACGTCAGATGGCATCACCTGACCGTCGTCGTTGCCCCAGGCCGACCGCTCGTAGGTGGCGATGGAGGCGATGTCGTAGTCGGACAGGTACCCGTGGGCCGGCATCGCACCGTTGAACTTCTTGCCCTGCACGGTGATCTCGCCGTTCTGGCCGTGCACGATGATGTGCACGTGGTGCTGCGGGTCGCCGTAGAAGCTACCCGAGCCGGCGAGGGGCGGGAAGGCGCCGGGGACGCCCTGGCCGCTGGCCTGGTGGCAGGCGGCGCAGATCGCGTCGTACTTCTCCTTGCCGTGTTTGCGCATGGAGTCGAAGTCGGTCGGGCCGCTCGCGGTGCCACTCGCGGAGCCCCCGCTCGCCGGGGCCTGCAGGGCTGCGAGCAGCTTCTGCGGGTCCTGGGGGGCCGGCGGCCGGGGGCCCGGGAGCCCGAGGTCGACCTTGGGGGAGGAGCAGTACTGGTACCCGGTGAGCTGGCTGTGGAGCCAGACCGGGCACCGCGTGTGGTGCCGGAACCCGTAGCGCTCGGCCACCGGGGCCGGGTCGGTCGAGTAGGGGAGCTGGATGCACGCGGTGGCGACAGCGCCGCCGGCGACCAGGAGGAGCAGGGACATCAGGGGACGGGACACGTGGTGCCTCCGGCGGGTCACGCGAGGTCGACGATCATCGCGAGGAAGAGGAGCATCAGGTAGGAGCTGCTGGCCTTGAAGGCGCGCCAGTCGGCCTGCGGCGCCTGTTCGATCATGGAGCGGACGATGGCCTGGGTGAACCAGGCGCCCAGGGCGACGGCGGCCACGGCATACAGGGTGCCGAGGTATCCGAACCACACCGGCAGCAGCGAGACTGCCACCAGCAGCAGGGTGTAGCCCAGGGATCGCCAGCGCGTGGGCTGGTCACCGACCACGAGGTTCATCATCGGGAACCCGGCGCGCTCGTACTCCCGCGAGCGGAAGATGGAGATCGCCCAGAAGTGCGGCGGCGTCCACAGGAAGATGATCCCGAACAGCAGCCAGGCACCGAGAGAGATGTGCCCGTCCATCGCGGCCGAGGCGATGAGCGGGGCGGTGGCGCCGGCGGCGCCGCCGATCACGATGTTCTGCGGGGTGCGCGGCTTGAGCCACAGCGTGTAGACCCCGACGTAGAACACGATGGTGAGCAGGCCCACGGCGGCCGCGACGGGCCCGCCGACGGCCCACAGCAGGAGCGTGGAGACGACGGTGAGCAGCAGGCCGTAGACGAACACCACCCGCGGCAGCAGGATCGCTGCGGGGAGCGGACGCCGCCGGGTGCGGGCCATCAGCGCGTCGGTCTCGCGCTCGACGTAGGCGTTGAGCGCCGAGGAAGCGCCGCCCGCGAGCGCGGTGGCGAAGAGCACCCAGAAGGCCTTCGCGAGGGAGGGCCAGCCTTCCTCGCCCAGCGCCAGGGCGGGCACCGCGGTGAACACCACGAGCGCCATCACCTTGGGACGGGTGATCTCGAAGTAGATCCGAAGCGTGTCCCCCAGGTGCGCTCCTGGGTGGCGACGGCGTCCGGAATGGCCGTCATCGCGCCTCCAGCGCGGGGGTCGAGGGCTCGGGCGTGGTCTCGGGAGCAGGAGCGCCCACGTAGACCGGCGCCTTCCACGCCTCGTAGTTGAGCCACGTCGTGGCGAGGACGATCAGGGCGGCGGTGCCCGAGTGGGCGACCGTCACTTCGACCGGGAGCAGCAGGAGCACGTTGGCTACACCCAGCGCCACCTGGACGAGGACGAGACCCAGCACGACGAGCGCGACGCGTCCGACCCGCCCGCGACCGCGCGTGGCGATCGCGTTGATGATCGCGAGGGCGAGCACGGTGTAGGCGGTGATCCGGTGGAACACCTGCAGCCCGACGAGGCCGTGGAAGGTCGGGAACCACTGCGGCCCGTTGCAGCCGGGCCATGTGCCGCACGCGAGGCCCGCGTGGCTCGAGGACACGAGGCCGCCGAGGGCGATCTGCACCGCCACGATCAGGGCGAGGCGGCCCGCCCAGGCGCGCTGCACGAGGCTCACCGGCGCGCGCTGCACCGGGGTGTGCACCTCGCGCAGGGTCAGCGCGAGCACGAGGAGCAGTACCGCGAAGCTGTTGCCGCCGAGCAGGTGGGCAGTGACCGTCCACTCGGCGAGGAGGTCGAGCACCGTGAGGCCGCCGAGCACGATCTGCACCGCGAGCAGCACGAGGCCGATGCCCCACAGCACCTTCGCGCGGCGGGGCGCCCGGGTCGCGAACAGGGCGACGCCGAGGGCCAGGAACCCGGTGGACAGGACGCTCACGAGCGCCCGGTGCCCCCACTCCAGGAAGACCTGGAAGTTCAGCTGGGGGATGACGTCGCCGAAGCACAGGGGCCAGTCGGGGCAGGCGAGCCCCGCGCCGTGGGCCCGCACCGTCGCGCCGAACACGATCAATCCCCAGGTCATGGGGACGAGCGCGGCTGCGGCGTAGGCCACGGGTCGGGCGGCCTTCATGGGTCCTCCGGCAATCGACGGATGGCGGCGAACCGCTCTTTAGCCCCGCGCGCCACCCGACTCAACGTGGGCGGACGGGTGCAAAGCCCGATCCGTCGCAAACCTCGCTGATTCGCGGCCAATCCTCTACGCAACCTATGGTTGCACCGCACCCGTCGTGGCTCGTCCGTGCGCCTTTCACCCGCGATCCGGGTTAGGACACCGGGCCCAGGAGATCGCCATGGCGAGTCGACGCGCGCAGCGGCAGAAGCAGAAGCGGGAGCGCCAGAAGGCCAGGCGCAAGGTCGCGCGCAAGGAACGAAAGCGGAAGGGCCCGGGGCGCATCGGTAAGGGCCACGCGCTGCACAAGGCGGTCCACTGGCCGCTGGGCGCGGCGTGGGTCTCTTCGGAGTGGCACGAGCGCGGGGCCCACGTGCATGCGGTGCTCACCCGCGAGCGCGGCGACGGGCGGATCGCGGCGTCCTTGTTCGAGGTCGACCTCGCCGAGCGCGGGATCGTCGCGGCCAAGGCGGGCGCCGGGTACACCGAGGAGCGGATCCTCGGCGAGGTGGCGCGGCGCTCCGAGCGCGACGCGATGATCGAGATCGAGCCCGAGGTGGTGAAGAAGATCGTGGTCGAGGGCCTGCGCTTCGGCGAGTCGGCCGGCCACACCCCGCCACGGGGTCTCGACGACGCCCTGTCGCTGTTCGAGGACGTCGAGGTCGATGACGTCGTGCTCGAGGTGCAGACCGGCAAGGTGGCCCCGCCGCCGCCGGCGCAGGAGGGGCTCCTCGGGTCGGTGAAGCGGTGGCTCTTCGGGGTCCCGGCTCGGGAGGAGGACTTCGCCCCCGCGAGCCCCGAGGGGGACGAGGTCGACGAGGACGAGCCCACCGAGAAGGTCGAGCGTCCCTCCGTCTGAGCGCGACCGGTGGGCCGATGCACCGCCGGGGAAGAGGCTCGGGTCGGTCCTCGGGTATGGTCGAGGCGCCGAGTCGGCAGCGCGTGGCGATCACGCGCCGGAGAGCCCATGCGAGCCCGTCTGCCCACCCTCGTCGCGTGCCTGTGCGTCGCCTCGGGTGCGTGGGCTGCCGATCCCCAGGTGGTCGCGGATCCGGACGCCACGCCGCTGGAGACGGTCGAGAGCGGCGTACCGACCGGGCTCGACACCGTCGCGTTCTCCCTGGATCAGGCCCCGACCGGGCCGGCGACCACCTCGGGGCCGCTGATCACCGAGTACGTCGAGGGGTCGAGCAACAACAAGGCGCTCGAGATCCACAACGGCACCGGCGCCGACATCGACCTCGGCAGCTACGAGATCCGCGAGGTCTACAACGGCGGGTCGAGCACGACCACGATCCCCCTCGGGCCGGGGACCCTGCCCGACGGGGCGACCTGGGTCCTCACCCACGCCGCCGCCGACACCGTGCTCCTGGACCTCGCGGACCAGACGAGCACCTCGTTGCGGTTCAACGGCAACGACTTCGTGGGCCTGTACGACACGGCCGCCCACGCCTACGTCGACGGGATCGGCCAGATCGATGTCGACCCGGGCTCGGCGTGGGGCACCGAGCCACTCACGACGGCGAACCACACCCTGCGCCGCAAGACGGGGGTGTGCACCGGGCACACGCCGGCCGACACCCCCTTCGAGCCCGTCCTCGTCGCCGAGTGGACCGGGTGGCCGAGCGACACCTTCGACGATCTCGGCCAGTACACGAGCAGCTGCCCGAGCGTGGTGCTGACCCTGTCGACCGACGACCCGAGCGAGGGCACGGTCCAGCCCGATCAGCTGATCTTCTCCAGCACCGACTTCGACATCCCCCAGACCGTGCAGGTGGTGGGCGTGGACGACACGGTGATCGACGGGGACATCGACTACGAGGTGCAGGCGGTCGCTTCGGGCGCGCCGTTCGACGGGGTCACCGCGCAGGTGCCGGCGGTCAACCACGACGACGACGCCCCGCCCGGCGCGGTCGTGACCCCGGAGGGCCCGCTGTACACCGGCGAGGACGGGACCGCGGTGCAGGTGGAGGTCCGGCTTGCGGCGCCCCCGGTGGCCGACGTGACCGGGACCGCCAGCTCCCTGGATCCGAGCGAGGGGGTCGCCGCGCAGGGGGCGCTCGTGTTCTCGCCCACCGACTGGTTCGTGCCGCGCCCCCTCACCGTCGCGGGCGTGGACGACCTCGTCGACGACGGCGACGTTGCCTACCAGGTCGCGCTCGCCTGGAGCGGCGCCGATCCCGGCTACGACGGGCTGCCCGACACCTCGATCGACCTCGTGAACGTCGACGACGACACCGCGGGGGTCGACTACCCCTACGACGCGCTCGACCTCGCGGAGGGCGGCTCCGCCTCGCTCCAGGTGGTCCTGCTCACCGAGCCCGCGGACCCGGTGCAGATCGACCTGACCGTGGATCCGCCCGACGCGGCGACGCCCAGCCCGGCGCGCCTCCAGTTCACCTCGGAGGACTGGGACACGCCCCAGACCGTGGTGGTCCGGGGCACGGACGACGCCGTCGTCAACCCCGATCGCCCGTTCTTGCTCCGCCTCGACCCGTTCGCCTCCCAGGACGCCGTCTACGCCGAACTCGGCCTCGATCCGGTCTCGGGAACCGTGCGCAACGACGACCACGCCGGGATCCAGGTCGAGCCCACCAGCCTGCGCGTCCAGGAGGGCGGCGCGGCGGCGCAGTACACGGTGCGGCTCGACTCGCAGCCCACCGCGGCGGTGGTGATCCCGATCGCCAGCAGCGACCTGGGCGAGGTCACGGTCGACCCGGCCACCCTGGTCCTCGACGCCTCGGACTGGCAGGGCGCGACGGTGACCGTGACCCCGGTCGACGATGCCGCGGTCGACGGCAGCCAGGTGGTTACCCTGACCCAGGGGCCCACCGGGAGCACCGACAGCACCTACGCCGGGCTGGCGGTGCCCTCGGTGACCGTGACCAACGACGACGACGATGTCGCGGATCTCGTGGTGATCGGCCCGTCGGACACGGAGCTCGACGAGGGGGGGAGCACCACCTTGCACGTGGCCCTCGGCTCTGCGCCGAGCTCCGACGTGATCGTGCAGCTGGCCTCAAGCGACCCGGTGCGGGTGCAGGTGGCGCCGGGGTCGCTGACCCTGTCCTCCCTCGACTGGCAGACGCCGCGCACCGTGACCGTCAGCGTGGCGCAGGACACCAAGGTCCAGGGTGACGAGCAGGTCGCGATCACCCTGCGGCTGTCGACCATGGACCCGAGCTACTCGGCGCTTCCGAGCCGCTCGGTCGACCTGCTGATCCACGACGACGATCAGCCTCGCGGCAACTGCGGCTGCTCCACCGGCGGCTCGGGCGGTGCGGGGCTGTGGCTCCTGCTCCTCGCGCTGGTCCGCCGGCGCCGGCCCCGGCACATTTCGGGCTAGCGATCCAGGCAGAGGAGGCCCGCATGCGACGCATCCTGCTGCTCCTGCCCCCTGGTGCTCGGGTGTGACCAGAACGCCCAGCAGGCCGACCTCGGTCCGACCTGCGAGGACGTCGGTCACCTACGAGGGCGGCGAGGCCCGCCACGTGGCGAGCGAGGCGGTCTACCCGGACACCGGCCAGATCATCGACATCGGCATCGAGTGCCCCGACCGGCTCGAGGTGGACGTCGCGGCCCACTTCACGACCGACGACGGCGCCTTCGACGAGACCTTCACCGTCCCTCTCCGCTCCGAGGACGGGGAGGTGGCGTCCCTGCACGAGGATCTAGACCCGTCCACGCTCACCGGGACCTACGACGGCGCGGCGAGCAGCGGGACGGTGGCCGGCCGGGCGAGCTGCCAGGAGGACTGCACCGGCAACGAGTGCACCGCCTGGGCCGAGGAGATCTACGTGGGCGCGTGGGGAGCCTCCACCCACTCATCGCTTGGCGCTCGTGGCTTTACCTGGCACGTGGCGTGCACAGATAAGAACGCCGGAGGTGCGCATGCCCGACGTGAAGACGGCCCGACCCGAGTCGGAGGTGGCCGACGTGCTGGGCCTCGGGCGGCGGCGCCGGCGGTGGTGGCCCTGGCTGCTCGGGCTCGGCGCGCTCTTCACATTGGTCCTCGTGGTCCTGGTGGGTGTCGTGGCGGCGACGCGCGGCGGGAACACCTGGCAGACCGAGGAGGCCGCAATGGGCGATATCACACTCACCGTCGTCGCCGTCGGCAAGGTGGAGCCCAAGGACACCGTCGCGATCGGCTCGGAGCTCTCGGGCATCGTCAAGGACGTGCTCGTCGACGTGAACGACCACGTGAAGGCTGGCCAGACCCTCGCCACCCTGGACACCTCGCTGCTCGAGGCCCAGGCGCAGCAGGCGCGGGCCCAGGTGCAGTCCGCCCAGGCGGGGGTCGTGCAGGCCAGGGCGCGTGCGGCGGCGGCCAAGCTCACCCTGGATCGCACCCAGTCCCTCTCGGACACGCTGGCCACCTCCGACGCAAGCCTCGACGACGCCAAGTCGGCCTGGGAGCAGGCGGACGCGGCGGTGAGCGTCGCGCGGGCGCAACTCGCCCAGGCGCGCGCGTCCCGGGACGCCGCCGAGGTCAACCTGAAGAAGGCGGTGATCAAGTCGCCCATCGACGGCGTCGTGCTCGAGCGCAACGTGGAGCCCGGTCAGGCGGTGGTCTCCGCGCTCCAGGCGGCGACTCTGTTCTCGGTGGCCGCCGACCTGTCGCAGATGACCGTGTCGGTCGAGGTCGACGAGGCGGACATCGGCCGACTGAAGAGCGGCCAGCACGCGACCTTCACCGTCGCGGCCTGGCCCGACAAGGTCTTCGACGCGACCGTCGAGAAGGTCCATCCCGCGCCGATCCCCGGCGAGACGGTGGTCGCCTACACCGCGGAGCTCGGCCTGCAGAACCCGGACAACCTGCTCAAGCCCGGGATGACGGCCACGGTCGAGATCGTGACCGACGACCTGCGCGACGCGCTCCTCGTCCCCGATGCGGCCCTGCGCTTCTCCCCGCCGCACACCGACCTGCCCCCGCTGCAGCCCGAGGGCGGCAAGCACTGGGCGCGGGTGTGGATGCTGAAGGACGGCAAGCCCGAGCCGGTGAAGATCGTGCCCGGTGCCTCGGACGGCAAGCACACGGTCGTGCTCGAGGGGGACGTGAAGGCGGGCGACGCGCTGGTCACGGGGCTTGCGCCGCGCGGAGGCGCGTGATGGTGCAGCCGGGCAGCGGGCCGGAGGAGGCGCTGATCACGCTCACCGGAGTCACCCGGGTCTACGGCTCCGGGGACGCCGAGGTGCGCGCGCTGGACGGCATCGACCTCGTCGTGCAGCACGGCGAGTTCGTCGCTCTGATGGGCCCGTCGGGCTCGGGCAAGTCGACCTGTCTCAACGTGCTCGGGTGCCTCGACCTGCCCACCGAGGGCTCCTACCTGTTCCGCGGGGCCGAGGTGACCCAGCTCGACGGCAACCAGCGGGCGCTGCTCCGCCGCCACTACATCGGCTTCGTGTTCCAGGGGTTCAACCTGCTCCCCCGGACGACCGCCCTCGAGAACGTGGAGCTGCCGCTGGTCTACCGCGGTCTGTCGAGCAGCGAGCGCCACCGCCTCGCGGCCAGCGCGCTCGAGTCGGTGGGGCTCGCGGACCGGGCCCACCACACGCCGAACGAGCTGTCCGGAGGTCAGCAGCAGCGCGTGGCCTTCGCGCGCGCGTTGGTCACCGAGCCCTCGGTGCTGTTGGCCGACGAGCCCACCGGCAACCTCGACTCGGCCACCAGCCACGAGGTGATGCAGCTGATGGCCCGGCTGAACCGCGAGCGGCAGCTCACGGTGATCATGGTGACCCACGAGCCGGGCATGGCCGAGTACGCCACGCGCACCGTGCACTTCCTCGACGGGCGGGTGGTGGTCCCGGCCGAGGGGTCGCCCTGATGCTGTGGACGACCTTCGTGATGGCGCTCCGTCAGCTCCGGCGGAACAAGGTGCGCACGGCCCTCACCTCGCTCGGGATCCTGATCGGCGTGGCGGCGGTGATCTCGATGGTGAGCATCGGGCGCAGCGCCACGCACTCGGTCGAGTCCGACCTGTCGTCGCTCGGACAGAACCTGCTGTTCGTCGTGCCCGGCAGTCACGGCAACGGTCCGCCCGGGCCGGCCAAGCCCTTCACCCAAGCCGACGTGAACGCCGTCATCAACCTGCCCGGGGTGGCGAACGTGGCGCCGATGGCGTCCCAGGGCGCGGTCGCGATCCGCGGCGAGGAGACCACCCAGACCGTGGTGCAGGGCTCGACGAACGAGCTGTTCGTGATGATGCGGTGGAGTCTCGCCGAGGGACGGATGTTCACCGAGGGCGAGCAGATCGCGGGGGCGAACGTGTGTCTGCTCGGGCAGACGGTGCGCAGCGAGCTGTTCGGCGCCCAGTCCCCGCTCGGTCGGGACGTGCGGGTCGGGGCGCTGACCTGCCGGGTGGTCGGGCTGCTCTCGCCGCGCGGCCAGAGCACCTTCGGGCAGGACCAGGACAACTTCATCCTCGTGCCGCTCGCGACCTACCAGCGCCGCCTGCAGGGAAGCCGCGACATCTCGATGATCTTCGTCTCGGGGGCCGCGGGCGTGGACACCTCGAACGTCAAGAGCGCGCTCGAGGGTTTGTTCCGTCAGCGACGGCACATCCGCGAGGGGGCCGACGACGACTTCACAGTGCGCGACATGCGCGAGGTCGCCTCGATGCTCTCGAGCATCTCTGCGGTGCTCACCGGGTTCCTCGCCGCCATCGCGGGCGTGAGCCTGCTCGTCGGCGGGATCGGGATCATGAACATCATGCTCGTCTCGGTGACCGCGCGGACGCGGGAGATCGGCATCCGACTCGCGATCGGCGCTCTCGCCCGGGACGTCCTGCTGCAGTTCCTCGTCGAGGCGATGGTGCTGTCGGGCGTGGGCGGTCTGGTGGGGATCGTGCTCGGGCTGCTCGTGTCCTGGGGGGCGGCCGCCGCCCTGAAGGTCGACCTCGTCATCGACGCGCCGGTGGTGTTCGGCGCCTTCGTGTTCTCCGGGTTCATCGGCATCGTGTTCGGCTTCTTCCCCGCGCGCCGCGCCGCGAAGATGAAGCCCATCGACGCCCTCCGTCACGAGTAGCCGGAGGCGGTCGGCGGTCAGTCGCCGTCGGCCCAGCGGACGCCGGTCTCGAGCCAGAACAGCGTGTTCAGTGCGCAGTGGCCGCCGGGGCCGGTGACGATGTGGGCGACCGAGCCGCCGAGATCGCCGTACAGGGCGGCGGCCTCGTCGTTGTTCTGCACCCACGGGTCGCCCGAGGTGTGGGCGAGGAACAAGCGCCACCGGGCGGCGACCGCAGCGCCCCGGGTCGGGTCCATGGTCATCGGCGGGTCGTCCTCGGTCTCGGAGATCGCGCACCAGTCGACATCGCTCTCCTGGCGCGGGACATCGCCGCCGCAGATCCCGATGATCCCCCCGTAGAAGAGCAGGTCCCGGTAGAAGGGGACGCCGCTCGCCCAGAAGGCGCCGCCGCTCTTGCCGGCGAGGTACACGCGCTCCGGGTCGACGTCGTAGCGAGCGAAGACCTCGGTCTGCAGCAGGTCTACGAGGTAGTCGGCCCGGAGCTGCTTGTGGGGGGACCACCAGCAGCCCGAGTCCACCGGCCCGGGGCTCTGGACCGCGACGAGCAGCAGGCCGAGGTCCTTGGCGAGGTGCCGCAGGCGCGGCCGGTGCGTCGGGTGGCGCGGCGTGCCGTCGTCGGCGTGGAACAGCGCGAGGACGCCGTGCGCGTACTCGTTCGCGTCGGGCGGGGCCCACAGGGTGAAGTCGCCGGACTGCTCGCCGAGGGCGTGGGTGCCGTCGACCTCGCCGAGCGCGCCGCCGCTGCCGCCCGTCGTGGGCAGCTCGGGGACCGAGGCGGGGCGCGCCGGCGGCGGCGGCGGGATCAGCGCGAGCCGGTGGCACGCCGCCAGGAGCAGGATCGGCCACAAGCGCGGCATGCCTGTGGTTCTAGCACAGGCACGCCGTCGGATTCACCGCCACCACAGCCAGGAGGCGAGCAAGGGGCCGCAACCGAAGATCACGACCACCAGCAGGCAGCCGACGCCCGCAAGCCACATGGCGCGGTGGTTCTTGGCAGGTTCGTCAGCCATCGGTCCTCCGCATCCTCACTAGGACGGCTGCCAGTCCGAGAGGTTCTCGCGCAGCTTGGCCTTCAGGAACTTGCCCGTCGAGGTGCGCGGGATCTCGTCCATGACCACGAAGCCCTCGGGCATCCACCACTTCGGGAACTTCTGGAGCAGGTGCTCGGTGAGCGCGTCGGCGTCGATATCGTACCCGTCGCGGAGCACGACTGCGGCCAGGGGGCGCTCGACCCACCGCTCGTCGGGGATCCCGATCACCGCGGCCTCCTGGATGCTCTCGTGGCCCATCAGCGCGTTCTCCAGCTCCACGCTGCTGATCCACTCGCCGCCGGACTTGATCAGGTCCTTCGTGCGGTCGGTGATCTTGATGTACCCCTCGGGGTCGATGGTCACGACGTCGCCGGTGCGGAACCAGCCGTCCTCGGTCCACTTCTCGTCCGAGATCTCGGGCATGTCGTGGTACGAGGCGGCCACCCAGGGGCCGCGCACCTGCAACTCGCCCATGGACTGGCCGTCCCAGGGCACCGGGCCCTTCTCGCCGACCGCGCGGACCTCGACGAAGGGCGCGGGGAGGCACTGCTTGGCGCGAGTGGCGTAGATCACGTCCTCGCCTTTGTCCTCGATCGACGGCTTGATCGTCGCGACCGACCCCAGCGGCGAGGTCTCGGTCATCCCCCAGGCGTGGATCACCTCCATGCCCAACTCGTCCATCTTCCGGATCATCGCCTCGGGGGCCGCAGAGCCGCCGACCACCATGCGCAGCCCGTCCTGCAGCGTCCACCGGTCGGGCTCGGCCTCGACCGCCTTCTGGATCCCGAGCCAGATCGTCGGTACCCCGGCGGAGACCGTGACCTTCTCGCGCTCGTACAGGTCGAGCAGGCTCGTCGGGTCGAGGTGCGGCCCGGGGTGGACCTGTTTGGCACCGACCAGCGCCGCGGTGAAGGGCAGGCCCCAGGCGTTCGCGTGGAACATCGGGACCACGGGCAGCAGCACGTCGTGCTGGGACAGGGTCAGGCCGTCGGTCATCGCCGACGCCATGGAGTGCAGCGCGATCGCGCGGTGGCTGTAGACGACGCCCTTGGGCCGGCCCGTGGTGCCCGACGTGTAGCACATGCCGATCCCGTCGGTCTCCTTGGGCTCGGGTGGGGTCCAGTCACCCGGTCCGAGGGGCTCGCCGATGAAGTCCTCGTAGTCCTCGCGCCCGCGGGGCAGCGGCTCGCCCTTGAGGTTCGCGACGAGCACCCGGTCGAAGCGGGCATTGTCCTCGAAGGTCTCGAGGAGTGGCAGGAGCACGTCGTCGATCACGAGGAACCGGTCGTGGGCGTGGGTAGCGATGAAGGACAGATCGGCCGGTGAGAGGCGCAGGTTCAGGGTGTGGTAGATGCCGCCCGCCATCGGGACGCCGTAGTACACCTCGAGGTGGACGTGGTGGTTCCACATGAGCGTCGCCACCCGGTCGCCCTTCTGCAGGCCCGCGTCGATCAGCGCCTTCGCCAGGGCCCGCGCGCGGCCGACGACCGTGCGGTAGTCGTGCCGCCGCAGGCTCTTGTCGGGCATCTGGCTGACGATCTCGCGGGTGGGGTACAGGCGCTCGGCCCGCTCCACGAGGTGGTTCACCGTCAGCGGATAGTCGTCCATCATCGTGGCATGCATCGGCCCTCCCTCCTTCCCCTTACCGTAGTCGGCAGGGGGTCCCGCAGCATACGACCCTGACAGGAATGTTGCGATCGAAGCGTCGGCTGCCCTGGGCCCAGGAACAGTGAAAATGGTTTTCAGTTTCAGCTGGAGGCGTTACCCGGGTCCTCTTCGGAGGACGTCATGCATCGCTGTCGGCCCAAGCCCTGGCTGCTGCTGCTTCTCGCCGCGGTGCCCGGCGTGGCGCTCGCGGTCCAGTACTGGAACCACGACGCCCTGCTGAGCGACATGTTCCCCGGGGCCACCGTGCAGGCCCACCACTTCGTCCTCGACGAAGCGAAGAAGGC
>Ga0114931_10000629_pt1 | contig 43377 bp, 46 predicted proteins | sample 2SBtaG_FD_89579 | JGI IMG/M metagenome (GOLD analysis project Ga0114931, IMG submission 89579) | Deep subsurface microbial communities from Kolumbo volcano to uncover new lineages of life (NeLLi) - 2SBTROV14_V59a metaG | ecosystem: Environmental > Aquatic > Marine > Volcanic | place: Kolumbo... | reverse complement strand
GTGCGGCACGATAGCGTTTTTTGACCGCAAAGGTGAGCGGATGCATACAATATACACCGCCGCATCGCCTGAATATGGTAAAGAAACCTTTTTGAATAAACTGGGTAACGACGTAAAAAAAGTGGCCAGTTTTGGAACAAATACTCACGATATGGATTTCAATAAGCTGCTTAATAGTACATCATATTAAGAGAAAACCCATAAATTAAGAGTTTTGCGGATTTCAAAGTCCGCCAAACCTTTGTTAAAGCCAGCTTCCACACCGGCATATTGACACCGTGTTTTCAACCGTAAACATCAGGGAATCCATTGACGCTACGATAGCGTAAAAAGCCGTGGAAGCGTTCAACACTCCCATGGCAGTATAGTATAAACCGGGTTTGGATTAATCCAGTACGGTCCAGCGTGTCATCATACCGGCGGTAATATGATCGGTGACATGGCAATGATACAACCAGGTTCCGGGATTGACAGCGGTCATATCCACTGTTTTCATACTGGTCGGCAACAATTCCACCACGTCAGTGCGTCGACCATCATAGACAACCGTTTGACCATGCCAATGGGCGGTATGCATATCGACTTCCGTGCCCATACCGACCAGATACCAACGCGCTCTATCATTTTTATGAACAACATATCCTTCCAGGTTACCGAAAATATAACCGTTCAGGGAATGCATCAAACCACCTTCCACATCGCCTTCTTCGTTAAATACCATATACAAGGTGGTAAATTCCGCGTCGACATCTTTCGGCCGAGGGTCGGATTTTGAACGCTCAAACCCCTTTTTCGTGATGACAATAGTTCCGATCAATCCATCATAGATTTCCGTCACCGAATCAACATGCGAGTGATATACCCAGACGATAGAACTGGGATCATTGGGGCCAGGCGCGGCATCCGCAGTCGCTTCCCATTCGTAAGTAAAGGTATTGCCCGGCATCACCTTAGCGCCTTCGTTTTTCGTGAAGGCGTAGTCCGCACCATCGTTTTGCGGCGTATAACGCACACCGTGGGGATGCATGCTCAATGGTTTGTCGGCGCTGTTGCGAAAATGCACCACCAGCTTATCCCCTTCGACGGCACGCAACTGCGGTCCTAAAATTCCCATCCATTTTGGCTGGTCAACGACCTTACCAAAGTCTTTGGTATATTGAATATAACGGTATTTCTCATAGACATGGGTTTGCCCCCATACACCCAGGCCTTCCGCGGGTTTGATTTTATTTTCTCCCGTTGGCGCATAGTCCCATAATACTTTTTCAGCGGAAACCCAATACTCCCTGTCTTTGCCATAAACATTGGCGATCATAGCCATTCCCAGCAAACCTATAATTATTAAACTTCGTTTTGCTTTCATTCATTACCCCCCTTACTCATAATAATAAAACTCAAGACAAACCATAACACCCGGCTGTAACTATTGTGTAAGTGTAAGTTAACAATATCCGTTGTATAACACCCTGACTTACTATGTGAATGACTCCATCCATAGGAAAGCGTCCCCACATAACAACCATATAAATTTTTACACGCAGATTAAACATTAAAAGCATGTGCTCGAATAAACAATGAATTTTTTTAATTTTTTTCTACGTATTCTCAAACAATGATTAAGACATCCGTCTTACAATTAAATTAGCTTATTTAAGAAACTAATGAATAACCAATTTACCGGATCGCTGTTATGCAATATTTATGCTGCAACCCGGTTTCTCGTCATAGTAAAGTTATTTTTCACCATACAAACAAACACAATGAAACACAAAACGGCTTCTCATCGCGCCCATGTCGCGGGCAAATACTTTTTGTCTTTAATGAAAAACGTCATTATGTGCTTATACGAATAAGTAAGATTATTTGATTATTTTTACCCAGCAACCCATGCGCTTAAACTCATCATTGAACCATAAGCCACGCAATGCGTACATACGCTATGTCTTTCACTTACCTATTCAAGAAACCATCAAACAACTCGTCTACCATGTCACACGAATGCAATGTTCTCACTGCAACTGGGATCTATTTTTCGCCAAGCAAACGTTTCTTTTAAATAAACACAACGAAACACAAGACAGCATCTCGCCGTGCCGACGTTATTAAAAAACATTTTATGCGCTTATATGAAATAAGAAATAAATAAGGTTATTTTTATACATCCATAAATGTGCTTAAACTCATCGCTCACCACAAACCATGCAAAGCGTTTTAGCCACCCATTTTGGGTTGCCTACTCGCAAGCCCTACATACATCCTTGCACTGGGTGATATGGCCCAATCGATCCACTCGGGCCTGACTCGGCATTGCATTAGCCGAAATAACAAATATACTTATCATCAAATATGAATTTAATGATTACCTAAAACACATAATTTGTGTTATTTTGTCACCAATATGATAAAATTCAATGCAATATGCCACCAGGAGACGTTGTGGAGGACCGAATTACCGCGAGAGTACCCGCCCACATCAAGGATAAACTGATCGAAGCAGCTGATATTGAGGGCGCAACCTTAAACCAATTTCTCGTCCAGGCAGCGCTTGAACGTGCTTTGGCAACCATTGAACGGGAGCGTGTACTGAAACTGTCGTACGATGACGCGCAAGCTTTTTTTGAGGCTGTTGAAAACCCACCCGAGCCGAATCACCGGGTCAGCGATGCGGTCGCCCGTTATCAGTTGGTGAATAGAACCAGTAAGGACACCGCTTGAAGTGCTGAGAATCGAACCGTTAGGAAAATCCCATGCTTACCGAAAATTCGATTGCGGCCATACCCGGCTCAATAACTTCCTACAGAAATCCGCCCGGCAACAAAGTGATCGAGGGATTACCCGCATGTATATTCTGATGGATGAAAACGATCCGGACACCCATCTCGGCTACCTAAGCCTGACACTATGCGAACTGAGTGCGGAATTGCTTCCATCGCACTATGCCAACAAATTTCCAAGCGTCATGCCGGTGGCTAAATTAGGCCGGCTGGCCATCTCCAAATCCTCCCAAAACAGGGGCTTGGGTGAACTACTGATCATTTTCGCCATGGAAAGAGCGCTGAATGTCGCCCAAACCATGGGAATTGGAGGACTATTTGCCGAAGCCCATGACAAATACGCCGCGGAATATTACCGGCAATATGGCTTTCTACCGCTGCCCTCCCAAGCGTTAAAACTTTTTTTACCCATTCAGACGATCAGGAGTGTTCTTCAATAAATAACTGGCGTATGGTAAGGTCCAGACACGGCGGGTTTCCATAAAATAGTAAAGGCAAAGGATTAAGCCGGTATCTCGACAGGTGACAAATGACATTAGATGATTTATTTCGTATCGGTCAACTCAAAGTTCAATCCCCCAATGATCAACTCGTTAAACGACACGTCATACTCGCAAAAATTCGACTTCAAGACGCAAAGATTGCTATCATAAGCAAGGAAAGCCGTTTTTGTTCCGCTTACAAATGCATTTATTATTGTGCGCTGGCGGCACTCAATCTCGAAAGCTACGGCCCGAACATCGACAGACCGGGCACTGAAAAAGTCGTCTTATCCACATTGGGCCTGACGCTTGGTGTTGAAGCGTCCCTGGTATCCACCGTGGATGCTTTTCGTCGAGAGTTTTTTATGATGGAATATTCCGCAAAAACCGTCACCGAAAGCCAGCTGGAAAAATGCATCCAGGGAGCTGAATCGATTCTGCTGCATTTTAAGGCCCAAATAAGCCAAAGCACTGTATCATTTTGACGGATATGCGACCGAGGTGGCACAAACTACTACGGATTCCCCTGTTTGACCCCCAAGTCCCTACAGCAGGTTCGTGGTATTACCGCCTCGGTCGCACCCAACGGTTACGCATCGCAATATTGGCCGTGCACAAGGACCGGAGGACACTGCCGGCGGCAGTGGCACAAGGATGTACCATTTACGGCGCGAAGGATGCATACGTGACGACAGGCTGAGGAGCCAGGTTCCGAGCAAAGATCATTGATGACATAGCCGGGCTCGCCCAGCGGTATAAACGACTTTAGTCCACCAACAATAATCGCCGCACCGGCAGTGTGCCGCTCACACCGTAACCGCGAAACACCGATTCATCGTATTTCACACGACTCGTCGTACCGCAACATTCCACCTCGAAACAATCGCCGTCTTCATAATCGTCGAGGTCTTCTTCAAGGGTTTCATCACATTGGGGACAACGCATAACTAACTACCAGGCTATCGGGATACTATTGTTGCTCTGCAAATAGGCGTTGGCCTGGCTGAAATGTTTGTTGCCGAACCAGTACCCCTGGTTTGCACTTAATGGCGAAGGATGACCGCACGTCAATACATGGTGTTTGGACTGATCAATTTTGGCGCCTTTTTTCTTCGCATAACCGCCCCACAACAAAAAAACCACATTGTGCTTGCGTGCGGACACTTCCCGAATCACTGCATCGGTAAACTTCTCCCAGCCTTTTTTTTGATGGGAGCCCGCCTTACTTTCACGCACGGTGAGCGTGGTGTTTAGCATTAAAATACCTTGTCGAGCCCATTGCGCCAGATTGCCGCTTTGCGATACCGGTTTGCCGATATCCGCCTCGAGTTCCTTAAAGATGTTAGCCAATGACGGGGGATGGGCAATACCTTCATTCACCGAAAAACACAGGCCATTGGCCTGCCCGGCACCGTGATAGGGATCCTGGCCGATCATAACCACCTTAACATTATCGAATGCACAGAAATCAAACGCCGCATAGATCTGCTCGGGTGGCGGAAAGCAGTTCGCTTGACGGTACTCGTCCTGAACGAAACGTGTTAGGTCTTCAAAATACGGTGATTGAAACTCCTCATCCAGGATTGTCTTCCACTCGCCATTAAGCCCTTGCAAATTCAACATCCTTCCTCTCACCACCGCAAACAACGGTGCCATTATACGATGATCGATTGTTATCCGCTAATCCTCCAAGACCTTGATTAAACACCTGTTTCCAGCGATTTTGGGATTTTGGGATTTTGGCTGGCCCCGACAAACACCGACATTAACCTCAAAATAGCTAAAGTATTCGATCAACCAGCCGATACACCGTCACAACCATCGCACTTGTTGTTTCCTTACCGGTATTCCCGTGTCTTTTTTTCATTCCTGTATCCATGGTGAAGTTCATGTCGTCGTTGAAAATATCCATTGCCCGCTTTGCAATGGCCTTATTCCATCGTCATCCGTTTTCTTATAAAGTCCTGGCACTGAGTGTATCGGTGTGGGGATACATCATACTGCTTTCGGCTCCGGCTTGCGCGTTTATGGGCGGCTATATTTTGTGGCGGCAATGTGCCGTTGGCGGCCTGATGACGATCACCCAAGAACTGAGCATTGTCACCGGCATGGGTGTGGTGGCGGCTGGTTGGATTAGTTTTCGCCTGCTTCGGGTGACCTACGCAAAACCCGATGGCATTAACATCGACGCCAATTCCCACCCGGAACTGTTTCACCTGATTTATGAAACCGTGGGCATTTATAACGCACGTCCTGTGGACCGCGTGATATTAAACTGCACGGACAAAATCGAACTGATCAGAACACCGGCATGGATTATTCCGTTCTGCTATCACACCACCCTGGCCATTGGATTACCGGTTTTAGTGGGCCATACCACCCGTACGTTCGCTTGCTTACTCACCCACCGAATCGCTCAATACACCGGTAAGTACAATCGGGAAATCGAATTTATTACTCAAATGTCGAAGACTTGGATAAAACTCGGCGTCTTGTTGAAGAAATATCAGGCTGCGGACTACGCCGTGCTGGCAACGATTATTAATGCTTATGCCTCAATCAATCAAGCCCTTGCCGACCCGGCCATCAAACAAAACGAATTACTGGCCGATACCGCAAGCCTGGAATTAATTTCCCGCGCTGACATGGCGCAGGCCATCGCGATGGACTTTATCAATAGGCAATTTATGAAGTTGTATTTCTGGTCAAAAGTCAGACACCATCCCACCCGTTTTTCCCTGCTGGATGTTGCCGCGGTGCGTCACAAGGCGTTAACGGAGGAGAAAAAAATACAGTGGCTCAATGATCTTTTTCAGCTGCCGAACCGGCCGTTTCAACGCCCGACGCTGCGTTCACGGCTGCAAAATCTTGGCTTCGCGCAAATTATTGAACTACGCCACCAAGCCGACAATGCTGCAACCCTGTTCCTTGCCCCAAAACCAAACGATACCATTGCGCAGGTTGATCAATTCCGCCTTAAACTACAATCCCGAAAACACCGCGGCGGCCGCACAAATACCGACAAAGCGATCGTCAGGCACCGCCATCACGGTGTAGCCTGACGCATTCCCGGCCAGTCAGCGAGCCTTGCGAGTTCCAGGTTTAGCGCTTGGCTCCATACTGAAAACTCCGCCCCATCGACATGCACGAGTATGCCGTATTGGCTGATAGGCAAGTCGATTAATGCGGGCATAGGCGGTATGCCGATCCACGGTAGTGGGCTTATTCGACGTCGTCGATGAGTTTAAGAACGTATGCCACGTCCTTGCGGTGTTTGGGATTCAAATGGGCGGCATAGACGGCGTAGGGCAATGCAATTTTCGGGCGCGGCGGATCACCTTGCAGACAGGGACTAAGCGCCGCGCGTACGGCCAACTCGTCACCGTGGCTCAGGCCGGCAGCCAATTGATAATATTGCAGGGCCTTGCCGGCGTCGCCCGAGTCGTAATATAAATCGTCGGCCAGGGTTAATAACATACGTGCTATGTCATGGGCCACCGTTTCAATTTCAGGTAAATAAAAAAACTTGTTATTTTGCATCATGGCGGCGGCCGCCTGAATAAAACTGTCGAACTGGGCAACAAGCTTTTTGACATGCTCAAGCACCATATAAGCCTGGCCTTGGGTTCTGGAGGTTTCAAATACCTGGCCGTGCTCAAGCAACAAAATAGTGGCGGTATCAACGGCGTATTCCTGAATGGCTATCAGGCTTTGATCGGCGCTCGGCGCCTCCATTATCACCTCCTGGAAATTCTGCTCATCGTGTATGCACAGATTGCTAACAATAAACCTTTGAATCTTAGCATGCAAGCTGGCTGTCATGCCCAAACACCAAGGCTGGCAGTATTCAAGGCCAATATGTGAACAGGACAATGACACCCTTCGAATCGGGAGGTCGTGCTTGCAATTCAAGCTGTTAGGAAGTACCCATCTTTGTTAAAAAGCCGGGCAATTCCGTGTTTCGTGAGCAGGGTTATGATCAACCGGCTTTGCGGCTGGTAAGTGCATTGCCGATTGGCCGGGAAAGCATAAAATTAAAATCTCAATTTAACTGGTGAGGCAATGCTAATGTAAACACGGGAATTGCGGCGTCGAACCCGATGCCGTCGTCGCCGATCATTTGGTAGCTTCCGCGCATACTACCCACCGGTGTTTCCAACATGGCGCCGCTGGTGTACTGAAATCCTTCGCCGGGCTGCAGATGGGGCTGCTCGCCGACAACACCGTCTCCCCTAACTTCCTGAACCTTACTGTTGGCATCGGTTATGATCCAATGCCGGGTCAACAGTTTGGCGGCAACCGTGCCGCTATTGCGCATGGTAATGGTATAGGCAAAAACAAAACGATTTTCCTCCGGAATAGACTGTTCCGGAATATAGTGGGTTTCAACGTCCACATCGATTTGCCGCACCGGTTGATTTATCTCGCTCATGGATCATTCATCATTGTGTAGTGGGATCTATTGTACACATAAGACGAGCCGCATTAAATCTGAAAAATGCGACGGGACCGCTGCTCAAGGTAAAATCTTTTTACCCGCGTTCACGGGCACGATTACATGGCTTCCGCGTTGGGTAATTGCTCGCTATAACCGCAGTCTTTTTGCGGACAGACTTTTTCCGTTCCACGCCGCTTGGTCACTTTGACGGATAAAACAGGCCAACCGCATTGAGGGCATTTTTCATCCACCGGTTCGTTCCATATAGCGTATTCACATTCCGGATACCGGCTGCAGGAATAAAACGTTTTACCTTTGCGTGAACGACGGGTCAATATCGTACCCTGCTTGCATTGCGGACATTGCACACCGGTATCTTTGGGTTTATTTAACGACTCAATGTGTTTGCAATCGGGATAGCTACTGCAACCGATAAATTTTCCGTAACGACCGACTTTGATGATCAGATCCCCACCGCAGTCCGGGCATTTTCGGCCTTCGACCACTTCGGCACTGGCTTCATTGTCCGTACCGTCCAGGTTGCGGGTATAATCACATTCTGGATAAGCCGTACAGCCCACAAACCGACCGTGACGACCCAATCGTATGGATAAGGGTTGTTCGCATTTGGGGCATTTTTCGTCCATCTGTTCTTGGGTGACATCCTTGCGACTCACCGATACTTCTTTTTCATCCACAAGACCCTTGAAAGGTTGCCAAAACCGATTCAGCAACGGTACCCATTGCTCTTCCCCCCTGGCCACGGCGTCCAGTTCGTCTTCCAGGCTGGCGGTGAAATTGTAGTCCACATATTGGGTAAAATGCTGGGTCAAAAATTTGTTCACGATGCGTCCCACATCGGTGGGAACAAAATGTCGGCGCTCCAAAATGACGTAGTCACGATCCTGCAGAGTCGAGATAATCGACGCATAGGTTGACGGCCGGCCGATACCGAATTCTTCCAGGGTCTTGACCAGGCTGGCTTCCGTATACCGTGGCGGCGGCTCGGTAAAATGCTGCGTGGCTTTAATCTCTTTTAAATTCACCACATCGCCCACCTCCAAGGGTGGCAGCATCTTTTCGTCATCATCGGTTTTTGCCAGATCACTGCCTTCCTGATAAACCAGCATAAACCCGGGGTCGGCGATGCTGGAACCGGTGGCGCGAAATACATTACCGGGTCCATACGCTAGGTCCACCGACATGGTATTGATCGTTGCATGGATCATCTGGCATGCAACCGTACGTTTCCAAATCAATTCATACAGACGGAATTGATCATCACTCAGCGATGACTTGATGGATTCGGGGGTGCGATCCACTGATGTGGGGCGAATGGCTTCGTGTGCCTCTTGCGCATTTTTGGATTTGGTTTTATAAACCTGGGGTGTTTTCGGCAATTTGTCTTTGCCGTAGCGGTTTTCAATAAAACTACGCATCTCATTGACCGCTTCTTGGGCCAACGTTACCGAATCGGTACGCATATAGGTGATCAAACCCACCGCGCCGTCGCCGGTATCAATACCTTCATACAACTGCTGCGCCGTACGCATGGTGCGCTGAGCGGTAAAACCCAATTTCCGCACGGCTTCCTGCTGCATGGTCGAGGTGATAAACGGTGCCGCTGGATTACGCTTGCGCTTTTTCTTCTCGACTTTGCTGACCACCAGCCGTCCGTCAGCCGCCTTGATCAGGGTGTCTTTGACATGACTGGCGGTTTTTTCATCGGTAATAGTGAATTGCTTGACTTTCTCAGTTTCAAACTCCCACAATCTGGCACTAAAGTCCTGCTTGTCTTTGTTCAGGTCCGCTTCAACCGTCCAGTATTCGCGGGGTTTAAAATTCTCGATTTCTATTTCCCGTTCCACTATTAAGCGCAACGCAGGGCTTTGCACCCTTCCCGCCGACAATTTCGGGCGGACTTTTTTCCATAACAGCGGTGACAGGTTGAATCCCACCAGGAAATCCAATGCACGCCTGGCCTGTTGGGCGTTAATCAATTCCATGGACAGGCTGCGCGGATGTTGCATGGCCTCCAGAATGGCCCGCTTGGTAATTTCATGAAAGACAACCCGCACCACGGTTTTGTCTTTTATGACTTTACGCTCTTGCAGCAACTCGTAAAGATGCCAGGAAATAGCCTCACCTTCGCGGTCAGGGTCAGTCGCTAAATATAAGGCGTCGGCTTTTTTTAAAGCCTTGGCGATCTCGTCCACATGTTTTTGGTTTTTTTCAATAACATTGTATTTCATATGGAAATTTTGCGAAGGGTCTACCGCGCCGTCTTTGCGCACAAGATCGCGAACGTGGCCATAGGACGCCATGACCTCGTATTCGTTGCCAAGATACTTCTTGATGGTTTTTGCCTTTGCCGGTGATTCGACAATGACTAGATGCTTCGCCATGTTCTCTCACTGCCACATTGGAAAATTAAGCCTGCGTACTTCGCACAGACATTGCTTCTGCTTATCGGTTCCCGTGAAATATTCTTAATCTTCCCTGACCGGCCTGGTGCAAGCTTAGGCCGGCTTGTCACCTTAGCACATCGCCAAGGCGTGTCGTCAATCCACAATGGCTTAAAATGTGACCATCGACTAGTGCCGAGTGCCCATTTTTTCATCAAAAACAAGTTCTTCCATCCAGGCATACGCGGCTTCCTGGCCTGGATGGTTGAATAAAACCAGTAAAATTACCCACTTCAATTGTTCCAGATCAATCTCATCGGACTCCAGGGCCATAACCCGGTCGATGACCAGCTCGCGGCTAAGATGATCCAGTACACCGACCTGCTCTAAAAATTGTAAAAATCCACGGCAGGTGACATTCAGTTTTTCGATTTCTTCACCGGTATACACGCGTAAGGATTTGGTTCGTGATTCCGGACATGCCGGCATATCCTGCACGGCAGCCAAGCCTTCCAGCCACTCAAATGCCTTTTCGATTTCCACCGATGGAAATCCCGCCCCCAGCAATTCCGACTTTAGCGATTCTTGATCATGTCCTTCCCCGGCGTCGTCATCCATATAGTTTTCGAAAAGGTACATCAGAACGTCGATTACATTTTCTTTCATATCTGTTCCTCGTATCTTACACCCGGATAAATTTACCACCGGGCAGGACTGAAATGACACCTTGCAGCTCCAGTTCCGTTAACTGGCTGCTTACCGTTTCCGCCGGCTTTCCGCAGTTCTGTATTATTAGATCGGCCGAAACGGGATCATATCCGATAAAATTTAATAATTCGTGTTGAACGGTCGGTTTTTGTTCCTTAATTTTCCTATTTTTATCAAATAAATAACTGGATTGTATGCACGGCAACTCCTCCACAATATGCTGAACCTCGTCAACGCATTTTGCGCCTTCCCGGATCAGGTCATGACAGCCTTTTGCCAGGGGGTTATGAATGGCTCCCGGCACGGCAAATACTTCTCTACCCTGCTCCAGGGCATGCCTGGCGGTATTCAGTGCGCCGCTACGCTTGGCAGCCTCCACCACGACCACGCCAAGGCTGAGTCCGCTGATGATGCGATTGCGGCGTGGGAAAAATCCCGGTATCGGTGCCACACCTAAACCCATCTCACTTACTAAGACACCACCCTGGTCCAGTAATTCCTTGGCCAAGGTTTTGTTACAATTGGGATAAATTCGATCCAAGCCATGGGCCAATACCGCGACGCCGGGTTTTCCGGCCGCCAGGGAGCCCATATGGGCAGCGCTGTCGATACCCACCGCCAAACCACTGACCACCACAAAACCACCGGCCGACAACTGGCGGGAAAATTGTTTGGCATTCTCCCGCCCACTGGGAGATGGATTACGGCTACCCACCACCGCGATAAGGTTCGCAAATGACAATACGTTGGGATCACCCCGGCAAAACAGTACCAACGGCGCTGGTGCGATTTGTCTTAGTCGTTCGGGATAGCGCGGGTCGTTCCAGGTGTATATGGTCTGATCCGGATGCCGTGACCATTCGAGGTCCCGCTCGATGGCCCGCCAGTCGGGATGTTTGAGGTCGTGGAGAGCTTTACCCGAACAAATACCGTCCAGCTCTCCTTGTCGGGCTGCGGCTAATACTTCCGCCGGACTTGTGAAGGCCTGCAATAATTTTTGTATTCGGGCCGGACCCAGCGTTGACGCGCGAAGTAAAACGAGCCAATCGGCCACGTCATTTTCCATTCTCCCTCACTTATTCGCTTTTTATCCCGCTTCCATTCTAGACCAGGCCCGACAAATATCAAAAAACAAAAAACCTCCCGTTTAGTGACAAATAAGGGGTGGTTTATCGAGGATTTTTAACCTTATCAAATACTTTAATCTCAGTCAGGGCGGACATCACAAGCGCATAACTTACTTTTTCGAAGGGCTGAAAGACCATAAGCACGCCGGCTTTTTCATCGGGAAGGGTGATTGAGCGCGTTTTCTTACCCCATTGGTCACGTATTTTCCGGCCGGACTGATGGATGGATAAAACATGACCCCGCTCAATATGACGGTTGGTCCCCAGATCCAAAACAACCACCTGGTACTGACCGATTCGGGAAACACCGTCCAAAACGGCGATAATGCTGCCGGTAAGCTGTTGGTCGGGTGCGTGGGGGGTAAAATGCAGCTGAAGGTCCTGCTTGCCGGCATCCAATAACCGGTCACCGGCCATCACTTCCCGGTTGGTATCACTTAAATAGATTTTTGCCGGATCACCCCCCACCCGGACCACGGCATTGCCTATAAAAATAGCTTCATAACCCAAAACCCTATTATTTTTCGGATTTCGGTAGACTTGACCCTTCCGATAGATACGGTAACGGCTGCCTTTACCCTTCACGCCCCTGGCATAGACATTTTCCTCGGCGCCACTGAGCAGCCGGCCATCCCGGGTTCCCAACACATAGGGAGCCCGCTCCATTTCCCTTTTACTGACCACTCGTGGATGCTGTAGAAATGGCCTAATGGCCTCCAGCGGCACGGTGGGAATGGCATCGCTCAGATGCACCGGCCGTGCTCTCGGTGATAATTTGATAGTATTGCGGGTGGCGCGGGTACGGTTTAACTGCAGGACGGGTTTACCGTCCTTCCAGACAAGCCTCAACCTATCGCCCGGATAGATCAGGTGCGGGTTTTCAACCTGTTGATTAATATGCCAAATCTCTGGCCACTGCCAGGGGTCTCGAAGGAATCTCGCGGAAATATCCCATAGTGTATCGCCGGGTACCACAGTATAACCGTCCGGCCTGTCGGCTTTCAAACCAACCGTATTGGCATACACCAGCGTACTCACGGCCATTGCCGCTACTAAAACCAAAATCTTTTTCATGGTCTTGATCCGTCCTTACCCAAACAATTCCAGGCTGGTAAAACGCCCACCCACGAATAGTTAAGCGGCCGCGGGGCAAAAAAAATAAACATCGAAACAGGAATGCGGTCAAACAATTGCAGAAGGGATACGACAAATGGCTTATGGTATACTCAGCAGTCAGTAAACGCGGTTGATTTATGGCTAAACTAAACATACTTCATTTTCCCGATCCGCGCTTGCGCATCAAAGCCAAGCCGGTGTCCAATATTAGCGGCAGCATTGCACGGCTGGCTGACGATATGCTGGAAACCATGTATGACGCCCCGGGTATTGGATTGGCCGCACCCCAGGTAAAATCCGACAAGCGATTGATCGTTATCGATATTTCCGAAGAAAAGAATCAGCCTCTGGTGTTTATCAATCCCCAGATTATCGCCGCCGAAGGCAGCCAGATGATTGCCGAGGGCTGTTTGTCCGTACCGGGAATCTACGAGGACGTGGAACGTGCCGCAGCCATAACCGTACGTGCCGTCAACCGCGAAGGCGAAGAGTTCAGCATGGATGCGGAAGGTATGCTGGCCGTATGCATCCAACATGAATACGATCATTTGGACGGTAAGCTTTTTGTCGATTACCTGTCTTCCCTGAAACGGCAGCGCATCCGTCAAAAACTGGAGAAATCGAAGCGCCAACGCAACTCCGCATGAGGATAGTTTTTGCCGGTACTCCGGTGTTTGCCGAACGTGCACTGCATGCCCTTATCGATCATGGTCATCACATCGTAGCGGTTTACAGCCAACCCGACCGGCCGTCAGGCCGCGGCATGCGATTCACTCCCAGCCCGGTCAAACAGCTCGCATTACAGCATGATATTCCCGTGTGCCAGCCAACCGGCCTAAAAGACCAGGCCGGTATACAAACCTTGGCGGGCTGGAAGGCGGACTTGATGATTGTCGCCGCATACGGCCTGCTTCTGCCCGAGGCGATTCTAACCGCCCCCAAGCTGGGATGCGTTAACATCCATGCGTCCCTGTTACCACGCTGGCGGGGAGCGGCGCCGATCGCCCGCGCCATCGAAGCCGGCGACAAACAAACCGGTATCACTATGATGCAAATGGACAAGGGCCTGGATACCGGCGATATTCTGCTTGTCCGCCAGTGCCCGATAGCCGACGATGATACCGCCGCCAGCCTGCATGACAGATTGGCCGAACTGGGGGCGCAAACCTGTCTGGCATTTCTGGATGACTACCAGGCGGTCATGGCCCATCGCAGGCCCCAACAGGGAGCGTTGTCCTCCTACGCCACCAAGCTCAGCAAGGAAGAGGGGCGGCTGGATTGGACCCAAACCGCGCAAACATTGGCGTTTAAAATACGTGCATTTAACCCGTGGCCCGTGACATTTACCCAATGGGATGAAGAACGCTGGCGAATTCACGCCGCACAGCCACTGCCCACCGCCCATGATGCGCCTCCCGGCATGATTCTGGCTGCCACCAAACAGGGTATCGATGTGGCGACCGGCGAAGGGATACTTCGACTGAAAACCCTGCAACGCCCGGGACGCAAGGCCCAGGATGCGGCGGTATTTATCCATGCCGGCCATATACAAACGGGTCAACAACTGTACTGACATGGCACAAGCTAAACGACTTCCCTCCCGTGCAGCCGCCGCCCGGGTACTGCAACATGTGTTCTGTGATGGGACCTCCTTATCCACACTGCTGCCCGGCCTATCGGATATCGCGGCGGCCAAGGACATACCGTATATTAAAGCGATGGTTTTCGGCGTTTGCCGGTATTTTCACCGCCTTGAACCGCAATTGGCGGTATTACTCCATAAAAACCTGCCCGAGGAACATGCCGATATTCGAGCGCTTGCCTTATGCGGTCTGTTTCAACTGCAATACGGCAACGTCCCTCAACACGCGGCGGTATCGGAAACCGTCAATGCGGTCAAGGCGCTGGGTAAACCTTGGGCCAAATCCCTGATTAACGGTGTGTTGCGGCAGTTTCTACGCCGCCGCAACGACATTGACAACCGCTTACGCGGCAAGCCCGCCTACCGCTATGCCCACCCCCAATGGCTCATTGACACCATCAAAAAGGCCTGGCCTACGCAAGCGGAAAATATTTTTGGCGCCAATAACCAACAAGGGCCCATGAGCTTGCGCGTCAACACCCTTGCTCAATCACGGCAAGATTACCTGCAACAACTGCGACAACAGCAAATTCCCGCGCAACCCTGCAAGCACGCGCCTGCCGGCGTGGCCATCGAACAGGCCCGCGGGGTGGAGACTCTACCGGGATTTATCGACGGGGCCGTGTCCGTGCAGGACGAAGCCGCCCAGTTGGCGGCCCAACTACTGCAGGCGGCGTCCGCGGATATACGCCTATTGGATGCTTGTGCCGCCCCTGGTGGAAAAACGGCCCATTTGGCTGAAAGTTATCCACAGGCACAGATCAGCGCCGTGGAAATCGATCCCCAGCGTATGCTCATGGTGGCCGACACCCTGCAAAGGCTGAACCTGTCAACAACTCGGGTACGGTGCATTCAGGCGGATGCCGGGGAGCCGGATACCTGGTGGGAAGGTCGAAGGTTCCAACGCATTCTGATCGATGCACCGTGTACGGCCACCGGCGTGATCCGGCGCCACCCGGATATCAAGCTGCTGCGCCGAGCCGCGGATGTGGCGGATCTGGCAGCCGCCCAGGCGCGCCTGCTCAACGGGTTGTGGCCCCTGCTGGAAGCGGGTGGAATCTTGGTATACTGCACCTGTTCGGTACTAGCGGAGGAAAATTCGGGTCAAATTGAAAAATTTCTGCACGAAACCGATGACGCACGGGAAATACCTATTGAGGCCCGCTGGGGTCTGGCGCAGTCGGTCGGCAGGCAAATCCTTCCCGGACAGGACGATATGGATGGCTTTTATTATGCGCGCGTGCAAAAACGCAACGTCTGAGCTCGCCGGCTCATGAGCAATTGCTTCAAATGGCTAGGGTGGTGGATTGGCGTGAGTACGGCTGTTGTTTGCATGGCCTCGACTGCTTTTTCCATCGAACAGGCGCAAACCCGCATGGTCGATAACGTATACCGCCTGTCGGCAAATTTCCGCTTTGAATTAAGCGAACAGATCGTCGAGGCACTGCACAACGGCGTACCGATAACCTTGACCCTGGATATGTCCATATACCGCGAGCGCTCTTACATATGGGACGAACAAATAGCCAGCCTCACCCAGTCGTATCAAATAAGGTATCAGGCCTTGACTAAACAATACATGGTCAAAAACCTGAACACCGGACTGGTGGATAACTTCAAGGACATCCAAGGCGCTTATGAAAATCTGGATACTTTGGAAAATTTTCCGTTGATTGACAGTAAGCTGATTAGTCCGGACAGTCGCCATTACACCATGCTGCGTACCCGGGTGGACCTGGATTCGCTGCCGGTGCCGCTTCGCCTGCGTGCCTACTTTAGCTCGGTGTGGGCCTTATCCAGCGAGTGGTACACATGTCGGATGTAAAGCGCCAACGCATCAATTTTAAGTTTATCACCGCCTCGGTGTTGTTGCTGATGTTGCTGTTGTCGTTGGATTTGATGAGTGCAGCCATCCAAAACGCCACCAAGTTCAATAAACTGTTTTCAACCTTGTTGTGGATCAATATTACCGGCCTGGTTATCCTGGTGGTGATGATAGGGGTCAGCATATCCCGCTTGCTCAGCCAATATTACCGACAGGCCCCCGGGTCACGGTTAAGCCTGAAACTGGTGGCTATATTTGCCGCCATCACCTTTATACCCAGCGCCGTGGTGTATTATTTTTCCCTCGATTTCCTGCGTCAGGGTATCGACAGCTGGTTCGATGTGCGCATTGAGAGCGCCTTGGGCGATGCATTGGATTTGGGGCGGGCTTCGCTGGATTCGCGCATGCGCGAGGCACGCAAGCTTACCGAAGGTATGGCCGAAGAATTGGACCTGCTGCCAAACCGGCCTTTACCCCTGGTGCTTAACGACCTGCGCGATCACAGCGGCGCCTCGGAAATCACCCTGTTAAGCGAGTCCGGCCGGTTATTGGGATCCAGCAGTGCCGACGCATCCATCCTGGTTCCGGACCTTCCCAATGAGGCTTTGTTGCTGCATGTCCGGCAAGTGAAATCCTATGTGGGATTGGATGCAATCCGTGACCAGGGCCTGCATATGCGCGTACTGGTGCACAATCCCAGCCCGGGTTTTGATAATGACGGCACCATTTTGCAAGCCTTGTTTCCGGTTGCGCAACGCTTGAACACCCTGGCGGAAAACGTCCAAAACGCCTATGTAGACTACCGGGAACTGGCCTACATGCGCCCGCATTTGAAAAACGGCTTAATCTTGACCCTTTCCATGGTACTGCTACTAAGCCTTCTGGGAGCATTTTGGGCTGCCATTTATTCCGCGCGCCAGATGGTCGCGCCTATCCGCCACCTGGCCGAAGGTACCCGCGCGGTGGCTGCCGGGCAGTATGATAAAAAAATCCCTTTTCCGGGCAACGATGAGTTGGGATTCCTGGTGGAATCCTTCAACGACATGACCAAACGCATCGCCCTGGCCCGGGATGAAGCCAGTCGCAGTCAACTGCAGGCGGAAAACCAACGTGCCTACCTGGAGGTGGTACTGGGCAGTTTATCCACCGGGGTGCTGACACTGGATGCCGACCAAAGTCTGCGCACGGTCAACGAAGCGGCTGTTCAGATTCTGCAAAAAGAATTACGTGAATGCGTCGGCCATAATTTGCGGGCGATTGAGGACCTGCATCCTTCGCTGCAAGCGTTTTGCCGCACCATCGCCACGCAGCTGGCACGCCAGTGCGGTTACTGGGCGGAGCAAATAAGCATGATTGGTGAAAGCGGCCATCAGGTACTGATGTGCCGGGGCAGTGCCTTGCCGTCGGTGGGCCTGCAACCGGCCGGCTTTGTGATCGTGTTTGACGATATTACCGAATTATTACGCGCCCAACGCGAAGCCGCCTGGGGTGAGGTAGCCAGACGGCTGGCTCATGAAATTAAAAACCCCCTGACCCCGATTCAGTTATCGGCGGAACGCTTGCGCCATAAGTATCTGCATGCCATGGCCGAACAAGATGCGAAAATTCTTGATCGCTCCACCCATACCATCATTCAACAAGTGGAAGCCATGAAAGAAATGGTCAAGGCGTTTAACGAATACGCCCTGGCACCCAAACTTAAACTGGTGCTGCTGGACGTAAACGCCATCGTGCGCGAGGTACTCGACCTGTATCATGCCGAAGAACATCCGATCATCATTCATTCCCAACTGGCCAAGGACCTGCCGCTGATTGAAGCCGATGTCGGTCGTATCCGCCAACTGCTGCATAATCTTATCAAAAACGCCCAGGAGGCCTTGGGACACCAGGACTATGGTGAAATCACCATTACCACCGCCGCGGTACGGCACAACGGCAAAGGCTGGGATACCGTGGAACTGCATGTCCAGGATAGCGGACCCGGTATTCCCACCGATATCCTCGACCGTTTATTTGAACCCTATGTAACGACCAAAATTAAGGGCAGCGGCCTGGGCCTGGCGATTGTGAAGAAAATCGTCGAGGAGCACGGCGGTAATATCTTCGCCGAAAACCTTCAAGACAGCGGTGCACGCCTGGTCATCCGGCTTCCCGTGCCTGAGGCGCAAACCAAAATGGAACATATTAATGAGTCGATTGTATGAATGCTAATATTCTTGTTGTGGACGACGAGCCGGACATACGTTCTCTAGTGCAGGAAATTCTCCAGGATGAAGGCTACGAAGTCAGGGTTGCCGAAGACGGCCGCGCCGCCCAGCAAGCCTGGCAAAGGCGACGTCCCGACCTGGTGTTGCTGGACATTTGGATGCCCGACCTGGACGGCATCAGCCTGTTAAAACAGTGGGCCCAGGAAGAATCCGGGCTGTCGGTGCCGGTTATTATGATCTCCGGTCACGGTACGGTGGAAACAGCGGTTGAAGCCACCCGGCTCGGTGCCTATGATTTTCTGGAAAAACCGTTATCACTGGCCAAACTGCTGTTAACCGTTAAGCGGGCACTGGAAGCATCCGCGCTCAGCCAGGAAAACATCGGCTTGTTAAAAAGAGCCAAAGCCCCTTCGGAACCGATTGGTCGCGGCCAAGCCGTGGAACAGGTTAAATCCCAGGCCCAACGCATCGCTGCCCATGATACCCCGGTGCTGCTGATCGGTGAGGCGGGAAGCGGCAAACAAATCATCGCCCGCTATATTCACAGCGTCAGCCCTCGCGCCAGCGGTCCCTTTGTGGAAGTCGGGGTGGCCTCCATTCTCAATAATGCCGCCATCGAGCTGTTCGGCTATGAGGAAAACCAGTCCGTTCGATTCGGTTTACTCGAACAAGCCAACGGCGGCAGTTTATATCTGGATGAGGTAGCCGACATGGATGCCGCAACCCAGGCCAAACTGTTAAGCGCCCTGCAGTCACAAAATTTTGTTCGTGTCGGCGGCAATGAGCCGGTGACCGTGGATGTACGAATCATCGCCGCGACCTACCGAGATCTGGCCGAGGCAGCCAAACAAGGACTGTTCCGCGAAGACCTGTACTACCGGCTCAACGTGGTTCCCCTGCATATTCCGCCGCTGCGCGATCACTGCGAAGACATACCCGATTTGCTTGAGTATATCGTTAGCATGCTGGTGGAACAGGAACGACTGCCGTTCAGGCGCTTTACCGTGAGTGCCCAAAACGTGTTACGTCACTACCACTGGCCCGGTAATATCCGCGAGCTCAGCAACCTGGTGCAACGCTTGCTCATCCTGGGCAGCGGACCGGAAGTACACGCTGATGAAGTGGAAGCCGCCTTGGGTAAACAAACACCAAAGTCCGATATTCCCATCAATTTCAATTTACCGTTGCGCGAGGTGCGCGAGCAATTTGAAAAACTTTACTTTCAGCATCATTTGAGCGAACAGCGCGGCAGCATCGGTAAAGTCGCCAAAATCGCAGGTATCGAACGAACACATTTATATCGCAAATTACGCGGGTTGGGAATCGACAACAAATAATACGGCACGACTGCCAAGGTCGACGACACACCCATGGCATTTTTAAACCAGCCGCCCACTCATCCATGAACACGGCTTACCAATCAAGGCAATTTTATGACCATTTTGAGCACGCTTTTAAAAATCGACACCGATATAACATTGCAGGTCAAATACGATGACACCATAGTCGAGGACAGCGACCTGGAATGGCTGGAGAGTGTATTAAACGAATTTGACTATGACGAGGCCCTGGAGGAGGAATCCATCGAGGTCCAAGTAGGCTGGATGCCGGTATTGCTGGTTAAGGAAAACGACCACGAATACAGCTTTCAGGAACTGGATTTCCTTGACTCGGTCAGCGCCGACTACACGCACTCGGCCACCCAAACCATCCAACATATCCGCCTGCAGATTGCGCTGTGCGAGAGCCTGGAAACCGAATTGGACCACTACGAATTTTCCGATCTCAATCATGCCATGCTGGTTTCCGACGATGTGGAAAAAATCGAGAACGTGTATTTGTTCCGCACCGACCAGCAGGGCGAGTTTTCCGGCTGGGTCATGAATGACCTCGATACCCTGGAACAATTCGAACCGAAAAACGGTAAATTGATCTCCTTATACGAACTGGCCAACCGACGCGCCGACCTGGTACCGTACTTTGCGCTACCGGTGGGCTACGCGGTGCATATTCAGTCCGGGGATGTGGTAAGGATTATTGAAAACGAACAGGAAATGGCCATTCAACCGGATTCTTTGCTAGCCCATATAAACGCCCAACGGCAGGCCACAGACAGCGTTTGACTATGGGATATAAATGCTTCGGATAAAAACCTGTCACTGAACCATCCGCGCGGGACCACTGGCACAAGAGACAGGTCACAGGTATCATAAACATCCGCATGCCAAGCCGGATTGATTGACACCAAGTGACGGGGCCCATGCACGGCCAAATTACCTTTCAGCCGGTCAATGATGCTCCGGCCATTAACGCCGTTGCCGGCATGGCCGAACACATTTGGCCGGCATACTATGTTCCCATCATTGGCGATGTTCAGGTGGCCGGGTAGTAGCTTTATCATGGATGACTTTCATATGCGAAAACGCTTATAGACAAGCCGAACCATCCGGGCTTAACCGTCCGGGCTGTGCGGGTTGACACCTATGGTCGCCACAGGCGCAGAGCTTGTGCTGAGCCCATCGGGCAGCATTCGACGCCTGTAGTGATACCTGTTTCTGCGACCGGGTGGTTTGCCAGTACACGCCAATTCGGGTATCTTGGCGGTTTTAAGAATTCAAGGAATATTGTTATGTTTCGTTCTATTTTGCCACTGCTGTGCGTCATGCTGAGCGGCAGCCTGTATGCGGCGGATATGTCGTCGAAAGAAAAAATCAGTTATACCATCGGGCATCAAATGGCTTTACAACTTAAATCCCAGGCCATCGACATCGACATCAAAACGCTGCAAAAAGCCATCGAAGATGTGATGACGGGTAAAAAGCCCGCCCTGAGCATGCAGGATATGCAAAAAGCCATGCAGAATTTTCGCACCCAGATGCAATCGAAACGGCAAAAAGCCATATCCGAAAACGCCAAGAAAAGTGCCGAATACTTGCGTAAGAACGCCAAGCAAAAAGGCGTAACCACAACGTCCAGCGGTTTGCAGTACAAAGTGGCCAAAAAAGGTAAAGGCAAAAAACCCAGCCTGTCCGACAAAGTCAAAGTACATTACCACGGCACGCTTATCGACGGCACTGTGTTCGACAGTTCCGTGGAACGCGGTGAACCGGTATCATTCCCGCTTTCCGGAGTGATTAAAGGGTGGCAGGAAGCACTGCAGTTAATGCCTGAAGGCAGCAAGTACACCATCTATGTGCCACCGGCACTGGCCTATGGCGAACGCGGCGGCCCCCCTAAAATCGGCCCCAATGAGGCGCTGATATTCGATATCGAATTATTGGCCATCGAGTCTTCCGCGGCGGCCAAACCCGACACCATGAAGCATTAACCCCCCAAGTTCACAGCCAGTTCACACCCCGCCCCAAAACGGGGCGGGAATCCACATGGTTGGATTAATCGCTGTCGACATAGACTTGGCTGGATCTAGCGCCGAACGTTCACCGCAGCCAGGTATCGGCCCGGATCCAGGTAAAACATTTTTTTCCAACCCTGTTGATCGCCATCCCAAAGCCATACATACGGCATCAGACTTATCAAGCTATAGTGCAGGTGCGGTGGTTTCTTGCTTGCATTGCCACTATTGCCCACTTGACCAATTTTTTGACCGGTACCGATAAAATCCCCGGCATCCACCTCACTGGTAAGCAAATGGGCATAGTAGTGGATTCGCCACTTCGGCCCCAAGACGGCCACGACATGTCCTCCGGCGCCGAATTCTCCACGGTAAATTACCCAGCCGTAGCTGGCCGCAACAACCGCGCGCCCTTTCGGCGCAAATATATCGATACCTTTATGCACACCTGATGGGCCCCAAGGCCGGTACCAAAAGGATTCGGCATGCCAACTCCTTTTATCCGCACCCTGCACGGGTATCTGACATGGCCCGGGAAGTAAAAAGCCTGTGATAAGAAGCAAAATAAACACTATGGTAATGACGGTAAACGTTATTCGCATATTATTTTCTAAATGTCCGGCCGTCACCGTTGTTCGCTGTTTGACTATGCCACTTTCAACCTGCGATTAAACGTCGGTCGACAATCCTATTCGGCAACCGTAATCAACTCCGGTTTACCTCGATTGATCACCATGGTGTGTTCAAATTGAGCCGACAAATTGCCCCGTGGCGCAAGCAGGGTCCAACCATCACCCGCTTTGGCAGCCATATTGGCTTTACTCGATAAGAACGGTTCAATCGTAATCACCATGCCTTCTTCCAATCGCCGCTTATCACGGGGGTCATAGTAGCCGGTGATGGAACTCGGATCTTCATGCAATTGCCGGCCAACACCGTGGCTGGTGAGATTGCGGATAATTTTATAACCTTTTTGCTTGGCCACCCGTTCAATGGATTTACCGATGATATTTAACGGCTGTCCGGCACGAACCGCGTCGATGGCCGCCTGCAAGGCCATGCGGGTGGAATGACAAATACGCAGTTTTTTCGGTGTGGTTGGCGGCACAATAAAGCTCGCCCCGGAATCGGCGTAATAGCCATCCAGCTCGGCGGACACATCGATGTTGACCAAGTCCCCCGGTTTGACGACTTTGTCTCCGGGAATGCCATGGGCGACTTCTTCATTAATACTGATGCAGGTGGCGCCCGGAAAATTATAGGCTAATTGGGGCGCCGACCGGGCACCGGTTTTCTCCAGCATCGCACGTCCCACCTCATCGATTTCCCGCGTGGTCATGCCCGGCTTGGTTGCCAATTGCATCGTTTTAATGGTATTGGCCACGATACGGCCGATACGGCGCAGGCTGATCAAGTCGTGTTGGGATTCGATATTCATGCCAGTTCCACTACTGAGGATTGTTAGATTGTTAATGTTAATAAGGTATATGGGTTTCAGCTTTTGAAAACCGGTTAAGCAATTCAACGATGTCCACTTCATTTTCTTTCATCAATAAAGTCTTGGACATATCAGCCAGTGAGATTTGGCGCAGTACACGTTCAACCAAAAAGTTGATATAACTCCAATTTTCACGCAAACGGCAATGTTGTTGTAAGTTGCAGGTATTGCCGACACTGCATTCGGTGATGGCAATCGGACCTTCAATGGCCGAAATAACATCCACGATCTTTAAATCTTCAGCGGGCTTTGCCAGACGGTAACCTCCGTTAATGCCCCGAAAGGATTCCACCACTTTGGCATCGACCAAATGCTGCAGAATTTTTCGCACGGTGGTTAACGGCAATTGGACTGCAGATGCAATATCTTCGGTTTTTTTGAGCTGTTGGGTTTCTTTTGCCAACTCGTTGGTTACCAAAAGACCGTAATCGGCCATTTTCCCGACTCGTAACATAGTTTGCGTTTTCCGGTTTGCGCGGTAGTTCCGCCCAACCTTGCGGTTGAAGGTCAATTTCTTTCTAATAGGCAAAAGTATAACCGTGAATCAAGCAAAATCATAGGCATCACCCATTTATAACCTTAATATTTTAAGTTCGTTAAACGGTATAACCCGTTGCTACACGAGCATAGTGCGTGACGCACGTCACAACCCGTCTTCAACAGACAAGTCGCCTTCCGTGATAAACGGTCAGGCCCGCCATAAACAGTCATTTCGCCGAGCGCAATGTCTTCGTCGAACCGTAAACAGCGAACCCCAATACCGGTAGCGGATGTCAACTTTTGCCCGCATCCATGCCTTGCGCAACCATGCCAAAACCTTATCCATAACAATCAGCGTGGACCGTCGAAATGCATTGCCGGACTTACGCAATAAAACCGCCATGCGTGGAGCCTTACGGCTTCCTTCTCCCGTATGTTAAAGGGCGCTCAATGGCGTGACTGAAAGTTTGCACATCACCGGCGGTCTGCGCCTTGCACTCGCACCTTGAGTGGCTTTCTCAATGCACGTTTAATAGAAAACACGACACAAGTCGACTATTGCATAAATTTTCGTCGCGAGGGTTTCCGAACTCGGACAAGCCTGCAAGGCGTGGCCGCGGGATTACAAGTGCCGAGGAGGCCGCAACAGACAATGGGTGATTTAACCGCGCCAGTCCTGTTACGGAGGTTGGTTTGAATGACTAAGAACCATTACGACCATCCATGCTGAGAGTTTTGCGGGGTGCTTTGTCGAAACCCGTCACGCATGCTAACCGTGATGGTGCGTACTTCGGTAACAACAGCTCAACACATAGCAGCGGATAATTCCGTAAAAGCGTTGCCAATCGCATTTCCCGCTTGACGCGTTTAAAGCCATTGGCAGCCACTGCGCCACCCCAAAGGGGAGAAACTTCGAGGTGGCGTTCCATGGGCTAATTTATCGCATCGGGATCGTCTAAAACATCGTACAACATATCGTTAAGCTGTTGCTGTTCGCGCATGGCTTCAATCCGGGCTCTTGCCAGGCGCCTGTCTTCGGTTTCCTGCTTGACTTTATCAAACTGACTTACGTAATCATCATCGAAACCTTCGTGCCAATCACTCGCAACATTTTCGAAATTTATGTCTTTGCCATTCATCGTTGGACTACCTCAACATCGTGCAAAATCTAAGGGGAGCAAGAATGGGATTTCCGCTTTCCACACGATTGTCGCCCGAAGTTTTTTATGTGCACTATCCTTAGGGAACAAATGGGTCTTCGGGTGGGAGAGAAATCTGCGGATGCGGTCAGGACTCGGGAGAGAGCCTGCGTACCAGATGACCCTACTTTATGAAAATTCCGACTGTCATGTACAGCAAAAAATACTAATCCAAGCAATAAATTTTATTTATCATTGAATTAAATTTTTTTTATAGTAACAGCTTCATTTTGTTGTTTTTTTTGTTGCCAGCTGGTGCTGAAATTTTGACGGTATATCGGCTCCTGTGAAAACACCCAAGCGCTATTTCTATGCTAGGATGAAAAGGTGACAAAACCCATAACCGAACCTGCTATAGATATAGACCCGCGTGTTGAACAAAGGCTGGATGCCTTATGCAACATGCTCCGAACCTATTTGAACGAAAATCAAGTCGACACCGTGTACGCCAGCTTTCTGTTTAGTTTTGAAGCCCACCAAGGTCAAACCCGACGAACCGGTGAACCCTATATCATTCACCCCCTGGCCGTCGCCATGATCCTGGCCGAAATGCGCATGGATCACCAGAGCATTATTGCCGCCATTTTACACGATATTATCGAAGACACCCGCCATGGCAAAGATGATATTGCACGCTATTACGGCGAAGACGTCGCCCAATTGGTGGACGGGGTCAGTAAACTCACCCAGTTTGAATCGTCATCACCGGCCGAAGCCCAGGCAGCCAACTACCGCAAAATGATCATGGCCATGACCCAGGACATCCGCGTCATTCTGGTCAAGCTGGCCGATCGCCTGCATAATATGCGCACCTTGTCGGTAATGCCGGCGGACAAAAAACGCCGTATCGCCCGTGAAACCCTGGAGATATACGCACCCATCGCCAATCGCCTGGGCATGAACGCCATCCGCCTGGAGCTACAGGATCTGGGGTTCTTTTCCCTGCATCCCATGCGTTACCGGATTTTGTCCGAGGCGGTACGCAAGGCTCGCGGAAACCGTAAGGAAGTCGTGCAAACCATCGAAACCGCCATTACCGAGCGCCTTAATCAGGACGGCATACACGGTGAGGTGGGTGGTCGTGAAAAACATCTTTACAGCATTTACGAAAAAATGCGTACGAAAAAACTTTCCTTTTCCGAGGTGTTTGACGTGTATGCCTTCCGGGTCATTGTCGACAATGTGGACTACTGTTACCGGGTATTGGGCGTGGTGCACAATCTCTATAAGCCGGTACCGGGCAAATTTAAAGACTATATCGCCATTCCCAAGGCCAACGGCTACCAATCGCTGCACACGGTGTTATACGGTCCGTTTGGCGCGCCGATTGAAGTACAGATTCGCTCGGCGGACATGGACAAGGTTGCCGAGCGGGGTATCGCAGCCCACTGGCTTTATAAGACCGATGACGCGTCAATTAAAAACAGTGCTCAAAGCAGGGCGCGTGACTGGATGCGCGAATTGCTGGAAATGCAGAAAAATGCCGGCAACTCCATGGAATTTATCGAAAACGTCAAAGTGGATTTGTTTCCCGACTCGGTGTATGTGTTTACACCGAAGGGTGATATTTTTGAACTGCCACAGGGATCCACGCCGGTGGATTTCGCCTATGCGGTTCACACGGACGTGGGCGACCGCTGCGTGGCGGCTAAAATTGATCGCCACCTGACACCCTTGCGAAGCCGTCTGTTCAGCGGCCAAACCGTGGAAATCATCACCGCGCCGGGTGCCCGTCCCAACCCGGCATGGCTGAACTTTGTGGTCACCGGTAAAGCGCGCACCCACATCCGCCATTTTCTAAAAAATCTGCAAGCCAAAGAATCCGTGCAGTTGGGTCGCCGGTTGCTGGACCAGTCATTGTCCCATTTCGGTATCTCGGTTACCAAATTACCGGTGCAGCATATCGAACACGTTTTGCTTGAGCTCAAACTCCCCAACCTGGACCATCTGCTGGGTGATATCGGGCTGGGTAATCGCATGGCGCCTTTGATCGCCAGGCACGTGGTGGCGGTGGGCGGGGAAAGCTACGTCACCGGTGATCATCAAGGACCCACCGATCATCAGTCCTTGGTCATCAAAGGTACCGAGGGCATGGTGGTAAATTTCGCCAAATGCTGCCGCCCCATTCCAGGTGATGCCATCGTGGGGTTTTTTTCCGCCGGCAAAGGAATCGTGATACACAGCCAAAACTGTAAGAATGTCATGGATTTTCGCGAACGCCCGGAACGCTGGATCGAAGTGGAATGGGAAGAAGGCGTGGAACGGGATTTTCCCGTCAATATCCGGGTTGAAGCCTTAAACAAACGAGGTGTGCTGGCCTCTATCGCCGCATCCATTGCCGATATGGGTGCCAATATCGAATATGTCAATATTGACGAAAAAGACGGCCGCTACAGCTCCATGCGATTTACCCTGGATGTAAAAAATCGCGGCCACCTGGCCGATATTATTCGCCGCCTGCGCGCCTCGGGCATGATTATCAAAATCGCCCGCATACGTTGATAAGGGCTGTCACCCGAGCGGGCAAGCCTGGGACAATACGCATGGACGGTTTGCCACCTCGGCCACAATTTCGTTACACTCCCCCACTTGCATAACAATAGGATAAACAGGCATGGCTATTGACATGGTGCAAACCGACCAAGCGCCGCAAGCGATCGGCACCTACTCCCAGGCGGTAAAAACCGGCAACCTGGTGTTTTTATCGGGTCAGATCGGCCTTGATCCGTCCACCATGGAACTGGTGAGTGACGATACCAAAAACCAAATCGACCGGGTATTCAGCAACCTTCAGGCGGTCTGCAAGGCAGCCGGTGGCGACCTCGGCAAGGTGGTTAAACTGACCGTTTACTTAACCGATTTAGCGGACTTTCCCACCGTCAACGAGGTTATGGCGAACTATTTTCAATCACCTTATCCCGCACGTGCCGCAGTGGGCGTGGCCGCGCTACCCAAGGGTGCTGCGGTGGAGATGGATGCCATTCTTGCCCTTGACGCCTGACAGCGGTCGTCGCCAAAGCAACGCTCCCCGCCAATATTCAGTACTGGCTGATTTTTTAGCCGGGCCGGTGGATTGTGTGAGCGGCATTGGCCCGCAAGCCAGCAACCGCCTCGCTACCGCCGGCATCAGGAGCGTTGCGGATTTGTTAATGGAATTCCCATTGCGCTACCAGGACCGTACCCACCGTGTTGCCATCGCCAACTGCCCGATCGGTGACGATGTACAGATCGATGTACGGGTGATCGGCCATAAACTGATTTACGGTCGCAAACGCATGCTGCAGATCCAAGTGTTTGATGAAAGCGGCGAGCTGAGTCTGCGTTATTTTCACTTTTTTCAGTCTCAATTAGCGTTGTTTACAGCCGGTAACCGGTTGTTGTGCTTTGGACGTATCCGGGCAGGCAGAGGCAATAAAGGATTGGAAATGGTGCATCCGACAGTGCAGAAACTTGCCGACCAGGCGCAACCCGTGTTACCCGATCACCTAAGCCCGGTCTACTCCCAGCGTGAAGGCTTGCCGGCGGCACTACCCAAGTGGATCCGCGCGGCACTAAAGCTTGCCGGGGAATACGAGGATCAGGAATATTTGCCGCCACAAATCCTGCGCGACCACGGTTTCCCCAGTTTTCTAACAGCCGTCAACGTGATTCACTACCCCAGCGCAAACGATGCGGATGCACTGCTCAACCAATGCCATCCGGCCCAGCGCCGTCTCGCATTTGAAGAAATTCTCGCCCACCAATGGTTAGTGCGGCAAAATCGCCAACAGTGCGCAGACCATGCGGCCCCGGTGCTGGCGTGCAAAACCGGCTTACGCGAGCAATTTTCCCGCGCCCTACCGTTTACCTTGACGCCCGCGCAACAACAGGTCATGAATGTCATCGGTGCGGAACTGGGCCAAAACGCACCGATGATGCGTTTGGTGCAAGGCGATGTGGGTTGCGGTAAAACCATGGTCGCCGCCTTTGCCATGCTGCAATGCGCTACGGCCGGCAAACAAGCCGCGCTGATGGCGCCGACGGAAATTTTAGCCGAACAACATTTTCGCCACTTAAAACCCTTATTTGAAAAACTGGGTTTTGCTTTGTGTATTCTGACCGGCAAAAGTCGGGACAAAGCCGCCACCCGTGCCGCACTGGCTGGCGGTCAAATCCCGCTGTGTGTGGGCACGCATGCCCTGTTCCAATCCTCGGTACGGTTTGCCGACCTGGCATTAATCATCGTTGATGAGCAACAACGCTTTGGCGTACAACAACGGCTGGCCTTGCTGGATAAGGGCCGCTCAGGCGACATGCTGCCGCATCAACTGATCATGTCCGCCACACCCATTCCACGCAGCCTGGCCATGGCACTATACGCGGATTTGGACCACTGCATCATTGACAGCCTACCGCCGGGACGCCAACCGGTACAGACCGTCGCGCTGCCGGAACAGCGCCGCGATGAAGTCATTGCGCGTGTCGGTGCGGCACTAAAAAACGAGCACCAGGTTTATTGGGTATGCCCGCATATCGAACAATCCGATGAGCAGGCCGTTCAAGCAGTGGAACACACGGTTAAACGCCTGCAACAATCACTGCACGGCATATCCCTGGCCAGTATCCACGGCCGAATGCCCAGTCGTGACAAGGAACGCATCATGAACCAGTTCGCCGCCGGCAAGTATGCTGTATTGGTGGCAACCACCGTCATTGAAGTCGGCGTGGACGTACCGGGAGCCACGTTAATGATTATTGAAAACGCCGAGCGACTGGGACTGTCCCAACTGCATCAATTGCGCGGCCGTATTGGTCGCGGCGACAAACCGGGGGTCTGTGTCTTGCTGTATCAGCCACCCTTAAACGAGGTAGCGGTGCAACGTATTGATGCCATGCGCCGCCACCACGATGGCTTTACCATCGCAGAGAAAGACCTGCAATTGCGCGGTCCCGGCGAACTACTGGGTCAACGCCAAACCGGCGCAATGCCATTGCGTATCGCCGACCTGGCTCGCCACACCGACCTGCTGCAACAAGCAGTCACCGTGGTTGGCGGCGATTTAAACACCCTGGAGCTGTCTGATTTATGCCGTCGCTGGTTGGATGGGCATAACCCCGACGCGACCGGCGGCTATTTACACGCGTGACGGCATGAAACGCCAATACCGTCGTCCACACCACACCAGTCTGCCACGTTGGGGCGATATGCGAACCCTGCAACCGCGACCCGGCCGTCGCATACGGCGGTTGCTGAGCACACAAGCCTCACTGACCCGCTTATGTCAACAACAATGTACAGGCCGATTTTATGTCCAACCATTGCTGCAATGCTGGGTGCGCCCGTACTTGGATGAAGCGCGGTTATTGAACTTGCATCCCCATGACATGGCATTTATTCGTCAGGTGCAATTGCATTGCGACGACGATATTTTACTGTTTGCACGCACCGTGGTGCCGCTGCGCAACATGCGTGGCGTAAACCGGCGAATCCTGCATTTAGGCTCCCGCTCACTGGGTGCTTTTTTATTTTCCTTCGCCGGACTGTCAAGGGAAATTCAACAATACACCCACCTAACGCCAGCCCGGTTACGCGCATTTGCCCAGGATCCCCGCGCCAGCGGTCAATGCCACGAGGATGTTTGGGGCCGTCGGCAGGTATACCGGATCCAGGGCCGGGACTTGTTGATCAGTGAAATTTTCCTGCAGCCGTTTAGACTGATGCCATAACAGGCAAAACAGCGTTGCCGCACAAGCAACCGGTAATCATCATGACGGATCCGGCCAGCATGCTATAATGAAACAATTTTGGAAAGGGGAATACCGGTATAACCCAGCGCGGATGGATACCGGAACACCATGAATGATCCATCCAGCATCGATCTTCAACAACGACTGCGCCTTTATGCGCAGTTACTTCGCCTGCATAAACCCATCGGTATTTACTTGCTACTGTGGCCCACCTTGTGGTCGTTGTGGATCGCCGCCGCCGGCTTTCCGGATATCGACGTGTCGCTTGTTTTTGTACTGGGAGTGATACTGATGCGTTCGGCGGGCTGCGCCATCAACGACTACGCCGACCGCGATATCGACCGCCACATCACCCGCACACGGGAACGGCCGTTGACACGCGGCGCCGTCACGCCCAAAGAAGCTGTTTGGTTGTTCGTGGGTCTTAGCCTGGTAGCTTTTGCCCTGGTGCTTCAGCTTAACCTGTTGACTATGGAGTTGTCCGTGGTGGCGGCCTTGTTGGCGGCATCCTACCCATTTATGAAACGCTATACCCACCTGCCCCAGATTGTCTTGGGTATGGCATTCGCCTGGTCGGTACCCATGGCTTATGCGGCCCAAACCGGCGGCATCGAAAGTAATGCCTGGCTTTTATATTGCGCAACGGTTGTATGGGTGGTCGCCTATGACACCATGTACGCCATGGTGGACCGGCAGGACGACCTGCAAATAGGGGTCAAATCCACGGCCATCCTGTTCGGACCATATGACAGACAGATCATCGCAGGACTGCAGTTGACTTTCATCGTGCTGCTGGTCAGTATCGGCGTACGTTGCACATTCAGTTTTACCTTTTATACCGGTGTCACCGTCGCTGCTGTGCTTTGTCTTTATCAGCAATGGTTATTAAAAGACCGCCAACCGGCCCATTGCTTCAAAGCTTTTCTCAATAATCATTATGTCGGTATGGCGGTTTTCGCCGGCATTTTTGGACATTACCAGTTCTCATAACATGCTAAATGTGCTTTTGGAATTTACAGCCGTGGTGCTGGGCATCGGCCTACTTGTTTGGGGCGCCAACCAATTTATTGACAACGCTGTCGCGCTGGCACAGCGCTGGGGCGTATCCACCATCATCATTGGCCTGACCGTTGTCGCGTTCGGCACCTCGGCACCGGAATTGTTTGTTTCCACCATGGCCGCGTTGCAGGGCAACCGCGATATCGGCATCGGCAACGCGGTGGGATCCAATGTTACCAATATTGCCCTGGTACTTGGCGCCACTGCTGTCATTGTCGCCATCCCCGTGCACGGTAAACTGTTTCGCATGGAGTTCCCCATGCTGCTGGTCAACACCGGGGTGCTTTATTTTTTACTGGCCGACGGCGTGTTCAACCGCGTGGACGGCATGGTGTTGCTGCTGATGTTGGCAACCAATGCCTATGTGATCACCTATGCTGCATTAAGTAAACGGGAAATCAGCGACCTGGTTCACGTCCACCCGGCCAGTCATACGGTTAAGTGGATGCTGGTGGGTTTGGCATCCCTGCTGATCAGCGCGGAAATACTGGTCTGGGGGGCGGAACACCTGGCCAAGCGCATCGGCGTCAGCGACTTGGTAATCGGGCTTACCGTCGTGGCGTTGGGCACCAGCCTGCCCGAATTGGCGGCCTCGTTGGCCGGTGCCATAAAAAAACACCATGGTCTGGCCATCGGCAATATAATCGGGTCTAATATTTTTAATATTTCCGCGGCCATGGCCATGCCCGCACTGATTCACCCCGGTCCCGTTAACGCTGATCTGTTAAACAGGGATTATTGGATTATGGCGGGCCTGACCCTGTCGATTCCGGTGTTGGCATTTGCCATTCCCACCAAACCCGGTCAAATCGGCAGAACGGCCGGCATACTGCTACTGAGCAGTTATGGAGCCTATTGCGTCATGTTGTATATGACGTCCTAACGAGGAGGAGCGTGCCATGGGGGTACAATTTTTTTCCGTCGACAATGTCAAATGCGATGGATGTGCGGCAAACATTCAAAACGCCCTGCGTGCTTTACCGGGTGTGGAGGCAGTGGAAGTGGAAGTCGCCAGCGGCAAAGTGACCGTCAGCGGTGACGGTGAACGGGAAATGCTGGCCACGGCGCTGGCGGCGGCGGGCTATCCGGAAAAATCATGACTACGGCGAATGTCATAAAGATGGCTAAGGCAGTACTTGAAATCGAGGCCAAGGAAGTATTGGCGCTGCGGGACAGGGTCGATGACCAGTTCGCCAAGGCATGCGCGCTGATGCTGCATTGCCAGGGCAGGGTTGTGGTCCTGGGCATGGGCAAATCCGGGCATGTCGGCCACAAAATCGCCGCCACGTTGGCCAGCACGGGCACCCCGGCGTTTTTTGTTCATCCCGGTGAAGCAAGCCATGGCGATTTAGGCATGATTACGGCAAAAGACGTGGTACTGGCATTGTCCAACTCGGGTGAAACCGAAGAAATCCGTACGATTTTGCCGTTAATCAAACGGCTGGGGATTTATCTGGTTGCACTAACCGGCAATCCCAACTCCAACCTGGCCCATTCGGCGGATGTGCATATCGACGTCAGTGTTAACGAAGAGGCCTGCCCCCTCGGCTTGGCGCCGACCAGCAGTACCACCGCGGCATTGGCCATGGGCGACGCCATGGCAATCGCCCTGTTGGATGCCAGGGGCTTTACCGAAGAGGACTTTGCCCGCTCCCACCCCGGCGGTAGCCTGGGCAGACGGCTTTTGTTGCTTATTGACGACCTTATGCATACCGGTGATGGCGTGCCCAAGGTGCGTGCCGATACAGGATTGAGCAAAGCCCTGCTGGAAATGACCCACAAGGCCTTGGGTATGACCGCGGTGGTGGATGATCACGACCGGGTAATCGGCATTTTTACCGACGGTGATTTACGCCGGGGCCTTGATCAAGGAATCGATTACCATCAAACGGCGATTCAATCGGTCATGAAGGCCAATCCCACTTGTGTGCACAAGGGCATGCTTGCGGCCGAGGCACTGGGAATCATGGACCAAAAAAAAATTAATGGCCTGTTGGTCGTCGATAATGCACACAAACTGATCGGGGCGTTAAACATGCACGACCTACTGCGCGCAGGCGTAGTGTAATGCAGGATATTATCGGTAAAGCGGCACTTGTCAAACTGGTGATATTTGATGTGGATGGCGTACTGACCGACGGCCGGCTAATCATTGGCGACGATGGCCAAGAGTACAAAGCCTTTCATTCACGCGACGGCCACGGTATGAAAATTCTGCAGCAATCCGGTGTCGATATCGCCATCATAACCGGACGGACATCGAATGTGGTCACCCACCGCATGGATAGCCTGGGTATCAAGCATGTTTACCAGGGACGACTGGAAAAATTACCGGCTTATCAGGAATTGCTGCAACGCCTGGCCATGCGTGATGAACAAGTCGCCTATGTGGGTGATGATGTCGTTGACCTGCCCATCATGTTGCGGGTCGGCCTGGCTGTTGCGGTACAAGACGCGCACCCGCTGGTCAAACAACACGCCCACTGGCACACACCGGAAGCCGGCGGCCACGGTGCGGCCCGCTCGGTGTGCGAGTTGATTATGCAGGCACAAAACACGCTGAATGCCCAATTTAATCAGTATTTGAATGGCTGATGCGACAGAACACCATTATCATAGGCGTGGTGGCAATCCTGACTTTATTGGTATTGTGGTATGTTAACGGCGACAACGATACACAAGACCCGGCTGAAACAGGTCAGGTTCGCCAAGGACCGGATTACCGGATGAAAAGTTTTACCGTCACCGTCATGAACGAATCGGGCCGTGTCAACTACACCCTGACCGCAAAGTACATGGATCATTTCACCAAAAGTGATGTCACCTTATTACAAGAACCGAAGATCGCATTCTTTCAGGACAGTAAACAACAATGGTATATCCATGCCGACAAGGGTCGCGTGACCGAAAATGCCAAACAGGTATTATTGCAGGGAAAAGTGACCATCAAACACCAGTCACCCGAGGAGCGTAAGCCAACCTATATTGTTTCCAGCGATGTGCTGGTCATGACGGAAAATCAAACCGTGCAAACTGAACATGCCGTACAAATCATTCATCCGTCGGCCACGGTAAACGCAGTCGGCCTGAAAGCCGACTTAAAACAAAACAAAGTAAGTTTATTATCGGCGGTTAAAAGCCGCTATATGCCGGCCACACCGGCCCGGAAATTCAATGACTAAAGTATACCTGCTTCTGATAGTATGCCTGGTGCAGGTGGCCGAACTTCACGCCGCCGAAGCGCCGGCGCCGCCACCATTGACCCAACTGCCGATCCATATCGAAGCCGACACGGTGGACTTGGACGAGCCCAAAGGAATCAGCGTATATCGTGGCAATGTAAAAATCCGTCAAGGGGACTTGAGCATGCAGGCCGACACGCTTACGGTGCATGTCGTTGACGGCACTATTCACCGTCTTAAGGCTGAAGGCAAGCCGGTAACATTGCACCGTCAATCCGAACCGCCGCTACGCGCCGAAGCAGTCGAAATGGAGTACTTCGCCGCCGAAGGCCGGGTGGTGTTTGCCGGTCAGGCCCATCTATGGCAGGGGCTCAACGAATTTTCCGGCAATCGCATCGAATACCTCATGGAAAAAGACCTGATCACCGCCTCCAAAAGCCAATCCGGCGATCAGCGGGTTCAAGTCATCCTGCATCCTCAGAAAAAGCAGGCACCAAAGAAAACACAACCATGAGCACGTTGCGCGCCGAGCACCTGGCCAAAACCTACAAAAAAAGGCGCGTGGTAAGCGATGTTTCCATCAGCCTCGACAGCGGTGAGGTCATCGGTCTGCTGGGCCCCAACGGCGCGGGGAAAACCACGTGCTTTTATATGGTTGTGGGTCTGGTCGCCAGTGACGCCGGCAGCATTTTTCTCGATGACACGGACATAACCCCATTGGCCATGCATGTACGGGCACGACTGGGCATCGGTTATTTACCCCAAGAAGCTTCAGTGTTTCGAAAACTCACTGTCAAACAAAATATTATGGCCATTCTGGAAACCCGCCGCATGAACACGCAACAACGTAAAGAAAGCTGCGAAGCCCTTTTGGAGGAGTTACATATTGCCCATATCAGTGAATCATCCGGCATCAGCCTGTCTGGAGGCGAACGACGGCGAGTTGAAATTGCCCGCGCCCTGGCCACGGAACCTAAATTTATCCTTTTGGATGAACCGTTTGCGGGTGTTGACCCATTATCGGTCAGTGATATTCAACAAATTATTTCCCAATTAAGTGAACGGGGAATCGGCGTATTGATCACCGATCACAACGTAAGAGAAACCTTGGGAATTTGCCAAAGAGCCTATATCATTAATGCAGGTACCGTATTGACCAGCGGGCCACCAAAGGCCATTCTGGAAAATGAACAGGTTCGCCGGGTTTATCTCGGTGAGCATTTTTCGCTTTAATCGATTGGCACATGGAATGGTACTAAAGTAAACTATTTGTCATGCTGATTATTTCTATCATGGACCCACAGCGATAGGCCGTCATGAAACAGTCACTGCAACTTAAACTCGGTCATCACCTTGCCATGACCCCGCAATTGCAACAGGCTATACGCTTGCTGCAATTGTCAACACTTGAATTGCATACGGAAATTCAGCAGATTCTGGACTCCAATCCATTGCTTGAGGTCAGTGATGATGACCAGGAAAGCAGTGCCGGCAACGCTGAATTAAAAACTGAAGAACGTAACGAAAAACCGACCGGTAACGACGATTCCGCCAGCGATCAGGATTGGGCCAGTAACAGCGACATTCCCGATGACCTGCCCGTTGATAGTGCCTGGGAAGACGTTTATGAAAGTGCCGTGCCTTCCAGTGGTGCGGTAATCGGTGCGGACAATGACAACCGCGAAATCGACTACCAGGATAGTGGTGTTGAAACCTTACAGGAACACTTGATCTGGCAGATGCGGTTGTCTCATTTTTCCGAAACCGATGAAGCCATCGCGATGGCCATCATCGACTCCATCAACGAAGACGGTTATTTTAAGGGATCGCTGGAAGATATTACCGCCAACTTCAGTGATGGCAACGTACAGGTGGAAACCGACGAAGTCCAAGCGGTATTGCACCGCCTGCAACAATTCGATCCCAGCGGAATCGCGGCACGTGATTTACAGGAATGCCTGTTTATTCAACTCAAACAGCTTGATCCGCAACCGCAGTGGTTTGAACAGGCAAAAGTCCTGGTTTCCCAGCACTTAAACCTGCTTGCCTCCCATGACTATAATCAATTATTAAGGCGAATGCGTCTTAGCCAGGCAGAGTTGGCCCAGGTCATCGCCCTGGTGACCGGACTGAATCCGCGACCCGGTGGACAAATATCGCCACCGGTTAAGGAATACGTCATTCCCGATGTCGTGGTGCGAAAAATCAAAGGCACATGGCGCATCGAATTAAATCCGGAAGCCATTCCAAAACTACGCATCAACAATCATTACGCCAGTTTGTTAAACGGCGGTAAAAACAGCGATACCAACTATCTGAAGAATCAAATGCAGGAAGCCCGCTGGTTTATAAAAAGCCTGCAAAGCCGCAACGAAACGTTGCTTAAGGTGGCCAGCTGCATCGTCGAACATCAACGCGGTTTTCTGGAACATGGTGAAGAAGCCATGAAAGCGCTGGTACTACACGATGTCGCCGAGGCAGTAGGCATGCACGAATCGACGATTTCCCGGGTTACCACCCGCAAATATATGCATACACCAAGAGGCATTTTCGAGTTAAAATATTTCTTCTCCAGCCATGTTAATACCAGCACCGGTGGCGAATGCTCCGCCACCGCTATTCGCGCCTTTATCAAGAAGATGGTTGCCGAAGAAGACCCGACCAAGCCCTTGTCCGACAATAAAATCGCCACATTGTTATCCCAACGCGGCATTGAAGTCGCTCGTCGAACCGTCGCAAAATACCGGGAAGGCATGGCCATACCGCCTTCCAATGAACGCAAGCGACTGGTCAAATAGGGCCGGCCTCACCATCAATAAAAAAGCAGGAGTCAATTGATGCAACTCAATGTTACGGGCCGACAGCTCGACATCACCACCGCACTTCGAAACTACATAGAAACTAAAATTAGTCGATTGAAAAAATATTCTGACAACATCACCAGTGTGCACGTCATATTGGAAGTGGTAAAACAACGCCACCGGGCAGAAGGTAATATTCACTTGGGTGGCGGCGACCTGTTCGCCGACGCCGAAGCCGATGACATGTATGCTTCCATCGATGCCATGGTTGACAAACTGATCCGCCAGGTTACCAAACATAAGGAAAAAACCAACGATCACAACGCCAAAGGCAGATGATGAAATAATTGAAAGGTTGCTTTTACCATGAATTTTGAAGATCTGATCGCGCCGGATCGTATCGGATGCCAGGTACAAGCCGGTGGAAAAAAAAGAAGTCTGGAAGCGATTAGCGAACTGATTAGCCACGGCCATCCAAGTTTGACCGGACCGGAAGTCTTTGAACGCTTACTGGCCCGCGAACGACTCGGCAGTACCGGCATGGGTCATGGCGTGGCCATTCCCCATGGCCGTTGCCCCAATATTCAGGCGATTCGCGGTGCTTTTATTCAATTGGAAAACCCTATTGATTTCGACGCCATCGATAACGAACCGGTGGACCTGTTGTTTGCCCTGCTGGTGCCGGAGGAGTCCGATGAACAACATATTCATGTACTGGGGCAGCTGGCGGGGTTATTTCGCAACAACGCCATACGTGAAAGCCTGCGAACCGCCGACGATGCGCAAAGCATTTACGACATATTAATGCAAGCCTGGCTTGCGTATTGACCGGATCATGGCCGGGATCGATGCATGGCCGGTACTCAGTGGCTGCGCAATGGAAATATTCGGCCATGGGGTGCTTATCAGCGGTGACCCCGGAATCGGCAAAAGCGACTTGCTCATTGAGCTGCTCAACAGAGGTCACGTGTTTATCGCCGATGATGCAGTCGCTCTCAATAACCGCAACGGACGGTTGCTGGCAGCAGCGCCACCCGCGACCGCCGGCATCATCGCCTTGCGCGGTATGGGGCTTATCGACCTAAACCGCCTGTTTTCTCCGGATCACCTCAAAGCCACTACCACCGTCGAGCTGCAGCTTGCATTGCACAAGCTTGGGGGGCAGCCACAAAGGGAATCCGCGCTGCTCGGCACACCTCAAATCACCTACTGGCAGAAAGTGGCGGTAGCCACCATCAATCTTCCCGTGACTGGACAACGACCTTTAGCTACACTGGCGGAAATATGTGTAAAATGGTTTTTTGACCTAAACCAACAACAAAAATCCGGATCAAACTAATGGATATGAGACTTAGTATAGTCAGCGGACTTTCCGGGTCAGGCAAAAGCATCGTTCTTAACGCACTGGAAGACATGGGCTACTACTGCGTGGACAACCTGCCGCTGAGCCTGTTGCCGGAGCTCATGGGCCAAGTCAACAGTGGTGCTTTGCGAAAAATCAGCCATACAGCAGTCGGCATTGATTCACGAAACCTGGCCCAACTGGACCGATTCCCTCAAATGGTGGAGGAATTGGAGCGGGCGACTATTGCCGTCGAAATCGTTTTCCTGCACGCTGACGACACTATCCTGTTAAAACGATTTAGCGAAACCCGCCGGCGACATCCCTTGAGCGGCGCTGATGTTGCGTTAAAGGAAGCCATTCAAAAAGAACGGGAAATTTTACAACCGGTGTTCGCCAACGCCGATCTACAAATCGACACCAGCCACACCAATGTTCACGATCTCCGCCGCCTGGTTCAACACCGTATTGGAAAATCGGCTTATCATGATATATCGTTGTTGTTTGAGTCGTTCGGCTATAAGCATGGCATTCCCGCCGACGCAGATATTGTGTTTGACGTACGCTGCCTGCCTAACCCCCACTGGGAAGCGAATTTACGGCCACTGACCGGCAAGGATCAGGCCGTCATAGACTTTCTTCGAAGCCACACCGACGTACAACAAATGTTTACCGACATCAGCGCCTTTTTGGAAAAATGGCTGGAGCGCTTTAAGCAGGAAAACCGCAGCTATATGACCATTGCCATCGGCTGCACCGGCGGTCAACACCGGTCGGTCTACATGGTCAGACAGCTGACCCAGCATTTTCAACATATTGGCAACAGTAATGTCATGGAACGCCACCGGGAATTGCTATGAGTGTAGGTTTGTTGATCATTAGCCATGACGGTATCGGTAGTCACTTATTGACTACAGCTTCCCGCATGCTGGAAGGTTAACCGATGCGCTGCCGGGTGCTTGCCGCCCAGGGAGATAGCGATCCCGACTATTTGGTGCTGGAAGGCAAAGCCCTGATTGACCAACTGGATGATGGCGACGGTGTCTTGGTACTCACCGACATGTTTGGCGCAACGCCCAGCAATGTGGCGGCCAAGCTGGTAAGCGGTAAGGTGGCCTGTGTCGCCGGCATCAATTTACCCATGCTGGTACGGGTACTCAACTATTCGGAATTGAATTTAAGGGAATTGGCGCAAAAGGCACTGAGCGGTGGCATTGAAGGTGTCATGACATGCATCCAGAACTCCGGTGAATAATGCAAAACCGGCGCCTTGAAATAGCCAATAAACGGGGCCTGCATGCCAGGGCCGCGGCCAAATTTGTCACCATCGCATCCCAATTTCGCTGTAAAGTCCTGGTTAGCCTGGGTGAAAGCCGGGTGAACGGAAAAAGTATTATGGGCATCATGTCGTTGGCGGCCAGCCAAGGTACCCATATCGATATCAACACTGACGGCGAGGATGAAATACCCGCACTGACTGCCCTGATTGACTTGGTCGAGCGCTTGTTTGATGAAAAGGCATAAGCGTCAATGCCGGCGCTGAATGCTTTACATCACCATGGTAGCCAATCCCAACAATACGAAAAATCCAACCACATCGGTTACCGTTGTCAGCACCACGCCACCGGCCAGAGCTGGATCCACGCCTATACGCCGCAAGAACAGGGGAATGACCGCTCCAGCCAAAGCCGCGCATAATAAGTTGATCAGAATGGCCGCGCCCACCAGCAGGCTAATGGACATTTTTTGAAACCACAGTGCCGCGATTAAGGCCACCACCACCGCCCATAAAACGCCTTGTATAATACCCACTGCCAACTCTTTGCTGGTCAACCAGCGGGCATTGGCTTGACTCACCTCACCCAACGCCATGCCGCGGATGACCAAGGTTAAGGTTTGGGTACCGGCGATTCCACCCATACTGGCTACCACGGGCATTAAGATGGCCAATGCCACAGCCTTTTCAATAGCACCTTGAAACATAGCTATAACCCAGGCTGCCAGCAGTGCGGTTAACAGGTTTATAAACAACCAGGGCGTTCGACGACGTACACTTAGCAGTACCGGACCGAACATGTCTTCATTCTCAAGACCGGCTTGGCGCATCATCGACAGATCGGCCTGGTCGCGGATAACGTCTACCACGTCATCGATGGTGATACGGCCCAGCAACTTGTTGTTTTCATCCACTACCGCGGCGGAAACCAGGTCCAACTCCTCAAACAAGCGTGCCACATCCCTGGCTTGGGTTATGGCTTTGATGGGCCGGGTTTCCTGGTCGATCACCTCAACAACGGTGAGATCGGATTCGCGGGTCAACAGTTCGGTAAGGGGCAGCACACCCAGGTATTTATCCTGGCGGTTGACCACAATAAGGCTGTCCGTCATGGTCGGAATATCGCCCCGAAACCGTAAATAACGCAATACCACGTCCAGGGTAACGTCTGGGCGAACAGTGATAAAGTCGGTATTCATCAAACCACCGGCGGTGTCTTCCGGGTACGACAATACCGATTCCAGCCTCCGCCGGTCTTGCTCATCCATGCTACGCAGGACTTGGGTAATGACCGCGGCCGGTAAATTGTAGAAAATATCGGCCAAATCATCGGTTTCAAGGCCCTCGGTGGCCGCCACCAGTTGATCGAACGTCATATGCTCCATCAAGGTGGCGCGGACATCATCATTGACGTAGGTGAGCACCTCGCCCTCGTATTCCGGCTCGACCAATTTCCAAGCGATTTCCCGGTGTTTAGGCGGCAGGGCTTCCATCATTTTGGCGATTTCCGCCGGACGCATGCCATTGATCATCTTGCCGGCCTTGATCATGGTGCCGCCTTGCAGATTCTCTGCCAGGAATTTCAGCCTGGTTTCATGGATGGCAATATCGTGTTCTGTCATGGGCAAACAAGTGTAAAGAAAATCCGCACGCATGGGAAACACTTGCTGACTGTGTGGATGTGAGGGATTATATGGGAGGGAAAAAATATGCCAATCGGCATGAAATAGCCCCTGACTTTGTATTTTGACGTTAAAGCGCGGTACAGGCAGGCAGGTGTCATCGTTTTACAGGGTTGCGATCCGGCAAAAACCGGCGTGGCCTGTTCCGCCAATAGAGTTCCACGCAGGGTCGGAGTTACAATAAGACCTTGGGAACATAACGTAAGGAGTACTACCATGGCGAGGACCCAATCGACCATGTTGGAACTGGGTACACACGCCCCGGATTTCCATCTTAATGATACCCAAGGCCACCAAGTCAGCCGGGACGATTTCACCGGCAAGCCGTTATTGGTGGTTTTTATGTGTAACCACTGCCCCTATGTTAAGCACATTGCCGGCAAGTTAGCCCAGCTTACCCGCGACTATCAGGAGCACGGGGTCGCTGTGGTGGGTATTAATTCCAACGATGCAGATAATTACCCGGATGACAGCCCCGCGAAAATGATCGATGAAGTAACGAACATGAACTACACCTTTGCTTACCTCTATGACGGGGATCAGACAGTCGCCAAGGCCTACAAGGCGGCATGCACACCTGATTTTTTCCTGTTTGATAGCATGCATAAACTGGCGTACCGTGGCCAATTTGATGACGCCAGGCCAGGCAATGACCTGGCGGTAAATGGTGCCGACCTGAATGCGGCGGTTAACGCTTTGGTATGCGGGGAAATCATCCCGACTGTTCAAAAACCGAGCATGGGCTGTAATATCAAATGGAAAGCCGGTAACGAGCCGGATTATTATGGCTGAGCGCCGCTGCATGACCGACGCAAAATAAGAAACCCAATAATAATGCTTCCACGCCTGACAGGCGCGATAGGGACAAAACGATGATAATAACACTGGCGGATAACGACTACCATGTTGTGGCGAGCGATGTCGCCGCAGGTATATTACGGCAAAGCCTGGGTATCGAGCGCCACCGACTTTTAATTCATAACGATTGCCTTAGCCATGGCCCGCTGTTAAGCCTGGATGATTATGCACAGTGGCGTGCGGCACGCTTGGGTTTC
>Ga0114931_10000628_pt1 | contig 43377 bp, 41 predicted proteins | sample 2SBtaG_FD_89579 | JGI IMG/M metagenome (GOLD analysis project Ga0114931, IMG submission 89579) | Deep subsurface microbial communities from Kolumbo volcano to uncover new lineages of life (NeLLi) - 2SBTROV14_V59a metaG | ecosystem: Environmental > Aquatic > Marine > Volcanic | place: Kolumbo... | reverse complement strand
TGGCCGAACCCGGTAGTACAGTATACCGCCGCAAAGGCAATTTCGGATAACTGTCGAATGACTGGCTTGTTCTATAACGGACGTTCAGTAACATGGTTTGAGTGAAACGAAATCCGGATGGGGCTCCTCCGGATTCCACAGCATTTCATCCAGGTTACAGGATAGGCTGGAAACAGATGCTCTGTTGACTGCCGGTTATTCCGAGCCCGGGTCTTCCTCTTTTGCCCCGGTTTTCCGCGGCTCGGCATGCCTGATGGCCTCGATAGCCAGCACCAGTGCCGCGCGCTGAGGTTCTTCCTGGCCGGTGTGCAGATAGTGCTCCGCCGCTTCATATACCTTTTCGAGTTCAAGCCGGCGTTGATACAGGTACAGTAGTGCCTTGGCGATATGGTGTTCATCTGTGCCGGATTCCTGTATGCGCTCGGCGGCGACGATGGCTATTTCCAGTTCATTTTCTGTCGGTTTCATGAAATTGGCTCCGTTTGCCTCCTGTCCGCTATGCCTGCCCTGAGTATAGTCAATGAATAACTGTTAATTATTCAGGTAGTTCCCTGTGTTAATTGATTTTTCCAGTCCGGATGGCTAAGCTGTGCGGCTCGATTAATAAGGAGTGAGGCATGCGTCAGCCGCTGGTCGCCGGAAACTGGAAAATGAATGGGTCGCTCGACAGCGTCACCGCACTGATCGACGGGATCAAGCACGGGCTGGAGAGCGTCACCACGGCCGAAATAGCGGTGTGCCCGCCGTATGTCTACATCCCGCAGGTCGCGGGAATGATCGAAGGGTCCGGGATTTCCCTGGGTGCGCAGGATGTCAACGACCAGGAAGCTGGCGCTCATACCGGCGAGGTTGCAGCGAATATGCTGACGGACATTGGTTGCCAGTATGCCATTGTCGGTCACTCCGAGCGCCGCAGCATTTACGGCGAGAGTGATGAATTTACTGCGCGCAAGTTTGCCGCAGCCCGCAAGGCCGGACTGGTGCCGATCCTGTGCGTGGGTGAGACCCTGGAAGAGCGCGAGCAGGGTGTGACCGAACAGGTAGTGGCGCGGCAGCTGGATGCCGTCATCGACCTGGAAGGTATTGGTGCAATCGGTGCATGTGTGATTGCCTACGAACCGGTCTGGGCCATCGGTACCGGCAAGACCGCGACTCCGGAGCAGGCGCAGGAAGTGCATGCCTTCATCCGTGGCAAGCTGGCGGGACTGGATAGCGGTGTGGCGGACAAGGTACGTATTCTCTACGGAGGCAGTATGAATCCGGGCAATGCGGCCGAGCTGCTGGCCATGGCGGATATCGACGGTGGTCTGATCGGCGGTGCCTCGTTGAAGTCCGGGGATTTTCTTGATATCGGGCGTGCCGGGAACGCCTGATAGACCTTACTATTTCCATAAAGCGGTAATTCTATGTTTGCATTTCTACTGGTCGTACAGATTATTGTCTCCATCAGCATCATTACCCTGGTCATGCTGCAGCATGGCAAGGGTGCTGATATGGGCGCCGCCTTCGGCAGTGGCTCATCGGGAACGGTCTTTGGTTCACGGGGTTCCGGCTCGTTTTTCAGCCGGGCCACCGCGGTTCTCGGCGCTGTCTTCTTTATCAACTGCCTGTTGATTGCTTCACCGCTGGTGCGGACCAACAGCGATGGCAACAACAGTCTTGCCACGCAAATCGAGCAACAGGATGCAGCCAGACAGGAAGCGGCTGCCAAGAAGCAGGTCGTCGAGAATCTCGAAAAGGCCGAGAAGGATAACAAGGACCAGCCGGCGGATGTCCCTGATGTAACCAGTAAACCGGCTGCGGGCAGTGATTTGCCTGATGCCCCGGCTCCCGCAACGGCTGAAGGTGCCGCCGTCAACAAGAAGCCGCCGGCCGGCAAGGGTGATATGCCCGAATAATCCGGAAAAATGGTTTCACGGTGGCCCCGGATACTGCTGCGCTCCTTCCGGGCTACAGTTTTCAGCATTAATGATGCAAGCCGATGTGGTGGAATTGGTAGACACGCTGTCTTGAGGGGGCAGTGGCGCAAGCCGTGCCGGTTCGACTCCGGCCATCGGCACCAACATGGTTGCAGCCGCAGGGACGTGCAGCCCGACTTGCTGAACCAGCGCTGCTGAGAGTTTCCCCCAAAGGGCTATCCATGCGGTTTTTTTATACCCCTAAAAACACACATAACTGATTGATATTTAATGTATAATAAGGCCAAGGCCAACTTGACACATATTGTCCCTGTGGCCTAGACTGCACCATCTTTTTCCGTGGCCGGTCTGACGTAATTACAACAATGAGCACGCGCGTATTCCCGGGCGCCGTGCAGAGACGAGAGTGATGCTGGAAAACTACCTGCCCATCATGATCTTTATCGCCATTGGTGTTGCCATCGGCGTAGTCCCGATTATCATGGGTTTCATGCTGGCGCCCGGCAAGCCCGACAGCGAAAAACTCTCCCCGTATGAGTGCGGCTTCGAGGCCTTTGAAGACACGCGCATGCGCTTCGACGTACGTTACTACCTGGTTGCCATCCTGTTCATTATTTTCGACCTCGAGATTGCCTTCCTGTTTCCCTGGGCCATTGTGCTCGATTCCATCGGCATGTTCGGGTTTGCCGCGATGCTGGTGTTCCTCGGCATTCTGGTGGTCGGTTTCATCTACGAGTGGAAGAAGGGCGCACTGGAATGGGAGTAGGCGAGCGAGCAGTGAGCAGGGGCCCCGCGCAGCAGGGATGCGAACGTCCGCGTGTGATGTCGAAGTGCCGACAAACCGAGTATTCAGTACTGGAAGGACGTACGGAGGCACCCAGGTAATGGGCATCGAAGGCGTCTTAAAAGAAGGTTATATCACCACCTCGGCGGATGCCCTGATCAACTGGGCGCGTACCGGTTCCATGTGGCCGATGACCTTTGGCCTGGCGTGTTGCGCCGTCGAAATGATGCAGGCGGGCGCCTCGCGTTATGACCTCGATCGCTTCGGGATACTTTTCCGCGGCAGTCCGCGCCAGTCGGATGTGATGATTGTGGCGGGCACTCTGTGCAACAAGATGGCGCCTGCGCTGCGCAAGGTCTATGACCAGATGGCGGAACCACGCTGGGTTATCTCCATGGGATCCTGTGCCAACGGTGGTGGTTATTATCACTATTCCTATTCAGTGGTGCGCGGTTGTGATCGCATTGTCCCGGTAGACATCTATGTCCCCGGTTGCCCGCCGACGGCGGAAGCCCTGCTCTACGGCATTATTCAGTTGCAGAACAAGATCAAGCGTACCAACACCATTGCCCGCTAAGGGGCATTTTCATGTCAGACACCATCACCCAGCTCGCAGAGCAACTGCAGGACCGACTCGGGGAAAGCCTGCAGGAGATGACCGTTACGACGGGTGAAGTCACCATCGAGGTGTCTCCCGAAAACCTGATCGAAGTGGCCACGCAACTGCGTGATACGCCGGCATTCGGCTTTGAAATACTGCTGGATGTGTGCGGTGTCGATTATGCGAATTACGGCAAGGACGAATGGGCGACTGAGGAAACCAGTGGTAGTGGTTTCAGTCGTGGTGTCGATGCAGGCACGGCCGGTCGCCTGCCGGTGGTGACCGGCGACCTGGTGGTGGAGCAGCCGCGCACGGTACGCCGCTTTGCCTCCGTCATGCACCTGCTGTCTATAAAGAATAACCAGCGCCTGCGGGTGCGTGTTTATGCACCGAACGATGATCTGCCAGTGATCCCGTCCGTGATTTCCGTCTGGAGCAGCGCCAACTGGTACGAGCGTGAGGCCTTCGACCTGTTCGGGATTCTCTATGAAGGTCATCCCGACCTGCGCCGGTTATTGACCGATTACGGTTTTATCGGTCATCCGTTTCGCAAGGACTTCCCGCTGAGCGGTAACGTGGAAGTCATCTACGATCCGGAAAAACAGCGCGTGGTATACCAGCCGGTTTCAATCAAGCCACGGGTGCTGGTGCCGAAGGTGATTCGCGCTGAAAAAGTTGCTGAACCGGAACCTGTCGCTGATGACACGGAAGTGGAAGACACGGCCGCGGAGCCGGCGAACTAGCTCATGCCGGAGATCCGTAACTTCACCCTGAACTTCGGCCCGCAGCACCCGGCGGCCCACGGGGTATTGCGCCTGGTGCTGGAGATGGACGGCGAGGTGATCGAACGTGCCGACCCGCACATCGGTCTGTTGCACCGCGGTACCGAGAAGCTGGCCGAGAGCAAACCGTGGAACCAGAGCATCGGTTACATGGACCGTCTTGATTATGTTTCCATGATGTGCAACGAGCACGGCTATGTGCTGGCGATGGAAAAACTGCTGGGCATCACGCCACCGGTTCGTGCGCAGTACATCCGCGTCATGTTCGATGAGATCACCCGTATCCTCAACCATCTGCTGTGGATCGGTGCGCACGGTCTTGATGTCGGCGCCATGACCATGTTCCTGTATGCCTTCCGGGAGCGTGAGGACCTGATGGACCTGTACGAGGCCGTGTCCGGCACCCGCATGCATGCCACCTATTACCGTCCCGGTGGTGTCTACCGTGATCTGCCGGACAGCATGCCGCAGTACGAGGCCTCGAAGTGGCACAGCCGGAAGGAGGTCGATAAAAAGAATGCAAACCGACAGGGTTCCATGCTGGATTTCATCGAGGCCTTCACCGACCGTTTTCCCGGCTGCGTGGATGACTACGAGACCCTGTTGACCGACAACCGTATCTGGAAACAGCGCACCGTTGGCATCGGTGTGGTATCACCGGAACGCGCCATGCAACTCGGTTTTACCGGACCCATGCTGCGTGGTTCCGGTATCGAGTGGGATCTGCGCAAGAAACAGCCCTATGAAGTCTACGATCGCATGAACTTCGATATCCCGGTCGGCGCCACGGGTGATTGTTATGACCGCTACCTGGTGCGCATCGAGGAGCTGCGCCAGTCCAACCGGATTATCCGGCAGTGTGTGGACTGGCTGCGCCGCAACTCCGGCCCGGTGATGCTGGATGACCACAAGGTCACGCCGCCGCGGCGTGAGGAGATGAAGGCGGACATGGAGGCGCTGATCCATCACTTTAAACTGTTTACCGAGGGTTTTTGCGTGCCCGAGGGCGAGGCCTATGCGGCAATAGAACATCCGAAGGGCGAGTTCGGTGTGTATGTCATTTCCGATGGTGCCAACAAGCCATATCGCCTGAAGGTACGTGCGCCCGGGTTTGCCCATCTGTCCGCCATGGACGAGATGGTGCGTGGCCACATGCTGGCCGATGTGGTGGCCATCATCGGCACCCAGGACATCGTGTTCGGGGAGATTGACCGCTGATGAGTGCTGACTCGCAAGTACGCAAGTCCGACCGGCTCACCGCCGGGTCACGTGCACACATTGATACCTGGCTGGAGAAATATCCGGCCGACCGGAAACAGTCGGCTGTGCTGACGGCACTGCAGGCGGCGCAGGAACAGAACGGCGGCTGGGTCAGTCGTGAGCTGATGGACGCGGTCGCGGATTACCTCGATATGCCGCCAGTGCGCGTCTACGAAGTCGGGACCTTTTATTCGATGATCGAGCTGGAGCCGGTGGGACGCAATATGGTGGCCGTCTGCACCAATATTTCGTGCATGCTGTGCGGCGCGGGGAGCATCGTGGATCATGTCGAGCAGAAACTCGGTATCAGGCTGGGCGAGACCACGGCAGACGGGCGCATCACGCTCAAGCTCGAAGAGGAATGCCTGGCTGCCTGTACCGGCGGACCGATGATGACTGTCAACGGGCATTATCACGAGCATCTTACCCCTGAAAAAGTGGACGAGATCCTGGACGGGCTGGAGTAGGACATGAGTGTACAAGTCTGTTTTGACACCCTGCAGTTTGACGAGCCGTGGACGCTGGAGAATTATCTCAAGGTTGGCGGTTACCAGGCCTGGAAGAAGATTCTTGCCGAAAAGACTCCGCCGGAAGAGGTGATCGAGACGGTCAAGGCATCCGGTCTGCGCGGCCGTGGTGGCGCCGGGTTCCCGACCGGCCTGAAGTGGAGCTTCATGCCGCGTACGGCGCCGGTACAGAAATATATCATCTGCAATTCGGACGAATCCGAACCCGGCACCTGCAAGGACCGTGACATCATGCGCTTCAATCCGCATGCCCTGGTCGAGGGCATGGCAATTGCCGCCTATGCCATGGGGGCCACCATCGGTTACAACTACCTGCGTGGTGAATTCCACCACGAGCCGTTCGAACGTTTCGAGCAGGCGCTGATCGAGGCGCGCGCGGCCGGGTTTCTCGGCAGCAACCTGCTTGGTTCGGGGGTTGATTTCGATTGTCACGGGCACCTCGGTGCAGGCGCCTATATCTGCGGCGAGGAAACCGCCTTGCTGGAGTCACTGGAAGGCAAGAAGGGACTACCACGCTTCAAGCCGCCGTTCCCGGCCAACTTCGGCCTGTACGGCAAGCCCACCACCATCAACAACACCGAGACGCTGGCCTCGGTGCCGGCCATTATGCGCAATGGCGGCGAGTGGTTCCTGAATCTGGGCAAACCGAACAACGGCGGGGTAAAAATTTTTTCCGTCAGTGGACATGTCAACCAGCCGGGCAACTTCGAGGTGCCGATGGGGATCCCGTTTAGCGAACTGCTGGAACTGGCCGGCGGCGTGCGTGATGGCCACCAGTTGAAGGGAGTGATTCCGGGTGGTTCCTCCATGCCGATACTGCCGGCGGACATCATTATGGAAACCGACATGGATTACGATTCGCTGGCTAAAGCCGGATCGGCGCTGGGTTCCGGTGCCGTTATCGTAATGGATGACTCGACCTGCATGGTGCAGGCATCGATGCGCATCTCACGCTTCTATTACGCGGAATCCTGCGGCCAGTGTACCCCGTGCCGGGAAGGTACCGGCTGGATGTACCGCGTGATCAAGCGCATCGAGGAAGGCCAGGGTCGCCCCGAGGATCTCGACCTGTTGCTGAGCGCGGCGGGCCAGATTGCCGGCAAGACCATCTGCGCCTTCGGTGAGGCGGCGGCCTGGCCGGTACAGGGTTTTCTGCGCCACTTCCGTGACGAATTCGAATACCACATCACCCACAAGTGTTGCATGGCCGGTGCCGGTGCTGCATCGGCAGGCGAAGCGGCATGAGCGCCCGGCCGGAAATCCCGCCAGAAGACGCCGTGACGGTCCACGTCAACGGCCGCGAGTTCCAGGTGCGCAAGGGAGCCATGATCATCGAGGTTGCCGATGCCGCCGGTATCAGCGTGCCTCGTTTTTGTTATCACAAGAAACTCCCGGTTGCCGCCAACTGCCGCATGTGCATGATTGAGGTGGAGAACGTACCCAAGCCGTTGCCGGCCTGTGCCACCCCGGTGGCTGATGGCATGAAGGTGTTTACCCACTCGGATCTTGCCCGGGCTGCGCAGAAGGCGGTGATGGAATTCCTGCTGATCAACCATCCGCTGGACTGTCCGATCTGTGACCAGGGCGGTGAATGCGAACTGCAGGATCTGGCGCTTGAGTACGGGCGCGACGTGTCGCGCTTCGCGGAAAAGAAGCGCGTGGTGAAGGACAAGTACATCGGCTCGCTGATTGCCACGGACATGACGCGCTGTATTCACTGTACGCGCTGCATCCGCATGCTGCAGGAAGTTGCCGGCAAGATGGAACTCGGTGCCACCGGTCGTGGCGAGAACATGGAAATCGGTACCTACATAGAACACTCGCTGGAGTCCGAGCTGTCCGGCAATGTGATCGACGTGTGCCCGGTCGGTGCGTTGACCTCCCGGCCGTTCCGTTTCAAGGCGCGTGCCTGGGAACTGAACCAGCATGCCAGCGTTGCACCGCATGACTCGGTCGGCTCCAATATTTTTGTGCATACCCGTCGGGGCGAGGTATTGCGGGTCGTCCCGCGCGAGAACGAAGAGATCAACGAGGTATGGCTGTCGGACCGCGATCGCTTCAGTTACGAGGGCCTCTATAGCGAGGACCGCCTGGCGTCGCCGATGATCTAGGTCGGGGGTCGCTGGGAAGAGACCGACTGGAACACGGCATTGAGCGCTGCCGCCGACGGGCTGCGTTCTGTTAAAGAAGCATCAGGTGCGGACCAGCTTGGCATGCTGGTGTCTCCGGCGGCGACACTGGAGGAAATGTTTCTTGCCCAGGCGGTTGCTCGTGGGCTCGGGACCCGGAATATCGACCACCGTTTGCGGTGCTCGGATTTCAGTGACCAGGACAGCGCCCCGCTGGCGCCGGGTCTTGGCATGACACTGGAGCAGCTTGAGCGGGTGAATGCAGCGTTGCTGGTGGGTTCCAATCCACGCAAGGAACAGCCGCTGGCCGGTCACCGGCTGCGCAAGGCGGCACTGGCCGGCGCCAGTGTTATGTTCGTGAACCCGGTGGATTATGAATTTCTGTTCCCGGTCGCGGCGTCCGCCATCGTACCACCGTCGCAGATGCCGCAGGTTCTCGCGGGCATTGCCGCCGGGTTTCCCGATGCCGGCAGATCGGCGCCGGAGGCAGTGCGTTCCCTTATCATTGCCGCTAAACCGGATGCCGCTCAGCAGGCGATGAGTACGGCACTCGCGGAGGCGGAGGTGGCCACTGTGTTGCTTGGCAGCACGGCCATGGCGCATCCGCAGGCATCACTGATGCGTGCGCTGGCGGAGGTGATTACCGCAGCCAGTGGCGCCGACCTCGGGTTTCTGCCGGACAGCGCCAACAGCGTGGGTGGCTGGCTGGCCGGCGCTCTACCGCATCGTGGCCCGGCCGGTGAGCCGGTGGAGACACCCGGTCTGCATGTTGCTGCAATGAATGCACAGCCACGCAAGGGCTATGTTCTGCTCAACGTGGAACCGGAGTTTGACTGCTACGACGGTGCCGGCACCTTGCGCGCTGTCGCCGGTGCGGACTTCGTGGTGTCACTGAGTCCATGGGCCGGTGAATCCATCAAGGCTTGTGCCGATGTGCTGCTGCCAATCAGCCCGTTTACCGAGACCTCCGGCACCTTTGTGAATGCCGAGGGCCGCTGGCAGAGCTTTGCCGGGGTTGCCGCGCCGGTGGGTGACAGCCGCCCGGGCTGGAAGGTGTTGCGGGTGCTTGGCAACCTGCTGGAGCTCGAGGATTTTGAATACACCAGTAGCGAAGAGATTCGCGACGACCTGCGCCGGCGTGTGGACGCGGTTTCCGGATTTGTCCCGGGGACCGGCGGTACCGTCGCCGGCATGGCAAATGGCAATGACCTGGAACGTATCGGTGATGTGCCTATTCATGCGGCCGATGCCCTGGTGCGCCGTGCGCCGTCCCTGCAGCAGACACCGGATGCCACCAGCATCGCCGCCCGCCTGTGTGCTGCGCAGGCGGATAAATCCGGGTTAGAGGACGGCACGACCATCAGGGTGCTGCAGGACGACCACAGCGTTCGTATCGCACTGGAAATCGACGAGCGGGTGCCGGAAGGCTGTGTCTGGTTGCCGAGCGCGATTCGCGCGACCGCCGAGCTGGGGCCGGCATTCGGGTCGGTCACGATTGTAAAGGATTGAGGAAGCACTTGACGCATAGCATGTATTCGAGATGCCTGTTTATAGCCGCAGAGATTACAGCATACCCCGGGAGAATTATATTGTGCGGTCTGTCCCCGGTGAACTCTGTGAGTTCTGTGGCAATGATTATTGATAACCGACATGACTGAATTTTGGGAATTCATCAGGGAGCCGTTTTTCATTGTGCTCAGGATCGTTGCGATCCTGGTGCCGTTGATGCTGGCTGTGGCCTACCTGACCTTTGCCGAGCGCAAGATCATCGGTTACATGCAGGTGCGCGTCGGGCCCAACCGCGTTGGCCCGCGTGGCTGGCTGCAGCCGATCGCCGATGCGCTCAAGCTGCTGATGAAAGAGATTATTGTCCCGCAGAACTCCAGCCGCTTCCTGTTTCTGATTGCACCGATGATCTCCATTGCACCGGCGCTGGCCGCCTGGGCCGTGATGCCGTTTACCGACAAGCTGGTGCTGGCTAATATCGATGCAAGCCTGTTGTATATTCTCGCGCTCACTTCCATGGGCGTGTATGGCGTGATCATCGCGGGCTGGGCATCGAACTCCAAGTACGCGTTCCTCGGCGCCATGCGTTCCGCGGCCCAGATCGTGGCCTATGAAATCGCCATGGGTTTTGCGCTGGTCGGTGTGCTGATCGCCGGTGGCAGTCTGAACCTGGTTGATATCGTGCAGGCACAGCAGGGCAGCCTGGCACACTGGTTCTGGTTGCCGTTGTTGCCGCTGTTCCTGGTGTATTTCATTTCCGGTGTGGCCGAGACCAACCGCGCGCCCTTCGATGTCGCAGAAGGGGAGTCCGAGATCGTTGCCGGCTTTCACGTGGAATATTCGGGCATGGCGTTTGCCGTGTTCTTCCTGGCGGAATACGCCAACATGATCCTGATTGCTGCACTGGCCGCCCTGATGTTTCTCGGCGGTTGGCTGTCGCCATTCGAGGGCACCTGGTTTGAATCATGGTTCGCGTGGGTGCCCGGAATATTCTGGTTAATGGCCAAGACCTCGCTGTTCCTGTTTTTCTTTCTGTGGTTCCGCGCCACGTTCCCGCGCTATCGCTATGATCAGATCATGCGACTGGGCTGGAAGGTGTTTATTCCGATCACCATTGTCTGGATCGTGGTGACCGGCGGACTGGTCATCGGCCATGTTGGCCCCTGGTTTGGCTGAGGCGATTTATGGATAAGTTTACCAACTTCCTGAAAAGCCTGACGTTGAGCGAGTTGCTCAAGGGGCTGGGTGTGACCGGTCGCCACCTGTTCAAGCGCAAGATTACGGTGCAGTACCCGGAGGAGAAGACCCCGCAGTCGAACCGCTTTCGTGGCCTGCATGCGCTGCGCCGTTACCCGAACGGCGAGGAGCGTTGCATTGCCTGCAAGCTGTGCGAAGCGGTGTGTCCGGCACTGGCGATCACGATCGAGGCGGAAGAACGTGCCGATGGCACCCGGCGTACCACGCGCTATGACATCGATTTGTTCAAGTGCATTTACTGCGGCTTTTGTGAAGAATCCTGTCCGGTGGACTCCATCGTCGAGACGCGCATCTATGAATATGCCTTCGAGAATCGTGGCGAGAACATTATGACCAAGGAAATGTTGCTTGCCGTCGGTGACAAGTATGAAGACCAGCTTGCAAAAGACCGCATGCAGGATGCGACCTACAGGTAGCCCCGATGGATTTTGAACGCTTTGTCTTTTATGTTTTTGCCGTGATCCTGGTGTTCGCCGCCGGACGCGTGATTACCGTGCGCAACCCCGTATATGCGGTGCTGTACCTGGTGCTGGCCTTCTTTACCTGTGCCGGGCTGTGGCTGTTGCTGGAAGCGGAATTCCTTGCCATCGTGCTGGTGCTTGTTTATGTCGGGGCGGTGATGGTGCTGTTCCTGTTTGTGGTGATGATGCTGGATATAAACCTCTCCCCGTTGCGTGAGGGTTTCGTGAAGTATTTACCCGTCGGGTTTACCATTGCGCTGCTGATCTTTGTCGAGATGTTTATGGTGCTGGGTGTGAAGAATTTCGGTGCACGGGCCGTCGCGATCCCCTTGCGTCATGGTGCGGATTACAGTAATACCCGGGAACTCGGCCACGTACTCTACACCGATTATGTCTACCCGTTCGAGATTGCTGCGGTCATCCTGCTGGTGGCCATTATCGCCGCAATTGCATTGACCATGCGCCGCCGTCCGGATTCGAAGTCCCAGGATCCGGTCGCTCAGGTCGCGGTGAAACGCGAGGACCGCGTGCGGCTGGTGAAGATGAAGTCGGAAGACAAACCATGACCCTGGTTTATAAAAGACAACTCGCGCAAAGACGCCAGGGCGCGAAGAAAACATGATGATGGGTAAAGAAACGCAAATCATTCCTGCGGGGATAATCAGGATAGGCACTATTTCGTCAGCCATGATCTTCCCGGTAAAGTCGCTTTTATCAATGCACAGCTTTGCGAGCGTTGCGCCTTTGCGCGCGATCGCCTTTTTCGGATTTTTAAAGACATCACACATATGATTACCCTGTCTGACTATTTGATCCTGGGAGCTATCCTGTTCGGTCTGAGCGTGGCCGGGATTTTTCTGAACCGCAAGAACGTCATCATTCTGCTGATGTCCATCGAGCTGATGCTGCTCGCGGTCAATATGAACTTTATCGCGTTTTCGTATTTTCTCGGGGACATTGCCGGGCAGGTGTTTGTCTTCTTTATCCTGACGGTCGCCGCGGCTGAGTCCGCTATCGGCTTGGCCATCCTCGTGGTGCTGTTCCGCAACCGGCATACCATCAATGTCGATGACCTGGATACCCTGAAAGGCTGACCCGGATGTCCATGGAAAACATCTATCTCGCCATCCCGCTTGCACCGTTGCTCGGTGCAGTCATCGCTGGTCTGTTTGGCAAGTCCATCGGCCGTGTCAGGGCGCACACCGTGACGATCCTCGGCGTGGGCATCTCCTTTGTGCTGTCGCTGGTTGTTCTGAAACAGATGGCCATTGACGGCGCTGCGGCGTTCAACGGCCATGTTTACACCTGGCTGGTGTCCGATGGCGTGACCTTCGAGATCGGTTTCCTGGTCGACAACCTCACCGCACTGATGATGACCGTGGTGACATTCGTCTCGTTAATGGTACATATCTACACCATCGGCTATATGGCCGATGACGCGCACAACTGGCCGGCGCATTCGAAGGCCGGGGCGCCGTCGTCCTACCAGCGTTTCTTCAGCTTCATCGCACTGTTCACTTTTTCCATGCTGATGCTGGTGATGTCCAATAACTTCCTGCAGCTGTTCTTCGGCTGGGAAGCGGTGGGGCTGGTGTCCTACCTGCTGATCGGTTTCTGGTACACCCGGCCCACGGCAATATACGCCAACCTGAAGGCCTTCCTGGTCAACCGGGTCGGGGACTTCGGTTTCCTGCTTGGCATCGGCGCTATCTATGCCTTCTTCAACAGTATGGATTATGCGACGGTGTTTGCCGCGGCCCCGTCGATGGTCGGCACGACCATCGAGATCTTCCCCGGGGCCGAATGGCAGGTGATGACGGTCATTTGCATCTTTCTGTTCATCGGCGCCATGGGCAAGTCGGCCCAGGTGCCGTTACACGTGTGGTTGCCGGATTCCATGGAGGGCCCGACACCGATATCCGCATTGATCCACGCGGCCACCATGGTGACCGCCGGTATCTTTATGGTGGCGCGTATGTCACCGCTGTTCGAATTGTCCACGACGGCCCTGAGCTTCGTTATGATTATCGGCGCCATTACGGCGCTGTTCATGGGTTTCCTCGGGGTTGTCCAGAATGACATCAAGCGCGTAATCGCCTATTCAACCCTGTCGCAGCTCGGTTACATGACCGTGGCACTGGGGGCCTCGGCCTATGCGGCCGGCATCTTCCACCTGATGACACACGCCTTCTTCAAGGCGCTGCTGTTCCTCGGCGCCGGCTCGGTGATTATTGCCATGCACCACGACCAGGATATCCGCAACATGGGCGGGCTGCGCAAGTACATGCCGATCACCTGGATCACCTCACTGATCGGTTCACTGGCACTGATCGGTGCGCCGTTCTTCGCCGGCTTCTATTCCAAGGACACCATTATCGAGGCGGTGCATCACTCGCACCTGCCGGTCGCCGGGCTGGCCTACTGGATGGTACTGGCCGGTGTGTTCATCACCGCGCTGTACAGCTTCCGCCTGTATTTCCTGGTGTTCCACGGGTCGCCGCGCATGGATGACCACACACGTGCACACCTGCATGAAACCCCGTGGGTTATCACCGTACCGCTGGTGCTGCTGGCTATTCCGTCGGTGCTGTCCGGTTACCTGATCGACCCGGTGGTGTTCGGTGACTATTTCAACGGCGTCATCCATGTCGACCCGGCCAACGATGTACTCACCGGCATCGGCGAGCATTACCACGGCCCGGTGTCCTTCGTGCTGCATGCCTTTGGCGGGCCTGCCATCTATCTTGCCGGCGCCGGCGTGCTGACTGCCTGGTATATCTATATGAAAAACCCGGCAATCGCCACAGGTCTGCAACAGCGTTTCCAGGGCATCTACCGGTTACTGGTCAACAAGTACTATGCTGATGATTTCAATGCGGTGGTATTCGCCGGCGGGGCCCGTGGCGTTGGGCAACTGTTGTGGCGTATCGGTGACGTACTGATCATCGACGGGCTGGTCGTCAATGGCAGTGCGCGCGTGGTGGGCTGGGTGGCCGGCGTGGTCCGGCACGTGCAGTCCGGTTACCTGTATCACTATGCCTTCAGCATGATTATCGGCCTGCTGCTGTTGCTGTTCTGGTTTGTGTTCATGGCACCGTTTTTAGCGTCGGGGGCAGGCGCATGATGGAGTTTCCGCTGCTGAGTGTGCTGGTCTGGCTGCCGATTGCCGGCGGTATCCTGCTGCTGCTCATGGACGGGCTGGGTTTCCCGAATGTCCGCCCGGTGGCGCTGCTGGTGGCAGTCGCGACCTTCCTGCTGAGCCTGGGGCTGTACACGGGATTCGATACCACCACGGCCGCAATGCAGTTCCAGGAGTCCGTGCCGTGGATTGCCGCGCTCAATGCCCATTACCACCTGGGCGTCGATGGCATCTCCATGCCGCTAATTATCCTGACCACGTTTACCACGGTGCTGGTGGTGCTGTCCGGCTGGGAAGTGATACAGACCCGGGTCAGCCAGTATCTGGCCGCCTTCCTGATTATGGAAGGCGTCATGAACGGTGTGTTTGCCGCACTCGACGCCTTGCTGTTTTACGTGTTCTGGGAGGCCATGCTGCTGCCGATGTTTCTGATCATCGGCGTGTGGGGTGGGCCACGGCGCGTGTACGCGACCATCAAGTTCTTTTTGTATACCTTCCTGGGTTCGGTGTTCATGCTGGTTGCGCTGATCTATCTGTACCTGCAGTCAGGATCCTTCAGCATCCAGGATTTCCATGCGCTGCCGCTGGGGATGACCGAGCAGGTGCTGATATTTTTCGCCTTCCTGCTGGCCTTTGCGGTCAAGGTGCCGATGTGGCCGGTGCATACCTGGCTGCCGGACGCGCACGTGGAGGCGCCGACCGGGGGGTCTGTGATCCTGGCGGCCATCATGTTGAAGATCGGTGCTTACGGTTTCCTGCGTTTCAGTCTGCCGATCACCCCGGACGCCAGTATGGCGCTCGACTGGGTCATTATCCTGATGTCGCTGGTGGCCGTGGTCTATATCGGCTTCGTCGCACTGGTGCAGCAGGATATGAAGAAGCTGATTGCCTATTCCTCGATTGCGCACATGGGTTTTGTGACGCTGGGCATCTTCCTGGTGTTTGCCCTGATGGACAAGACCGGTTCCACGGAGGGTGCAGGGCTGGGCATGGAAGGCGGCATGGTGCAGATGATATCGCACGGTTTTATATCGGCTGCCATGTTTCTGTGCGTCGGTATTGTGTATGACCGGCTGCACAGCCGGCAGATCAACGACTATGGCGGGGTGGCAAACACCATGCCGGTGTTTGCAGGCTTCATGGTGCTGTTCGCCATGGCCAACTCCGGGTTGCCGGGTACCTCCGGGTTTGTCGGCGAGTTCATGGTGATCCTTGCGAGCTTCAAGGCGAATATCTGGTTTGCGATACTGGCGGCTACCACCCTGATCCTCGGGGCGGCCTACAACCTGTGGCTGGTAAAGCGTGTCATCTACGGTGATATCGCCAATGACAACGTGCGCCGGCTCGAAGACGTTAACCACCGCGAATTCATCATCCTCGCCAGTCTGGCGGCCGCCGTGCTGCTGCTCGGACTCTGGCCGGCGCCACTGGTCGAGGTCATGCATGCCAGCGTGGACAACCTGCTGTCCCAGGTCATTGTGTCCAAGTTACCGGGGAACACCGGTGTGGCCTTGCTGGGTGCGGGTCAATAACGGGATGCTGCCATGATTTACACACTATCTGATTTTGTTCCCCTGACCACGGAAATATTTCTGCTGAGCATGGCCTGCATCATTCTGATCGTGGACGTGTGCCTGCGCGATGAACGCCACATGGTGACTTATGTGCTGTCCCAGCTGACGTTGCTGGCAGCCGCCCTGATCAGCTGGAGCATGCTTGGTAATACTACGCTGGTGGTGCTGCACGGCACCTTCGTCAGCGATCCAATGGCCGCCTTGCTGAAGACCTGCATCCTGCTGGTGGCCTTTGGTGCATTCATGTATTCACGCAGCTATCTCGTGAAACGCAACATCTTCCGCGGCGAGTTTTATGTGCTCGGCCTGTTCGCGGTGCTTGGTATGCTGGTGCTGGTGTCGGCCCATAGCCTGTTGACCATTTATCTCGGGCTGGAGCTGTTGTCACTGTCGCTGTATGCGCTGGTGGCCTTCAACCGCGACTCCGTCGAAGCCTCCGAGGCGGCCATGAAATATTTTGTACTCGGGGCGCTGGCCTCCGGCATGCTGCTCTACGGCATTTCCATGCTCTACGGGGCAACCGGCAGCCTGGATATTGCCGAGGTGTCCGCAGCAATCGCCGCACCGGGAGAGCAGGGCATCATCCAGATATTTGCACTGTGTTTCATTGTCGTCGGGCTGGCCTTCAAATTCGGCGCCGTGCCGTTCCATATGTGGATACCGGATGTCTATCAAGGGGCGCCGACACCGGTGACTCTGTTCATTGGCAGTGCGCCCAAGATCGCTGCCTTTGCCATGGCCATGCGCCTGCTGACGGAAGCGCTGGGTGGCCTGTCGGCCAGCTGGCAGGAGATGCTGACCATACTTGCGGTGCTGTCACTGGTGATCGGCAATGTCATCGCGATAGCCCAGACCAATATCAAGCGCATGCTGGCCTATTCCACGATTTCGCATGTCGGCTTCCTGATCCTGGGCCTGCTGGCCGGCACCACCGCGGGCTATTCAGCTGCCATGTTCTATGCCATTACCTACGCGCTGATGGCGATCGGTGGATTCGGCATGATCATCCTGCTGAGCCGTGCCGGTTTCGAGGCAGACCAGCTGGACGACTTCAAGGGGCTGAATCAGCGCAGCCCGTGGTTTGCCTTCATGATGCTGATCCTGATGCTGTCCCTGGCCGGGGTGCCACCGACCGTCGGCTTCTACGCCAAGCTGTCCGTATTGCAGGCTGTGATTAATGTCGACATGGTGTGGCTGGCCATTGTCGCAGTGTTCTTCTCCATCATTGGCGCGTTCTACTACATCCGTGTCATCAAGCTGATGTACTTTGACGAGCCTGAAGCGGATACGCCACTGGTTGTCAGTCCGGACCTGCAAATCGCCATGAGCCTGAACAGCCTCGCCGTACTTTACCTCGGTATCTTCCCCGGTGGCTTGCTTGCCCTCTGCAGCACGGTCCTCTCTTAAAGGGGGTCAGCGCATATTTTCTCCTGATATTAGTGAAGAATATGCTTTGACAGCCTTTTCTTGAGCATGAAAAACAACGATGTTCTGAGAAGTGCGCTATTGGCGTTTATACTGATAGTGCTATTTCACTTATTGATCCGGTTTGGCAGCATGACATTGTCAGGTTACGGTGCGCTTGGATTTATGCCGGGCAGCTATGTTGAGAATGTGCTTAGCGCCAGGCCATTGTATGGTTTTGGTGGCTGGCGCAGCTATCTGCTAGTCAATGGTGCGTCGTGGCTGGTCTATTTCGTAATAATCCATGCAGGTTCCAGACTCTGGCGCTACCTTGGTTGAAATGATGTCAAGGTGGATTTCACACGCCGTCCAGAACAGGAACAGTGTTTGCAATTGTTTTCCGATTTTTGCGGGTTGCTTGATATAGCGGGCGCGACCGGAGTAGTAACACATCCCGGTCATCGTCGTGATTGCCAGGACCTGACCGAAGAAGACTGTACCCGTTTGAGTAGCACGGTCGATGAGGCACTGGGAAAGAGTGCCTGACTTCAAACATGTCCGCACCCGCTTTTCCATTCTACCGGTAAGAAGTCCGGATCAATGTGCGGTGCCCGGTTACGTTCCCCCTGGTAGCTCTTGATCTGTCAGTAGGGGTGGTTATACTTTCTGTTACCTTTCGGTGAAGCTGAACGGAACGTGCTACGAGATGTTGAAAAACGGTTACCCAGGCAGGAACGCGGGATTATTCTCCCCCGGACGTACGCTTGTATTGTGTGCGTTGTTACTTTTTACCGGTGGCTGTAGCACCCTGCCGGCAACTGTTTTAAATAATAAAAGTCATCTGTTGTCTACAGGACACTGTGAAGGATGTGATCTTCGACAGGCAACTTTCAGCGGCCTGGATCTCAAACAGGTTCATCTTCACGGTGCGGACCTGAGTGATGCCCGTTTTACCGATGCACACCTGGAAGGAGCCGATCTGTCCGGTACAAATCTTCAGAATGCCAACTTTGACGGTGCCAGTATGATCGGGGCGAATCTCCGGGGCGCTGATCTGCGCGGCGTTAATCTGATTGATGTCCGGTTAACCGGTGCCGATCTTCGTGATACCGATATGACCGATATCAGTTCAGATGATGAACTCGATCTCATGGATCTCGTTGGTGTTCGGCTGGATGGAGCCCGGTTCAAGGATGGCGTGACTTGTGGAGGTTTCCCGAAAAAAGGCGGCTGGGGTTGTCAGCCTGAATAAATCAGCACATCGGGTGTAGTCGTGATCGCAAACCATTGCGTGGCGATCATGTCTGCATCTCGTTTGCCAGCCAATGCCCAAGCCGCAGCCCCCAGGCGTAGATGGTCAGTGCCGGATTAACCCGGCTGGCGCGCGGCAGTACACTGCCATCGGCGACGTACAGATTACTGATACCATGTACCTTGCCATGGGCATCGACGACAGAAGACGCGCGATCTGTCCCTGCCACCAGACTGCCAAGGGCGTGTGCTGTACCTGTCAGTCCCATGGGTCTGGATGCGCACAGCAATCCGCAATGTAACAGGCGTGCTTTAAAGGCCTTGATGATGGCGTGGTGTTCGCTGATCGAATCCGGGAGACGTTCCAGTGCATAGTCCAGCATCGGTGGTCCGTTGTGCCCGGTGCCGGAACGGATGCGATTGTCGGGACTCGATCCATCCTCGGTAGTGACGAAGAATCCGGTAACGCGTGCGCCCAGGGCGTTTATCAGGAATTGCGGTATCACCGCAGGCAATTGCGTGGCCAGCATGTCACCATCCAGCCAGCCCAGACACTGGACCGTGCTATGGGCAAAGACATCATTGAAAAAGATGGCCGTCTTGCGCAGCATGTCGTGGTTGCTGAAAGGGGAAAAGGCCAGCAGTGCACTATTGAGATGCATTTTGAAGTGGGCGCCGACCAGTGGCGCCGATGGCAGGGTTTTGTAAAGGCCGGTAACATCCAGGTAGTCCTGCAGCAGACGTGGTGAGGTCATGGCGCCGGCGGCCAGGATCACCTTGCTGGCACGATAATCGCTGCCATCTGTGCAACATACCCCGGTAATGCAGTTTGGCGTATTGTCGTCAAAGACAAACCCGGTCACTTCTTTTTGTGGTTGCAGCGTGAACCGCGGGTTATTGTGTATTAGCGCCAGCAAGTTTGTTTCCGCTTCTGCTTTGTAGGCGCCGGGTGAGGCAAAACCATCAAAGTGTTTTGCCTCCCGGTTATTCCGCAGGATCTCTTTTTTCAGTCCGAGTGGCAGCGGTTTTGCTCTCCAGCTGTTTTTCCCTGCAACAAGCCTGTCGATCAGGCGCCGCAGTCCGGGTTCATTATCGAAGTGATTGATCTTCAGCAGTTGTTCGGCCTGCAAGTAATAAGGTTCGAGTTCCGTGTAGTCGATGGGCCAACCGAGACAATGGAAACCCGCATCCGCTTCGAACTCATGCGGACTGAAACGTAACAGGGCGGCGCCGTACCATTTGGTCTTGCCGCCGACGTTATAGTATTCCTCCGGCACCAGTGTGTGGCTGTGCCTGTCGATCCATGCCTGCTTGTTCTTGAAACGGCCTTGTTTGAAAACCTGTGCTACGTCCAGAGTGCTGCCGTCACGCGGGAGCGGTTGGCCTTTTTCCAGTAGCAAGACCCGTTTACCGGCATCTACCAGGCTCCAGGCGGCAGCCGCTCCGCCGGCACCGGAACCGATGATGATGGCGTCGTGCTGTTGAGCGCTCATGGGTATAGTGACCGCTGTTACCTTGCCGTCAGCCGCCCTCCGCAAAGCCCGGGTACAACGTCATGCCGCCGTCGGCGAACAGGCTGGCGCCGGTGATGTAGTCGGCGTCGTCAGAGGCCAGCCAGGCCACCACGCGGGCGATATCTGCTGGCTCACCAATACGATTGTAGGGAATCAGATCCATCAGTTCATCGTAGGCCGCAGGCGTTTCCCAGGCGGCGCGGTTGATGGGCGTGCGGATGGCGCCGGGGCACACGCTGTTGACCCGTATACGGTGGGGGGCGACTTCCTGGGCAATACTCTTGTTCATCAGCATAATCCTGCCCTTGGAAGTGGCGTAGTTGACGTGACCTGCCCAGGGTATGACCTCATGCACCGAACTGATGCCGATGATTTTGCCGGCGGCGTTGGAAATCTCTGGCACCACGCCGCGGCGTTTGAATTCACGAACAGCCTCACGTGCGCAGAGGAACTGGCCGGTAAGATTCACATCGATGACTTTCTGCCACTGGGCAAGAGTCATTTCTTCAAATGCCGCATCCTGCTGCAGACCGGCGTTATTGATCAGAATGTCGATAGTGCCGAAGCTGTCGATCATCTGCCTGAACATGGCCTGTACCTGGTCTTCCTTTGACACGTCTGCGCGGATCGCGATGGCATTACCACCCTCGGACTGGATAATTGCGACCACCTCCATGGCGGCTTCTTCAGAGCCGACGTAGTCAATAACCACATCGGCGCCTTCCCTTGCGAGATGGATGGCGATGCTTTTGCCGATACCCGAGCTTGCACCGGTCACCAGGGCCTTCTGCCCCTGCAGCAGGTCACGGTACGGGCATTGCGGCATGACAACATCGGGTAGCGCTTCTTTCTTGTTCATGATATTCGGTCCCTTGTGGGTGATTGAGATCAGTCGTGTTTGTGTGGTTGCAGCAGGTGTGAGACCAGGCCGGTCCAGCCGGTCTGGTGTGAGGCGCCGACGCCACGCCCGCTATCGCCATGAAAATATTCATAGAACAGCAGGTAATCCCGGAAGTGGGGATCGGTCTGGAATTTCTCCTGATCACCGAAAACGGGTCTGCGCCCCTCGCTGTCACGCCTGAACAACCGGGTCAGGCGTTCCGCCACGGCATCGGCTACCTCATCGATAGAAATAAAATGTCCCGAACCGGTAGGATATTCGATCTTGAATTCTTCACCATAATATTCCGCGAAGCGGCGCAGCGAGGTCACCAGCAGATAATTGACAGGGAACCAGACGGGTCCGCACCAGTTGGAATTACCGCCAAACACACCGGACCCGGATTCACCCGGTTGATAGTGCACGCTCATTGGCTTGCCGCAGCAGTCGAACACATACGGTGTATCCAGGTGTGCACGCGACAGCGAGCGGATGCCGTAATCGGACAAAAACTCGGTTTCGTCAAGCATGCGTTCGAGCAACCGTTTCATGCGGTGACCACGCAGCAGGGAGAGCAGACGGCGATTGCCGTGACCCGGTTCACTCCAGTGTGACACCAGGGCGGCGAGGTCGGGACGATAATTCAGGAACCATTCCAGCCGCCGTTTGAAGTCCGGCAGTTTTTCCAGTATCTCGGGCTCCAGGATCTCTACGGCATACAAGGGGATCAGGCCGACCATGGAGCGCACCTTGAGCGGCGTCATCTCACCATCCGGAAGGCGCAATACGTCATAGAAGAATTGATCATCCTCGTCCCACAGGTCGACGCCCTGGTAACCGATGTCGTTCATTGCTGCAGCGATACCGAGGAAGTGCTCGAAAAACTTGGTGGCGATGTCTTCATAGGCAGGGTTGTGCAGGGCCAGTTCCAGCGCGATGCGCATGAGATTCAGGGCGTACATGGCCATCCAGCTGGTGCCGTCGGCCTGATCGATATAGCCACCGGTGGGCAACGGGGCGCTGCGGTCGAATACGCCGATATTGTCCAGGCCCAGGAAGCCGCCCTGGAAGACATTGTTGCCGTCGATGTCCTTGCGATTGACCCACCAGGTAAAATTGACGATCAGTTTGTGCAGTTCGCGTTCCAGGAAGTCCCGGTCACCCTGACCACCGTTGGCATCGCGTTCCAGTTTGTAGACTTCCCAGACGGCCCAGGCGTGCACGGGCGGGTTGACGTCGCCGAAGGCCCATTCGTAGGCCGGAATCTGGCCATTGGGGTGCATGTACCAGACGCGGGTCATCAGCAATAACTGGTGCTTGGCAAAGGCTGGATCGACCAGCGCCAGTGAGACGCAGTGGAAGGCGAGGTCCCAGGCGGCATACCAGGGATACTCCCATTTGTCCGGCATGGAGACGATGTCGGCATTGTTCAGATGGAACCATTCATGGTTGCGACCGTGGCGCCGTTCGGCCGGAGGAGGTGGCATGGCGGGATCGCCCTTGAGCCATTGCGGTATGTCGTAGTAGTAAAACTGCTTGCTCCAGATCATGCCGGCCAGTGCCTGACGCTGAATCAGCTTGCCATCGGCATCCGGGATATCGGCCTGGATGCCGGCATAGAACTCATCGGCCTCATTACGTCGCTGCTGGATCACTGCGGCGAAGTCTGCGAACGGATTCGGGTTCCGGCCCCTGGCCAGGCGCAGGCGCATCGTGATCTCACCGCGTGCGGGCACACTGTATATATAGTGTGCGGCGGCTTTGCTGCCGTTCTGCTGCGGATTTACGGCCTGGTGCCTGGCGTGGATGACGTAGTCGTGGAAGGCATCCTTGAAATGTCCGGCATCCGCCATACCGTAGAGACGCCGTACATTGGTCTCGTTATCGCAGAACAGCAGGTCCGGATCACCATCGAAGTGACAGTGGTAACCCCTCAGTCCGGGATGTTCGACGACGATGCAGCCACGCTCGTCGGCCGAGAGTACCGGCCGGGCCGGGTCGTGGCCCCAGGCCCAGGTATTGCGGAACCAGAGCTGCGGCAGGAGGTGCAGCGGGGCTATTTCGGTGCCGTGGTTGTGCACCGTCACCTGCATGAGGATATCGTCAACACCGGCCTTGGCGTACTCGACGAATATGTCGAAATAACGGTCCTCGTCAAACACACCGGTATCCATCAGTTCATACTCGGGCCGGTCCTTACCGCGCCGGCGGTTTTCTTCGACGAGCCGCGTATAGGGAAATGCGGCCTGCGGATACTTGTAGAGCATTTTGAGATAGGAATGGCTCGGAGTGGCATCCAGGTAATAGTAGATTTCCTTGACATCCTCGCCGTGGTTGCCCTCGCCGTTGGTCAACCCGAACAGGCGTTCCTTGAGAATGGGGTCGCGGCCATTCCACAAGGCAAGGGCCAGACACAGGCGCTGTTTCTTGTCACTGACCCCGGCGATGCCGTCCTCGCCCCAGCGATAGGCGCGGCTGCGCGCCTGGTCATGGCTGAAATAATCCCAGGCCTCGCCGTGCGGGCTGTAATCTTCACGCACCGTGCCCCACTGGCGCTCGCTCAGATAAGGACCCCACCGGTCCCAGGCGGCGGTCTTGCTGTTTTGTGCCTGCATGCGCAGCTGCTCTGCGCCGGTTTTGCTGTTATTAGCTGCGGGCGTCGTGTTACCGGAATTTTCAGGCATGAGGGTGTCCTTTGCGATTGATCGGGCCTGAATTCAGGACTGGTGGCGCAGCCGCATCGTAGCTGTGCAAATCCAGCCAGGTGCGCAATAGTTCGGCGACACTCCAGGCCTGCGCAAAACAGCCGCGTGCCGTGTGCGGGGCTTCGGCATCGAAGATTTCGCTGATACTGCCCAGACAGGCGCTGGACAGGTGGAGCGCAAACGGTTCCAGGAAGGAGCGTACGCTGGCGGTATCCTGATAAACGCGGTAGTGGGCGTCGACAAATGGACCGATCAACCAGGCCCAGACGGTACCCTGATGATAGGCGTTGTCGCGCTCGCGTGGGCTACCCCGGTAGTAGGTTACATAACCGGGCTCGCCGGGAGCGAGACTGCGCAGACCATAGGAGGTCAGCAGCTCACGTGCACAGATATCGACGACCGATTGTTGCTGCCCTGTTTCCAGTGGGCTGTATGGCAGGGAAACGGCAAACAGCTGATTGGGACGCAAACGACCATCATAATTACGGCCATCAGCCCCGCTTTCACCTTCCGGGCCGTCAATGACATCGTAAAGGCAAGCGCGGGGCTCATTCCAGAAGCGCTGGAAACCGGTCTTTACCCGGGTCGCCGCACTGCGATAGCCGATTGCCTGCTCCTTCTTGTCGAACTGCAGCGCATAGTTGGCCATTATGCACAGAGCGTTGTACCACAGTGCGTTGACCTCGATGGCCTTGCCGATACGCGGGGTAATGACCCGGTCGCCGACTTTGGCGTCCATCCAGGTCAGTTGCACGCCGTCCTGTCCCGCAGCCAGCAGGCCATCCCGGGCATCAACCTTGATCCCGTAACGGGTGCCGCGATGGTGCCAGCCGATGATGTCATCAAGCAGCGGATAGAGTTCGGCGGCAAGCGCGGGATCTCCACTGCGTTGCGTGTATTGGTCCACGGCATGGAAATACCACAGTGTGGCATCGACCGTGTTGTACTCGGGCGCTTCCGCACCGTCCGGGAAACGATTCGGCAGCATGCCTTCACTGACATGCGCAGCAAAGGTACGCAGGATACTGGCGGCGATATCAAAACGTCGTGTTGCCAGCACCAGGCCCGGCAACGCGATCATGGTATCGCGGCCCCAGTCACTGAACCAGGGGTAACCGGCGATGATGGTTTTACCGGCAGGTTGGTCATGCTCGTCGCGCTGGACAATGAACTGGTCAGCGGCCCGTGTCAGTTGTCTGATCCAGTCCGGTGTGTCAGCCGGGAGCGTGCCGGGCATTGTGGTCTGTTGCCTGCGGATCTGTTCTCGCACGGTTGAAAAATTATCCGCTGCGCCGGATTCGGCAGACGCTATAATGGTGGCCTGTTCGCCCTGTTCGAGGCTCAGTGCAAGGTGACCGGGCTGGAACAGGTCTTCTTCGTCATCCAGTCCGCGCGCACTTTCCACGCGGTGTTTAACATGCCAGTACCAGACCGCGGCGCGCAGGAATGTCGCACCACTACAGGTGACCCGGTAACGACGTGCGCCGGGGAAGGCATCTATTTCAAAGCCATCCGGGATTTCGCGCAGGTTTATGGCCCACCCGCCATGACTGTGGCTGTGATAGTCCCGGTAGCTGCATAGCGGTGTCCATTCGAGGTCGAGTGCAGCACTGGCACGCAGTACCCGAAAATTTACATAAGTGGAGTTCTTGCCGGGCGCCATCAAGAGCCGTTTCTCCAGCAAGGCGTCGGCGAGGGCATAGCGCCAGACGGGCAGGCCATCATCAAGATAAAAAGACTCAAGCTGGAGATAGCCGTGCGGAGCTATCGTGCCGTCGGCAAATTCATGGGTGGAGAGGCGATACTGTCTGGAATAGTAGCGCACCACAATATCCAGCGCAGCAACCAGCAGGGTGCGGCGTACCGGGGGTGTCAGCGCTGCCATCAGCAGTCCATGGTAGCGACGGGTATTTATTTCTCCCACTGTGCCGCAGGCAAACCCACCGATCCCGTTGGTGACTAGCCATTCGCGCCGGACCGCTTGTTCAAAAGTTCCGCACTCGCTGCGTCCCAGCTGAAACTGCGTCATATCGTCAATTCCCTGTCCAGCTATGGTAACGGGCGGTCGCCGGTTACCGGCCGCATATTTTTCGGCAGATTGGTTTCCTCGGCAATATTCGCCCAGGAAACCACACCGACAATGGCAGCAGGGTCACTCGCGGTGCCGTCACCGGTAATCAGCGCAATGCGGCTACGGTCCTGCCGCAGCTGCGCCACCAGGTCAAACAGCTGAATTTGTTCATCGACAACCGAGTAGCGGGCATCAGCCAGCTCGGCAAGCGGTGTCTCCGGACTACGGTCCTGCAGGGCCAGTCCAAGCACGCAGGCCGGGATCACACCATGGATGCGGCCCTTGTCGACCAGCACCACGTGCGGTGGATGCGGCCGGATACCGGCCTGTTGTTCCAGGCTCGCAAGCGTCGCACCGGCGTCAAACTGTATAAAGGGAGACTGCACCAGGGCAAGGGCATTATTGGTCAGATAAAGGTGGCTCTGGATCGAGGCCGGTATGCTGCGGCCACGCCGGGTCAACTTGAGTGTGTAGATGTTGTGTGCCGATAGCAGGTGGCGTACGGAGTAGGCCAGCGAGACGGCGATAATGCTCGGCACAATGACATTGTAGTCACGCGTCATCTCGAACAGCATCACCACCGCGGTCACGGCCGCGCCAGTCGCGGCACCGATCATGCCCGCCATGCCAATAACGGCCCCGCTGAGGGGGTCAAGCTGCAAGCTGGGGAACTGACCGTTCAGGGCGGTGACCAGCGCGGCACCCAGGGCCGCACCCATAAACAGGGCGGGAGAGAAAATACCGCCCGAAGCCCCCGATCCCAGTGTCAGCGAAACGGCCAGTAACTTGAGACCGACCAGCAGCAACAGCAGCCAGGTAACGTTCAGGCGGCCGTTCAGAATATCCTGGATGGTGGCATAACCGACACCCTGTATATAGTAGTGTCCGAAATTGTGCATCAGCAGGTACATCATGATGCCAACCACTGCCATGCCCAGGGCATGGCGTGTGTAGTAGTTACCGGGCAGGCGGTCGAAGAGATCTTCAAACCAGTAGATGGCATGCGTGTACGCGGTGGCCAGCAGGCCGATCACCAGGCCCGACAGGGCATAGATCAGCAACGTCGACAGCGGCATGGCCGTGGGGGCCGCAAGCGTCAGTTCGGGAATGATGAATGAAGGTGTATTGCCGAAATACAGGCGGCCCATGAAACTGGCAGCGCCGGTCGCCACCATCACCGGAACCAGGGTGCGGGCACTGATTTCAACCAGCATGATCTCCACGGCAAACAGGATACCGCCCACGGGCGTATTGAAAGTCGCCGCGATGCCGCCACCGGCACCGGCAGCGACCAGTGCCAGTCGCTGCCATTCCGGCAGGCGCAGCCACTGGGCCATGACGGAACCGAAGGTGGCACCGATCTGGATAATCGGCCCCTCACGACCAACAGCGCCACCCGAGCCGATGGACAGCGAAGAGGCCAGTGACTTGATCAATGCCACCCGTGGCCGGATGATGCCGCGTTTGTGATAGATGGCATCGATCACCTCCGGTACGCCATGGCCTTTGGCTTCCGGGGCAAAGGTCTTTACCAGAAAGGCCACAATCAGGGCACCAACGACCGGGACCGCAATGATACCGATGCCCCAACTGCTCTCCGGGGTGTGTTGCAGGGTGTCGTAGTGCAGATCAAAGCGACCAAAGAACATCAGGTTATGGAACAGGGCAATCAGGAGACGAAAAACAATGGCGCCCAGGCCGGCAATGATGCCGATCAGCAAGGCATAGCCGATCAGCGGGATTTTTACGCCCGAGTGGCGCAGAGGTTCCGCATCCGGGTTGCGCGCTATGGAAGATTTAAAGAGCATTCTCACAGGTGCCGGCAGGTGATGCCAAATTGCTGCAGGTTATGAATCACCGAGTTGGTAATATCAGTATACTTGGCGTAGTTCAACCGGAGCAATACAGGCCTGTCATCCTGACAGGCTTTCATAGACTGGCCGGCGGTCAGAATCAGTCCGAATCTCTCGCAGGGATTGCCAGGTTGAATGTGACAGTATCATGTCTGGTGATTTTTGTGGATGACCGAATGCGGATCAGCAATATACATAAGATATCGATCCTGCTGGCGGCTGTCTTTGCGCTATCGGCATGTAGTCCCAATGACGTCGGCCATCACCTCATCGAATTTGACGGTCTTACCATGGGGACCAGCTGGAGCGTCAAGGTGGTTGATCTGCCTGCGGCAGTGGATCAGTCCGCCATCAGGAGCGCCATCGTTGCAACGCTGGCAGCCATCAACCACAGCATGTCGACCTATGATACGAAGTCTGAACTATCACAATTTAACCAATCCACCAGTACCGACTGGATTAGCGTGTCAGATGCGCTGGCTGAAGTGCTGGCTACCGCAAACCGGATAAGCAAACTGAGCGCCGGCGCCTATGACGTAACAGTAGGTCCCCTGGTCAACCTGTGGGGCTTTGGTCCGGTGGATACGCACGATAAAATTCCGCAACAGCAGGAAATCGACGCGGCCCGTGCCCGCACCGGTTATACAAACCTGGACGTACGGCGCACCCCGCCGGCAATCCGCAAACACTTGCCGGGCCTCTACGTCGACCTGTCATCGATTGCCAAGGGCTACGCAGTCGACCGGGTTGCCGGTTTGCTGGAACAGCAGGGTATCAATGACTACCTTGTCGAGATTGGTGGCGAGATACGCGGCACGGGGCGGAATGAACGTGGCTCGATCTGGCGCATCGGTATCGAGCGGCCTTCCGCAACCAGCCGTTCGGTGTATTCGGCGCTTGAAATTAACGGGGCAGGGTTGGCAACCTCGGGGGACTATCGAAACTACTTTGAACGCAACGGCCGGCGCTACTCGCATACTATCGATCCGGTGAGCGGTCGCCCGGTGACCCATAAGCTGGCCTCGGTCACGGTGCTCTCATCATCGGCAATGCTTGCCGATGCGCTTGCCACGGCACTGATGGTGATGGGTCCTTCAACCGGATATGAGCTTGCGGAACGCGAGGGAATTGCCGCTTTCTTTATTGTGAAGGCGCATGATGGATTTGTTGATATGGCCACATCCACCTTCACCGGGTATCCGGTGAAACAGGTTGAGTAATGATGATGCCTGGAATTATATCCGGGCTGACTTATGCACGCTGAATACTGACTGACAGACCGACCACAACGTGAGATGGTAATCCCGCGCATGCAGTACGCCGCAGTGTTCATTCGCGCCAGTGTGTAAAGACGTAATCATTTTGTTTCTGTGATGCATGGCAGGCAAAACAGGATTTTCCGCCATCATTTACCAGGCGCTCGGTATGGCTGTTTCCTTTAAATCCCTCGAATCCCCAGCCACCGGTTGCTGGATACCTGGCGCTGTCCTTGACCATTACGCCGACCAGAATCCGGTCGCCCTCCGTCGAGGCATCGTCATGCGTCATGTATTCAAGCAGATCAAAGACCAGGACGGCGCCATCATCGAATTGCCCGGATTGCGTACCCTTCACGCCTTTCTCATTCCCATAGACATGATGAATACCCCGGAAAGGGTTTTCCAGCGGGTGCCCCTTATGAATCACCATTGTCTTGATATAAGTCCATGTGCGGTATCCATCCGGATAATCGACATTGTCTGCGGCGTGTGTGCCGGTAACAATAATTATTGATGATGACAGTATCAGGCTGAACAGGTATCGTTTCATCGTCTTTCTCCTCAGGTGGTTCTGTTAACCGGCTGCAGCGGGACTGCCAGTTACGGCCTTCATCGCCTGCGACCAGGATAGCGTGTTGCAGTAAATTCAGAGATACTTTGGCAGAGTAACATTTAAAGGAGACTTTATGGGCCTGCATGATTTTCTCGATTTGATTGGTTTTAGTCATCATACCATCAATTACCGGGAGAAATTGATCTCTACAGTTGGCGGCTTTCTTGGGATATTCGGCATTTTCATGAGTAGCCAGTGGCTGCTTGATCCTGAAGTCGCTGTGTATATTGTCCCGTCCATGGGGGCCAGCGCCGTCCTGTTGTTTGCCTCACCGCATGTGCCCTTTGCACAGCCCTGGAATGTCATTGGCGGGCATGCCATATCGGCGGTTATCGGGGTTGCCTGCTGGCAATGGATTCCGGACTTTACCGTGGCGGCTTCCGCCAGTGTCGGCCTGGCCATTGGCGCCATGTACTTTGCCCGTTGCATTCACCCGCCCGGAGGCGCCACCGCGCTGGCCGCCGTGATTGGTTCGGAAAAGCTGCATCATTTGGGTTATACCTATGAGTGTGCGCCTATATTGCTCAATGCGGTGACTATATTACTCGTTGCCGTTGCTTTTAACGGGTCATTCAAATGGCGGCGTTATCCTGCCCACCTGCATTTCAAGGCAAAAACCGCCGCCGCAAAGATTGAACAATATGAACCGATCAACCACGAAGACTTTGTGTATGCCTTGAGCCACATAGATACCTTTGTGGATATCACTGAGGAAGACTTGCTGAAAATCTATAAGCTTGCGACCAGCCGGCAGGTTGAACACCCTTCAAACCCTGCCGTCCCATAAGGGGTTGCAGACAACACATCCGGTTCAGGCATTAACGGTGCCGCGTATCGCCGCAAGCAGCCCCGTGAGCAGGTCCAGGGGAGTGGGCGGGCAGCCCGGGATGCGGATATCCACCGGGATGACGTTCTCCACGGCGCCGCAACTCGCATACGACACCCCGAACTCCCCGCCATCACAGGCGCAGCTGCCGGCCGCGATCACAAATTTCGGTGCCGGCGTTGCACGCCAGGTGCGCTGCAGCGCCGTCTCCATGTGGCGCGACACAGGGCCGGTCACCAGGAGCGCATCGGCGTGGCGCGGCGAGGCAACAAAATGCACACCAAAACGCTCAATGTCGTAGTACGGATTATTGAGTGCATGGATCTCCAGTTCGCAACCGTTGCAGGAACCGGCGTCCACCATGCGGATGGCCAGGCTGTTGCCATAACGCGTTTCGATCAGGCGGCGTACTTCGATGCCGAGGCTTTCCAGCCCGGCGGCATCCGGTGACGGGGCTGGCTCCGTTATCACACCAATGCCCAGGGTCTGTTTCAGGATGCGGAACACGCTGACTCCTTACAGGTCCTGACCCGAATACGAGCCGTTGACGGATTTGTTGCAGACCGGAAAGTCCGGGACGATATTGCCGTGTATCAGCCGTTCCATGGCCGGCCAGGTGAACCAGCTGGGATCACGCGGAAAGAAGCGCGCAATACGCCCCGCATCGTCAAAGCGGATAAAGGTGATGATCTCGCCACGCCAGCCGTCAACAAAGCCGATACCGACAGCCCCCGGCGCCGCCGCTGCCAGTGCTGTCGTGACCGTCCCTGCGGACAGATTCTCCAGCAGGGTATCCATGAGCGTCAGGCTCTCGTATACCTCGGACATCCGCACCCGCACCCGCGTCGCCACATCGCCCTCGTCCAGTACCGGAACCTTCGGCCGGAAACGGTCATAGGGGGCATAGGCACTGTCACAGCGCACATCAAAACCCTGGCCGCTGGCCTTGCCCACGTAGCCGGTGCAACCCAGGGCGCGGGCGTCCGCCGCGCTCAACTGACCCGCACCTACCAGCCGGTCTTCCAGTGAGGGCTGGTCGTCGATCATATCGAACAGCGGGGCGGTTGCCGCACGCAAATCGTCATGGTCCGCCTGCAACTGTTTGCGGCCCGTATTGCCCAGGTCGCAGACCACGCCACCCGGCACGATGACATCCATCATGAAGCGATGACCGAACAGTGCCTGGCTGCGCCGCTGCCACTGCTCGCGCAGCCGGGAACACTGCATGTGCATAAAGGCAAAGCCGACGTCATTGCAAATGGCGCCGATGTCGCCCAGGTGGTTGGCAATGCGTTCACGCTCAGCACAGAGTGCGCGCAACAACAGCGCACGTGCGGGCACGGTGGTGCCGGTGGCCCGTTCCATAGCCATGCAGGCGGCCCAGCTATGCGCGACCGTGGAGTCGCCGGATACCCGCCCGGCGAGGCGCGCCAGCGCGGCGGCATCGCGGCCTGTGGCAATCTTTTCGATACCCTTGTGCACGTATCCCAGCCGTATCTCCAGGTTGAGGATCTCCTCGCCCACTGCCTGGAAGCGAAAGTGGCCGGGTTCGATGATGCCGGCATGGACCGGCCCGACCGGGATCTCATAAACGCCGCTGCCCTGGATCCGCCCGAAGGGGTAATCGCTGTCGGCCGGGGTGCGTCCGGGGGCATGCCCGGCCACGGGAAAATCAACCCGCAGGGGGAAACTCTCTTCCGGCCACGCCTGGTGACGGGTCCAGCGGCGGCCTTCGGGGTGGTCGAGGATGGCCACCCCGATCAGGTCCTGCAAATGACGTTCGAAACGATCCGCGGCAGGATAATACAGGGTGTGGGAGCTCAGCACCGGGCTGGCCCGCGGCACTTCGGTGGCGAGCACCACATAATCACCCTGGTATTCCAGACAGGCACGGATGACCACGCGTTCGGCTTCGGGATCACCCCACAAACCGGCCCAGCGACAACCGAAATTCGCTGCTACCCGGGCCGCCTTGCCCCAGTCCTCGGCATCGAGTTCCAGGCAATGTGCGGGCGCAAGCACCAGCGCATTACCCACATGCACCACCACGTGCTCTTCCTGCAGACGGGCGAGGAATTCGGACAGCCAGTCAAAACGACTCATAGCAGCGATGCTCCGGTAATCAATTCGGTGGCGCGATTCAGCCAGACGGCCAGGAAACCCGGGATAGACAGGCCCAGCCACAGCACCAGCGCCAGGTGGACGGTAACCGGAATCATGTTCGCCGGTACCGGTTGTTGCCCCTCGGGCGGTGTACCGTAGACCATGGGATGCAGGTGACGGAACAGGCCCGCAAAGGCCACCGCCAGTCCGGTCAGCAGTGCCACGGTGAACCAGGGCTGCGACTGCATGGTGGCCGTCAGCAACAGGAACTCGCTGGTAAACACGCCGAACGGTGGAAAGCCGGCAATTGCCGCGACCGCGATCAGCAGGGTCCAGCCCACCGCCGGCTGGGTACGGATCAGTCCGCGGATATGCTCGATGGACTGTGTACCGGCGATGTGCGCCGCGTGGCCCACGGTGACAAAGATCGCCGACTTGGTCAGTGAGTGGACCAGCATGTGCAGCAAGGCGCCGAAGGTCGCCAGCGGCCCGCCAAGTCCGAAGGCAAAGGTCATCAGGCCCATATGTTCAATCGAGGAGTAGCTGAACATGCGTTTGATGTCACGCTGGCGGTGCAGAAACAGCCCCGCCACCAGGAACGATACCAGGCCGAAACCCATCAGCAGGTAACCGGCCAGATGGGGTGTGGCCGTCGCCGTCAGTGAGCCGTCCACCAGCATTTTCAGGCGCACCACGGCATACAGCGCCACATTGAGCAGCAGGCCCGACAGCACGGCGGACATCGGTGTGGGGCCTTCCGAGTGGGCGTCCGGCAACCACTGGTGCATCGGCACCAGCCCGACCTTGGTACCGTAGCCGACCACCAGGAAGACAAACGCCAGACTCATGATGGCGGGCTGCAACTGGGATGCATGGGCATAGAGCACGCTCCAGGTCATGCCGTCGGCGGCATTGACCAGCACATGCTGGGCGGCGAAATACAGCAGCACGGTACCGAACAGAGCCAGCGCGATACCAACGCCACACAGGATAAAGTACTTCCAGGCCGCCTCAATGGCCTCCGGCGTACGATACAGCGATACCAGCAGTACCGTCGTCAGGGTCGCACCCTCCACCGCCACCCAGAGGACCCCGAGGTTGTTGGTGGACAGGGCCAGCAACATGGTAAACATGAAGGCCTGATACATGGAGTGGTACAGGCGCATACCGCGCTCCGTAGTCCTGCCCGTTTCACAGACATGGCGCATGTACGGCCGCGAAAAAATCGATGTCGTCAAGCCCACGAACGCAGTCAGCGCCAGCAGGTAGACATTGAAAGCATCAATCCGGAATGAATAACCGGCTACTACACCGGTCGTACCCACCTGCCAGGCCAGCACCAGGGTGGCCGCGAACGTGATCAGCGATGCCAGCAGATTGAGCCAGCCGGCCACCACGAGGCGCCGTACCCAGGCCAGCAACAGTGCCGCGACCACCGGAGTAAAGACCGTTACCAGCAGCGCGTTCATATGTCGTCTTCGCTTTGTTCGGTCAGCCGGTTCAGCTGGTCGACGTTGAGTGAGTCAATACTCTCGCGTATCTGGAAAAAGAACACGCCGAACAGCACCATGGCCACCAGCACGTCGAAGGCCACGCCCAGTTCCACCACCAGCGGCATGCCGGCCGTGGCGGAGACCGCCGCCAGGAACAGACCGTTTTCCATGGACATGAAACCGAGCACCTGGGCAACGGCCTGCTTGCGCACCACCATCATCAACAACCCGACGAGGACCATGGCCAGACTCACGGCAACGATATTGCGGGTGAATTCCAGTCCGTGCTGCACGATCGGCAGCACCAGCCAGTAGCTGAAAATCACCAGTGCGACGGCACCCATGACCACCAGCGTTGGCCGGTTCAGCAGTTCGGTGTGGCGATCGAGTCCCAGCCGGCGGACCTGGCGGTGCAACATCCACGGGATCAGCACCGCCTTCAGGCTGAAGGTCAGCAGGGCGGAAAAATACAGGTGCGCATGTCCTTCGCTCACCGCCACCACGGTGGTGACCGCCGCCACCAGTGCGCCCTGCCAGGCAAAGGCATGGATGGCCGCTACCAGACGTGTCTGCTGCAGCAGTACAAACGAGGCCAGCAGCGCCATGGCCGACAGCACCAGCATACCCTGCTGTAGCAGCGGCAGGTGACCCGGGTTCATAGGCCGACCTCCAGGATCACGGTGCTGAGCATGCCCAGCAGTCCCAGCAGCAGGGCCAGGTTGAGAAAGGCCGGCGCCCGGAACAGGCGCATCTTGGCCAGCACGGTTTCACTGACGGCCAGGGCCACGCCCAGCAGCAACAGTTTGGCGATCACGATGAGCAGGCCGGCGCCCAGGGCGGCCAGGCTGTTCTGCTGTGCAATGCCCCAGGGGAAGAACATGCTGACCAGCAGCGCACCGTAGAGCAGCAGTTTCAACTGTGCCGCCCACTCCATCAACGCCAGGTGGCGACCTGAGTATTCCAGGAGCATGGCTTCATGAATCATGGTGAGTTCCAGGTGGGTCGCCGGGTTGTCGACGGGAATGCGGCCGGATTCGGCGACCGCCACCAGCACCAGCGCCGCCAGGGCGAACAGGTAGGAGGGTCGCAGGATGGTGACGCCCGTCAGCTGGAAGTCGACCACGCTGGCCAGGTTGGTGGTATGCGCCGTCATGACCAGGGTGAATACCGCCATCAGCATGGCCGGCTCGGCCAGGGCCGAGATCAGCATTTCCCGGGACGCCCCCATGCCGCCGAAGGCCGTTCCCACATCCATGCCGGCCAGCGCCAGGAAGAAACGCGCCAGTGCCAGCAGGCCGACAATCACAATGATATCGGCGACGGCCGCCGTCGGCAGATTGGTGGCGAACAGGGGTACTGCCGCCGCTGCCAGCCAGGTTGCGGCGAACACGATATAGGGCGCGGCACGAAACAATGGCGAGGCGGTGTGCGCCATGCGCGCCTCCTTGCCAAACAGTTTGTACAAATCCCGATACGGTTGCAGGATGGATGCGCCGCGGCGGTTCTGCAGCCGGGCCTTGACCCAGCGAATCCAGCCGGCCAGCAACGGCGCCAGCAGGACATACAGCAGCAGCTGCAGTATGACCAGTCCGGTGGTGGATATCAGGTTCATGCGATTATCCATAGCAGTAGCACCAGGGTGGCCAGCGACCAGCCAAGATAGGTTCGCACATTACCCGATTGCAGCCGGGTCACGCGGCGGGCGGCACTCTCCACCACGCGCGCCACCGGCAGATAGAACAGGCCCCAGGCCCGGTCACTCACCCGGAGGGTGTGCCGCCGGCTACCGTCTGCCCGGGTCTCCACGCCTTCCTCGATATGAAACAGCAGTCCGAATACCCGCCGGATCGGCTGGGCGAACGCCGAGGCCGTGTATTGCATGGCCGGTGTCGGTGGGGCAAAACCGCAGTCCCAGGCATCCCCACGGCGTACCCGCCGGATGCCGCGACCCAACAGCCACAGGCCCAGCCCCAGGGCGACGAACAATGCGATGGCCACCAGCGGTGCGCCATAGCTGGCGGTCTGCGGTGACACCGGGGTGAGCCAGAGCCAGCCATGCGCAGTGGCCTGCGTCAGACCGTGCCCCAGTACCTGGCGCGGCACCTCATTGAGCAACACGACGAAGGTGGTCGGAAATACACCAAGCACCAGGCACAGCACAGCCAGTACCCCCTGACCCAGGCGCATACTGAGCGGTGCGCGCCGGGCACGGCGCACCGGGCGGCTGCGGGCCCGGCCGAGAAAAGCCACTCCGTAGACCTTGACGAAGCAGGCCGCCGCCAGTGCCCCGGTCAGTGCAAGTGCCGCCGCGGCAATGGGGACCAGGCTGCGCAGCACGCCGCTGTCGAGTTGCCAGGCCTGTAATGCGGCCTGAAAGGTGAGCCATTCGGACACGAAACCGTTGAACGGCGGTAGTGCGGAAATGGAAATACAGCCCACCAGGAAAAATAGCCCGGTCCAGGGCATGCGCCGCAGCAAACCGCCCATTTTTTCCAGGTCCCGCTCATTGGCGCTGTGCAGAATGGCGCTGGCACCCATAAACAACAGGCTCTTGAACAGTGCATGATTGATGGTGTGATAGAGGGCGGCGACAAAGGCCACAGCCCCGATCAACGGGTGGCCCTCGGCCATGAACAGTATTGCCAGACCCAGCCCCATAAAGATAATGCCCAGGTTTTCCACCGAGTGATAGGCCAGCAGGCGCTTGAGATCGTGTTGCATCAGCGCATACAACACGCCCATCAGTGCGGAGATACTGCCCGCCACCAGCACCACCACACCCCATTGCCAGTGGAACTGGCCGATCAGATCGAAGATGACGCGGATAAAACCGTACACCGCCACCTTGAGCATGACCCCCGACATCAGCGCCGAAATATGTGATGGCGCCACGGGATGGGCCTGCGGCAACCAGGCGTGCAGAGGCACCAGCCCCGCCTTCATGCCGAAACCGAAAAATGCCAGCACAAAAGCCACGCTGGCCCAGCCGTAACTCAGATTCGCAGCGCGCATGGCGTCAAATGCGAAGCCGCCGCCAAAGGTGGCCAACACCCCGTAGCTGAGCAGAATCGCCAGCCCGCCAATCTGGGCCATCAGCAGGTAGAGGAAAGCGGCGCGCCGATTGGCGGGGTGTTCATGATGATAGGCCACCAGGAAATAACTGGAGAGCGACATGAGCTCCCAGGCGATCATGAACAGAAAGGCGTCATCGGCCAGCACCACCATCAGCATGCCCACCAGGAACAGGCCACCAAAGCCGCCCAGTACCGGTAGCGGATCGCGCCCTTGTTCGAAACCCCGTACATAGCCCGGGGCATACAGCCCTACCGCGAAGCTGACCACGCCGACCACACAGAGAAAGAACCCGGACAGCGCATCCAGGCGGATCCGTGAAGACAACCACGGCAGACCCAGCGGCAACTCCGCCGTGGCCACGCCGCCCTGTACCAGGGTCACCAGACCGGCGGCCAGCGCCGCCAGGCCCGCCAGGGCGAACAACGGCATCACCACCAGGCGCAACAGCCATGGCGTCCTGATCGTGAACACGGATAACGCAGCAGACGCCAGCGCCAGCCCGACCGATGCCCCCGCCAGCCACAGGGCCGTGGTCATCATCGGACGTCGGCTCCGGCAGGCTCCGGACTCGCCTTGAGCCGCACGCCACGGCCACCCGCAGCACTTGCACTGCCTTCGGCGATCAATTCGATACCGGCCCGCTCCAGGGCCTGCACCACCTTGACCAGTGAGTCCACATGACCGCGCACCAGGCCATTACTTGCCTCCATGCGCTGGATGGTGGGTAGCGACAGACCCGCCGCCCTGGCAAGTTGGCTCTGGTCCATCCCGACAAGCACGCGGGCAGATCGCATCTGGGTCGCAGTAATCATGTTTAATATATGGTAAATAATAATTTATCTATTAATATACATTATTTATCACTCATTCGTCCAGCCCGGCCATCCGCAGGGCGGTTGTCAGGTTCAGCCGGGCCGCTGCGCAGATACGGGCCGAGTTGCCGACCATCGTTCCGCTTCCGGCGCTACCCCTAGGCAGCGCAAGCGGCCCCCTTTAGCGCGTCAATAGAAAAGACCTCAACACAGCAATGTCAGGAACTACCGGTGTACTGCAGTGTCGCAGTTAACGTATCACCGGAGTGGTTCGTTCGGGCTGTTCCGGTGCTGACCAATGACTGGTTTCCCAGGCAATAATGAGGAGGTTGCTATGAACACTTTATCCAGAATAATACCCTGCGCCTTTACCCGGCTACCACAGGCCGTCGGACTGCTGGCTGCTCTGTTGCTGGCGATCCCTGCTGGCAACATCCTGGCGGCCAGTGATGCGACCTTGCACGTCAGCGGTGTGGCGCCGGCCTATCAGGTAGGCCGACACGACGCCAAAGACCGGTTTTGTTATGACGGCTCCTGCATCATACCGGGTAAAGGCAAGATCGATATCAATCTTAACCCGGAGGCCAACAGTGGTGATATTGTTGCCACCTTTTCCGGCGCGGATGGCGACTGGCGGGTCGTGGCCAGGAAATTCAAGATGATCAAGACAGACGTCAATCTGCACGGCTCCACCGGGGGTGACGTTGACCCGAAGATGAGCCCACCCGTTTTGCCACAGGTCTGGACCTATGTGGCCACCTGGGGGCCTGCTGCGGTCTTTCATAATGGCCAACTGGCCTGGAAGGGTATGGCGCATCTGATGGTCACCGAAGAGGTACGTGATCCGGTCACCGGCAAGGTGGATTTCAAGGGGCCGATGAAGGCGAAGAGTTATCCGGGTTCCATCTACAACAAGCATGCCATGCAGATACATCTGGTTGCACACCCGGCCGGCAAACCCGTCAAGGGCTATCTGCCTCCGTTTCCACAGTTTCTGCATCTGATGTATGAAACCGTGATCTGGCAATAGCGGCGGGTCTGGACAGGGCCGTTTGGTGCAAGGCCACCAGACAATGCGCATCCTGGTCGCAGCGGCCGCACTGTTGTTTACCACTGCCGCCCTCAGCGGCGGTGGTACGACAACAGCCCGGCCGGCAGATGATTCTCACGCGGCCACCGGTTCGCTTGTCACTATCAGGATCTCGGGGCTTGCGTTTATACCCGCCAGCATCACGGTAGCACCCGGTACCCGGGTACGCTGGCTGAATGTGGACCCCATCGATCATGATGTGACCAGTGGCCGGTCAATTACCGGTCGCAAGTCCCGCGGCCTGACGCAGACCAAATTCCCCGATGGCCGCTTTTCATCCGGCCTGTTTGGCCGGCAAAAGACCTTTGAGCATACCTTTCAGGAACCGGGAGACTATCCTTATTACTGCAGTGTGCATCCCTTTATGATGGCGACCATCCGCGTCAAACCACCGGACGATTGACCTCTGCGTCTGTTGGTACCGGCTGTTTTTAATCAATCCGCCAATCTGTATAGTAGCCACTGATACCACCGCAAGGTGGTTAGGCGGCATGCTCAGGATGACACGACAAGTCCAATTCAGAAGGCACTGCGGATGTTCAACCTATTCTCTGATCAACGTCGGCTGGGCGCGGCAAAGCTCGTTATCCGGCATGTTGCCGCGGCACTGAATCTCCCCATCTCCATGCGACTCTGGGACGGTACCATTGTCCCGCTGGGCAAGGACGCGGATCCGGCGCGTTTTATGTCGATAGACGGTGCCGGCGTTTTTGGTTCCCTGCTACGACGGCCATCACTCGAAACCCTCTATCGCCTGTATGCCAGTGGGTATATTGACGTACACGGCGCCGATTTCATGACCTTTCTCGAGATTGTCCAGGCACACCGCAAGAAAATCGGTGGACAGGAGGCGCGTCGCCGCATGCGCAAGGGTTTTCCGTGGCTCAGCATCCTGCCGCTGCTCACGGCCCCTGAGCCGTCAGCTGATCTCTCGCATCGTTATGGTGGCGAGGAAACCGGCTATGTGCAGGAAAAACGCAAAAACAAGGAGTTCATCCAGTTTCACTACGATGTCAGCAACGAGTTCTACGCGCTGTTTCTGGATCCGGAGATGCTGTATTCGTGTGCCTATTTCACTGACTGGACGAATTCCCTGGAGCAGGCCCAGCATGACAAGCTCGACCTGATTTGCCGGAAGCTGCGCATGAATCCCGGCGATCGATTCCTCGATATCGGCAGCGGCTGGGGCGCCCTGCTGTGTCACGCCGCACAACACTATGGGGTAGTGGCCGAGGGGGTGACCCTGTCGCAGCGTCAGCACGACTACACCGTCGAGAAGATTGCACGACTCGGTCTGCAAGACCGCGTTACGGTATCACTGCGGGATTATGCAACCCTGGAAGGGAGCTACGACAGGATTTCCAGTATTGGTATGTATGAACATGTCGGCATCGCCAACTATCCTGTCTATTTCAGGAAGGTGTTGTCGCTGCTGGACGATCATGGCATTTTTCTCAACCATGGCATTACCCGGCGCGGCAAGCTCAACAAAAAGACGGCTGGACGGGTCAGTGCCTCCCGTGGTGTGTTGCTCAAGTACATCTTCCCTGGCTCCGAGCTCGATGATATCGGTCATACCCTTCAGGTCATGGAAGGCTGCGGGCTGGAAGTCTACGATGCGGAGAATCTGCGGGCACACTACGGGAAGACTTGCCGGCTGTGGTACGAGCGGCTGCTCGCGCAAAGCGAGGCGGCGATTCAGCAGGTCGGTTATGAGCGCTATCGTATGTGGCTTGTCTATCTGGCCGCAGTCTCCCGTACCTTCGACCTGGGCGCAATGCGCATCTACCAGACCGTCGCCACGAAACGGGCCATGATCGCAGGGAATGTGTTGCCACCAACACGCAGCGACCTTTACCGGAATCAAACCCCGACTGACTGATTGACGTGTTTTTTGACAGGAGTGCCCGGATCGCGATTACCCGCCAGACCCGTATTGCGGCATGCTGCCGGTTGCGGTGCAGGTGGTGCGGCAGACGGCTGCTTGCTGCACTGTCGATGGCCATGTTGCTCAGCGCCTGTACCAGCCTGATGCATTTGCCCGCCGGCACACCGGCCGATATCGATGACGCCCAACGCCTCTGGTCGGTCCTGGAGCAGGAGCGCATGGTGGGAGAACACGCCACACCGCAAAAGCCCTTTATCGGTGCCGCTCGGCCCCACGGCTGGGTCCTGGAGGTCGATAGCAGGACCATCCGGGTGGGTGGCCATGCCGGTTTCGTGGTGGTCAAAAAGAACTACAACGGTGACAATCTCGGTATTGCCGACGTCGAAAGGGACCGCAGTCGTTACCTGGACTCCATCAGTGTGATGTTCAAGCGCGAGCCGGGCTACGACCCGGACCACCAGGACTGGTTCTGGGCCCAGTACCGGCCGGATGGCCATTTAATGACCATGCAGCGGATGGGCATGAACATTGCCATGGCCGGCCGGCTGCTGAAAGGCGCCACGGCGGACCAGGATCGCGGCTGCATTTATTGCCACCATTCAGCCGGTGGTGGAGACTATATTTTTTACCCCGAGATTACCCCGCCAGTCCCTGGCAAGGCAGTAGATGGACTGCGGGAACAGGATCGCCCGTAGCCACAACGTGGCCAACACACCGGCGACGTCCGTACGACCCCGTTCCCGGAATCCCTGCAGGCCGTCGGTCAGATTTTCAGGTCACTCGCAAATACGAAGTCACCCCCCGGTGCGCCACGGTGACAACTGATACAGCCTTCCGGCTTGCCCTTGGCCACGCGACCCGCCAGCTGGATCTTCATGCCCATTTTCTCCTTGACGTGCAGGCTGCCATCGGGCTTGTATTTTGCCCAGAACCAGTCCTTGTCCTCGGAGTCATAACCGGCTTGCCGCTTGTACATGACGGTAATCGCTTTCAGGTAGCGGGCGCGGTCTGCTTTGACGCTGTCAACCGAAACACCCGGTCCGCCGTAATTGCGCTTTACGATGGCAATCCCTGTATGACCATTGACCGTAACCGATTTATGCAATAATTCCAGTACCTTGCCATGTGGTGGTGTCCCCTTGTAGGGCTTGCCCTTGATGGCATTCGGCCCGACCAGGTCGTCGCTGGCAAGTACCTTCCACAGCGCCTGCGAATCGGCGACATCCTCAGAAGAACCCATCGGTGGCCCCATGCCCATGGTGCGCATGGTGCTTTGACATCCTGACAGGGAAACCAGGCCAACCAGCGCCACCAGTGGTAACGCCCCCTTGTACCAACTGCAATCTGTCAGCTTCATAATCCAGTCCTTATATAGAGTGTGATTAAAATGTGGCCTGTTACGACTTGTTTTTTATCGCCGTGAAACAGACCGCCGCAGGGTTGGACTGAACGATTCCAGTAAAGTTCATAATGATACCGGTCTGAATATCGTCCATGTTGATGATGTTGCACAAGGTCACTTGCTGGCCTGCCGGTACGGTACCATTGGCCGGTGTTACATCCTCGGTGGTGAGGACTGTACGCTGCAGTTTATTCTGACGGAGATTGCACAACTGGCACAGCGATCACCGCCGCGGGTTCGCATTCCACAGGGTCTCGTCTATCCACTGGCATGGATTGCGGAAGCCTGCGCCCGGTTACCTGGAGGCGCCAAGCCAATTATTAACCGGGACAGTCCGCGTATGGCCAGAAAGAAGATGTATTTCTGCAGTGACCGTGCCATTACGGAACTCGGTTATAGCTATCGTCCTGCCCGTGAGGCCCTGCAGGATGCTGTCAACTGGTTTCTCGCCCGCTCATTCTGCGCTCTCCGTGACTGCCGGATCGGCTGCTAATGACGTGCATGTTGCGAGAAGAAATCGACGCTTATGACCCGGACCCGTATCCCGGTGCCGGACAGACGCCACGGGAACGTGCGCGCCGGTGTATCGAGGCAGTTGGTTATGGCGGGGTCAGGCAACAGATGGGGCGCCACTGGTCCATTGGCTGCGTGGCTCTTGAAATCACGCAGCGCTGCAACCTCGACTGCACCCTGTGTTATCTGTCGGAAAACCCGGAAGCGACCAGGGACTTGCCGATAAGCGAGATATTTCGCCGCATTGATCTCATTCACCGGCACTATGGCAAGCACACCGATATCCAGATTACCGGGGGAGAACCTACCTTGCGTCAGCCGGCAGAACTTTTGTCGATCGTCCGGCAAATACAGCGTCTGGGTATGCGCGCTACCTTGATGACCAACGGGATCAGACTCAAGGGGACAAACTGTCTTTGTACAGTTATGAAAACAACGTTATCAGGGCGCAAGGCGAGGAACGTGTCCATTTTGCACTGAACTGCATGGTTGCGGGTTGTCCCCGGTTGCCACGCACCCCGTTTACCGGGGCAGACCTTGATGCGCAGCTGGAACGGGAGGCACGGCATTTTTTCTCGGAAGCACGAAATTTTCACATCGACCCCGAACACAAGGTCGTCTACCTTTCGTGGATCATGAAGCATTACCGGGAGGATTTCCTGGCACGGGCCCCTTCACTTGTTGAC
>Ga0114931_10000627_pt1 | contig 43392 bp, 40 predicted proteins | sample 2SBtaG_FD_89579 | JGI IMG/M metagenome (GOLD analysis project Ga0114931, IMG submission 89579) | Deep subsurface microbial communities from Kolumbo volcano to uncover new lineages of life (NeLLi) - 2SBTROV14_V59a metaG | ecosystem: Environmental > Aquatic > Marine > Volcanic | place: Kolumbo... | reverse complement strand
TGGACCAAGTAATGCGGAATCTGTTGGCCTCTGCGGCACCAGCGCCAGTGCAGGCACCAGCACAGCCCCAGGCGCAGGCCCCGGAACAGGCCCAGGCGCAGGCCCCGGAACAGGCCCAGGCGCAGGAGATCGTGATGGAAAGAATAAGGGCCCGGGCGTCTGAAGTGGCCCGGGTGCTGGGCCCCCAGGCGGGTAAGATAATCGACCTCTTATCCCGGTTCGGTGTGGATAGACTATCCGCACTGCCGCCCGAGTTCTACGTCGATTTCATGGAGGGGCTCAATCGGATAGAACAAGGGGGTGAACCTTGAGTCATGCCCGCCTCGCCCCGAGTAAGGCGAAGGTATGGATGAACTGTGCGGCGTCTATCTCCCGTGCGGAAGCGCTCCCGGACGAACCGCAGTCAGGCGTCGCCTGGTGGGGTACAGTCTGCCACGCAATCTTGGAGCGGGCGTTACTGAGACAAATCCACCCCATGGACGTCGATGTCACGGGGATCGAGGGGATCCTGGACTTCGATCTCGAAGAACAAGACGAGATGCGCAGGACTGCGGCGGTGGCCTACGACTATGCGATCCTGGAGGGATCCGTAGTTGCGGAAAGTCCCAGCAACCCCGGCGTGCTGATCGTACGGGACGACTGCTGGGGTACCGTGGACATCACGATCCTGAGTCATGGACGACTGGAGATCGTCGATTTGAAATCGGGCAAGGGCGTGCTCTGCCACCCAGACGACCCCCAGCTGAAGCTATACGCGCTGGGAAAATTGGGGGAGCACTACCCCGGCGTCCCGGAAAACGTACCGGACATCGATGTGGTGCTGACCATTGTGCAGCCTCGGTACCCAGGGGAGGATCCTATTCGATCCACGACCATCTCTGCTGAACAATTGATCACCTGGGGTCTGCAGGAGGTCCGGGCGGCAGCGGCGAGGACCGATGCCCCAGACGCCCCGGCTCACCCAGGTGACCATTGCCGTGAGGGATTCTGCCGGGCGAGATACACCTGCCCGGAGCTTGCTTCGGCGGCGATGTCCGCCGCACAAGGGGTGTTTACCCCGGTCCCTGTACCGGAGAAAGACGATACCCTCGCACAGCGGTTGACGATGGACCCTGCCACTCTGAGCGAGGACCAGATCCGCTTCATCTTGCGTCACATGGATCTTATCGAAGGCTGGCTGACCTCGGTGCGGAGGTACGCGCTATCCCATCCTACGAAGGGGTACAAAGTAGTTGCGGGAAGATCCATGCGCAAATGGAAAGTGTCGGATAGTGACATCGTGAGGTATTTAACCGAGCTATCCACGAAGGATGGAGAAAAGGTCAGCGAAGACATGATTACGGTCAAGAAATTACTCAGTCCGGCGCAAGCCGAAAAACGGCTGAGACCGAACATGGACGTAAACACGTGGGGGAAAGTCCATGCGTTAATCACAAAGCCCCCAGGGGCGCCTACTCTGGCCCCCGAAACCGATCCGAGGCCCGCGTTGGGAAACGCAGCCGAGGTATTTTCACCATACGAAACGGAGAATTGAAATGGCCCAAGATATTGTTTTAACTGGAGTTATCAACTACCCCAACTTGTTCGTCCCCCGGCAGATCAATGGCCGGGGTGATCCGAAATACTCAGCCAGCTTGATCCTGGACCCGTCCACGAATTGGCAGGAAGTTGACGCGGCGATTCAGGAAGCGGCCCGGAACCGGTTCCCAAAGGGAATCCCCCAGGATCTACGCACACCGCTGAAATCCGCGGAAGATGATGGATTCCCCGGACAATGGAAACTGAATGCCTACAGCGACAGGGCCCCCGGAGTAGTGGATCAGCAGGTACAACCCCTGCTGGATGCTTCACAGATCTTTTCCGGGTGTAAGGTCAGGATGCACGTCCGGTTCTTCGGATACAACACGGCAGGGAACCGGGGTGTAGGCGTCGGCCTGAATAACGTTCAATTGCTGGATAATGTCAACGTAAAGCGGCTGGACAGTCAGAAGGACGCGAAATCCGTCTTTCAACCGGTGGAGGGCGCCCCGGCTCAGCTCTCGCCAACTGCCTATTCCAGCCCGGCTCAACCTGGACCGGTGCAACTGGGCCCGGTTCAACCTGGACCGGCACCCACGGGCCCGGCTCAACCTGGACCGGTGCAACCGGGCCCGGTTCAATCTGGACCGGCACCCACGGGCCCGGCTCAACCTGGACCGGTGCAACCGGGCCCGGTTCAATCTGGACCGGCCCAGACACCCCGGGCACCCGCACCGCCCCCGCCAGGAGCGCCCCAGCCCACCCAGGAGCAACCGACCGAACCGGCACCGGTTGACGGAATAGCTCCCCCCTGGGATATGTAACGACGATGTGTCCGGCCCTACGGGGCCGGGCGTTCTTTTCCAACTATAACAAGAACCGACCGTGACAATACTTCACCTGGACTACGAGACCTACTCCGAGGTCGACATCAAACGCGCTGGCGCACACAAATACACCAAGGATCCGTCGACCGAGGTCCTGATGCTAGGCTGGGCGATCGACGACGAAGACCCGCAGCTGTGGCAGCCCCGCAAAGGACCGATGCCCTCTGAATTGAGGGATGCGTTCCTCGATCCCACCGTCACGTTGATCGCTTTTAATGCACAATTCGAGCGACTGGTCACCCGGTACGTTCTTGGGATCGACGTCCCACTGAACCGGTGGCGGTGCGCGATGGTGATGGCGTATTACTTAGGGTACTCCGGCGGACTGGATGACGTTTGCGAGCAAATAGGGATCCGGGGCAAAGACCCCCGTGGCGGCCGCCTGGTGCAACTATTCAGCAAACCGGCACCCAAGAACCACAAGGCGGGCCGGTATACATGGCAGAACCGACCGAGTGACTGGGAGGACTTTTGCGCGTACTGCCTGCGCGATGTCGAAGTGGAGCGTGAGCTCGTGGCGTTCTTCGAGAAGTTCCCGGCGGTGGAAACGTGGGACTGGGAGCAATGGCTCCTGGACCAGCGAATAAACGACCGAGGTGTTCCTCTGGATGTGGGAATGGCCCAGGGAGCCGTGGAACTGTGGTCACGTGAACGGGAGCGATTGAGTGAAGATCTCCAGAATCTGACCGGACTCCCGAAAGTGACCCGTGGCCCATTCATGAACTGGCTGAAAAGTAACTGGGTCGACGTACCAGATCTCAGGAAAGACACCTTGCAGGCGCTCGACATAACCGACCCAACGATCCGCCAGGCCGTTGACCTGTGGCAACTGAGGGAAGCGAAAGCGGTGGCGAAATACACCGCAATGCTGAACGGTGTCGAGAAAGACGGCCGGGTGCGCGGCATGTTTCAGTACAAAGGCGCATCCCGGACCGACCGCGTTGGGGGCCGACGGGTGCAGGTACAGAACCTGAAGCGGCCGATGGCAAAAACCCCAGATGACGCGAACACGGTCGCGGACCTGATCCGGACGGGTGATCCAGCGCTACTGCGGGCCCTCTACGACGAGCCCGTCTCCGAGGTTATCGGTTGCGCGGTCAGGCACGCGATATGTGCTCCGGAAGGAAAATCGCTCGTGGTCGCGGACTTTGCATCGATCGAGTCCGTGGTTCTTGGGTGGCTAGCCAATTGTCGGGCGATAGACCAGATTTTCCGGGAAGGAATGGACACCTACAAGGTGTTTGCTTCCGAGTATTACCACATCCCCTACGGTGACGTCACCAAGAAACAGAGAACCTTCAGCAAGCCCGCAGTCCTGGGGTGTGGCTACATGCTTGGCTGGCGCGGCCTGATCAAGTATGCGGAAAGTATGGGGGTCGGCATGACCGAGGACGAAGCCCGGCGAGCCGTAGACACCTTCCGGGGCATGTACCCGGAGATTGTCCAGTTCTGGGATTGGATCGATAACGCCGTCCGGGAAGTCGTATGGTCGAAATACCCGGTCGAAGGATATAGGTTCCACGTGGAACGTCACGAATATTTCTTGCGGATCCGTGTCCCCTCGGGCCGATATCTGAGCTACTACCTGCCCAGCATCGACACCCATGCCGCACCCTGGGCCGAATATGTAATGACCACCAAGGCCACGCATACGCGGGAACAATATCACGCTGCCAATTGGACCGACGCCCAATTGATCGAGTCCGGGCTGATGCTCCCTCCGGATGAGATCTCCAATTTCTCCTATATGGGCAGGGATACGAGTAATCGATGGGGCAGGATCCACGCACACAAAGGGGGCCTCACCGAGAACCTGGTCCAATCCATTGCGGGGGACCTTTTATGGAACGGTATACGGAACGCAGAGGCCTCCTGGCTGAAAGTCGTCCTGCACGTACACGACGAGATTGTGTGCGAAGTCCCGGAGGAAACCGCAGAGAAAGACCTCCAGGTGCTGCAGGCGGCGATGACCCAGGCCCCGCCCTGGTGCCCCGATATGTGGCTGGGGACTAGCGGATTCGTCACAAAGAGGTACACCAAAGATTGACCCTGCCACCAATCGACGTGAAACGACTCTCCCGGAAACGCCGGGAAGGGCCCCTGGAGCGAGACATCGAACGGAAGGTCTGTCAATACGCGGAACGGAAAGGACTCCCCAACGAGAAATTTACGTCACCAGCGAAACGGAGTGTTCCCGATCGCATTTTCTACCTGGGGATGAGTAGGCATTTCTTCATTGAATTCAAACAGTTAGGGAAAAGACCCACTGTGAAACAAGCGAAAGACCATGAGAGGCGAATCGCGCGGGGGGATTGGGTATTCGTCGCGGACTCGGTGGAATACGGGAAGCTGCTGATTGATGTGATGGAGGCGATACACAAATGAGAACACCGAGTGACCTTCACGACTATCAGAGGACTGCAGTCGCTGAGATCCTATCCCGACCGCAATCGATGGTGTTGCTAGACGTCGGTCTCGGAAAGACCATCATCGCCCTGACGGCTATCGCGGAGCGAGTAGACCGATTGGAATGCTTGAACACCTTGGTGGTCGCCCCGAAACGGGTGTGCTCAATGGTCTGGAGGCAGGAGGCGGCCAGGTGGACCCACACCGCTGGGTTGACATTCTCCCTGGTGTCCGGGAACGCAACGCAAAGGGCCTATGCACTCCGGAACCACGCTGATGTGCATCTGATCAATTATGAAAACCTCCCATGGCTGGCGGATTACCTGATTGCTACTTGGCTTCGGGAAGGTGAGTACTTTCCTTGGCGGGCGATCGTCTATGATGAAGTCGACATGCTGAAAAACGGCACCGGGGTCCGATCCCGGGCGTTACAGCGGATACTCCCCTACTTCCCGTACCGGATCGGGATGACCGGCACCCCAGCCGGGAATGGGTATATCGATCTGTGGGGAGAATATCTCGTGGTAGACGGCGGTGACCGGCTGGGAACGAATCGAAACCACTACCTGGACCAGTATTTCGAACAGTATGGGTATAGACACATCCTTCGCCAAGGTGCTGAAGACGAGATAAAATCTCATGTTGCGGACATCACCATATCGATGACTGCCAGCGAATACCTCCCAGGACAACATACCCCGGTGTTCAACGACGTATGGGTGGATCTTCCCCCAGGCGTCCGCCGAGTATACGACGAACTGGAAAGGGAGTTATTTGCCGAATTGGACGCTGGCGGATCGCTGGAGGTGGCCAACGAGGGATCCATGCTCAACAAATGTCTTCAGATTGCCAATGGTCAGCCTTACAAGGAAGCCGGGAGCCAGGAATGGTACGCGCTGCACGATGCGAAGCTAAACGTACTGGGGGAGATCATCAGCGAATCGAATGGCCAGCCGGTGTTGGTTGCCTATGAATTTGTTGCGGACTGTGAACGGATCATGGAGTGGTTCCCCGGCGCGGTGCACCTGGGAGGGGCCATGACTCCGGAACAAGAAATCGAGATACAGAGGAAATGGGATTCGGGGCAGATCCCCCTGTTGGTGGGGCACCCGGCATCGATGGGGCATGGGCTGAACCTCCAACACGGGGGTCATATCGGCGTGTGGTTCGGGCTCACTTGGAGCCTGGGACTGTATTTGCAGCTTATTGGTCGACTGGCAAGGCAAGGGCAGACCCAGGTGCCGGTTTTCCATCGGATTCTGGCCCGTAACACCGTGGACGAAGCCCAGCTGATGGCGTTGGAAAGGAAGAATGACGAACAGATGGACCTAAAGACTACCATCAACGACTATCGGAGAAAATACAGTGCGAGATGACAGAGATATTTTCCGAGACACAAGCAAATCGAAGTGCTGGATGCACACCGTACTGAAAGGCTTAGTCATAGCCATTGCATACTTATCCGTCTATGTAATCGCTATCACCGTTATAGTCATAACGCTAAGTAAGGCCGATTGACCCCGAGGGGGCATTTACATGAGTAACTACGACAGGGACCCCGTTGGGGGAATCGTGCTACTTACCGAAGACGTCGTGAGACTTACGAAAGAAATCATACGAATGACCGAGGAAACCATGCGGATCCAACAAGATTTGGCGATCACTCATCGCCTATGTCGTAGACGAGCTGCAAAACTACTGGCGGTTTTGGAAGGAAGGATAGATGTGACCAAAGACGAGATGGTCCCGCTACGGGACTGGGTTAGTTCCCACCCGGAACTGATTCCTCGTCGAGGCATCTTCCGGGATCGTGATGTAGAAACACCACCAGGGAATCATTTACTTACGGAGAAATCCCCGATGACATCAACCGAAATCAGGCAAATTGCCCAAGTCGCCTACGAAATTGTTAGGTATTATCACGATATCATGTCGTTGGACAAAAGGCCTCCGTGGAACCACGCCGCGAAGTGGGAACGGGACACCGCCATCCATGGCGTCGAGTTCCTTTTGGACCATCCTCACGCAACTTTCTCGGATATCCATGACAATTGGGTGGAGGAAAAAATCCAGGATGGATAGCGATACGGTGCGACCCGGGATCCGGAAGCCAAAACCCACCCGTGTCTGATGCCCTTCCGGGATTTGCCCCCGGAACAACAATACAAGGATGTTATATTCTGGACGGTGGTAAAATTGATAAGTGAAGACCTATGATGACCTTCGGGTAGGCTCATCACAGGCACGGCCCGGGGCCGAAAGTGCCCCCGGGCTTTTTTACGGGTGTTCCTTTCCCGAGGCCATCATACGGGCCAATTCTCTGGCCCGAGACCCGACCTGCCAAGCCCAGCGAGAGTTGAGCATTTCTTCGGAGGCTAGATCATAGTTCCCGTCCTCCAGGGCGGCCCACATTCGCTTGAACTTGGCCAAGGTGGGGACTCCCATGTTATACGCCATGTCCAGCAATACATATTGACGTACCGGGTCCAGTGTCTTGTAGACCGGGAACCTGGATATCATTTCCCTTTCGATCGTGGCGACCCGGGAACGCATCAACCACAGCGCTTCCTCCCGTGTAATCCCGTCTTCCAGATTGGTCCCGAACCCAATGGTGATCTTTCCAACGGAATCGATATACGGCTTAAGCCGTGTGCCCTCATGCCGAATCAGCATTTGCTCAAAATCATGCCTATCCATGGCTAGGCTCACTTACCCTTAACTTTCACCATCGCCCCCGAAAGGGAATCCACCCCCTTACCGATCTGCCTTAGGCCAGCGTAGGCCCAGGGCAAGGTGAGAAGGGCGATGACTATCTCGACGTTCGGGGAATGAGAGACGCTGATGTAAGCGAAACAGGAGAGTAAACTGGCCCAGGATTGCCCTGGACGCGACCATCGAATGAATCTGTCTTCCGCCCGGTCACCGGCCCGGATGGTCTCTTGCGTGGTTTCGTGGGCTTTCTGCTCGTCTTCCAGCTTGAGGCGGGTCATCTCCTGCAAATGCCTGCGGATACTGTCCTGCTCTTCATGAGCGAGTTTGCGTAAGGCAACCAATGTCTCTGGATTGGCTTTGAGTTCCGCCATCGCCTTTTCCGGGTCATCGGTTCCCGTGGCGCTGGACACAAGAGACACCCCCGCCGCCACGGCACCAGGGATATTGCCCGTCAAAAGTGAACCGACCAGCGCGGCACCCGTGCCCGCGTTCTCTTTGATCCAATTTCCAACGTCACCCCAATTCATACGTAAATCCTCCAATCAAAATTTCGCTCCCTTGGAGAAAGTTGCCCAGGCCAAGCCAATGGTGGCCCCGATGCCCACTGCCCATCTCACCGCGATACCGGTCCATTTGACGATCCGGGCGAACCCTTTGGCAGAACGCCACAGGCTTATTAACTCCAACAGATCATCATGAATTTGATCCAATTTGCGGTCTAATGCTTGTAAATGAAGGGCGCTGTCGTTCACTCGACCTACGACGGAATCCATCTCGGCCTCCAGTCTCGACAATCGATCATCCACGGATTCGATCTCCATCAGGACCTCTGGCGTTTGGGTAAGAAGGGGATAGACTCACAGTAAATTCTCAGAAGTATCGTCTGGGAAAGAAATCTATTTTGTGGGCAAGAGCACACAACGGGACGATCACCAAATCCCTGGGAGATAGTATAGTCTGGTTAAGACGATTACACCGCCGCCAGCGCGGTGATCGCGGAGTCGCGCAGGGATGTTACCGAGGCGGCATCCGTGGCATTGTCGATAGCAACGTTGTTACCCCTACGGATCCGTTCAATCGTTGCGGCGAGTGATATCCAGGTATCCGCCTTGGTGACGATACTATCGGCGGCTTGCTGGGGGGTTACACCCAACGCGTCCGCTTCTGCCTGCACGAGCACCGGTACAGGGGTGGCGGGATACCCCGCCGCAATGTATTCCCGGGCCTGCCTTTCCTTGAGCAAATAGGTCGCTTCCTGCCCGGGCGAGGTAGTGATGTAGCGTTTGCGAGCCTCCCCCGCAGCCGCGTCGATGGCGGATTTTGCCCCCGCTTTCACATCGGCCAAGGGCGGTGGGGGTGGGGTATACGGTACCCAGGTAGCCGTGGCAATGTCGTATCGGCGGAAAGATCCATTGATATGCGCCTGCCAATCTTGCTCCGATATCAAAACGCAATCCGCAAGCGGGCCTGCGGGGTCAATGGATCCGTCGGGGAGAAACCCGGGGTGGATCTCTTGCGTGAAAAAAGCCACGGGTACCCCATTTTGGTCAAGTCTTGCTGCTTTCATAGGTCAATATCCAATTGCGATGAGGGAAGCGTAGCCCGAGATTAGTAGTGAGTTTTTATTGAGTGACACTTGAGTCGCAGTCCAAAGTTCAATCGCCCCTAGCCCTCCTCCCCCAGTGGCGTTGGACTCCGCCACCGCGATCAGGCACCCCGTGGGAAATGCTATGGGGAACGTGAAAGTAACGCTAGAATTGGATGGTACGTAGACCTGTCCCCATTGGATGATCAACCCATTAGGGAGCTGCTGGTACCCGTTGGTAAGCAATGAATTCGGTGCATCCGAATTTTTCCAGAATACCGTCGAATCCAATCCATCCAGCAAATCCGCGTCCAGCCCACTACCAAGGCCGTCATTACCGGAATGCCAGATCGTATTTCCCGCGCCTAAGGTAGCCAGGGCTGTTGCGGAATCCGGATCATCGAGCAAGGTCTTCATGTAGGCAGACACCCCCAACGTAGAGAGGGCGGTGGACGCATCCGGATCATCGAGCATGGTCAACATGAATGCGGACACAAGAAGCGTGCCGGGCGCGAAGAATGATGCCCAGCCGCCCGCGTTATAGACACGGAACTCGCTGGCCGTGGTGTTCCAGTACAAATCCCCATCGGTCAAAGGGCCCCCGTTCCCGTCCGTAGTCGGATCGGTGGCTGAAGCACCCACGTACCGCGACAGGAAATCCTGCAGGTAGGCCAGGGCGTTGGCTTCGGAGGTTGCTGCGGCACTGGCGGATAGCCCTGCATTACTCTCCGATGCGGCAGCGGCGGCAGCGGATGCGGAGGCGGAGTCCGCGTTCGACTTTGCGTTGAGAACAGCATCAACGAAAACATCGTCCGGTGTCTGGCCAGCGGAGACCTGGACCTTTACCGAACGGTCGACGGCTTCCTTGTTCTGTTGTGTCAGTGTAACAATGCGGTCAAGAGCCGTCTCGATGTTGTCCGGGTCGAACGACCCCCCAAGGGTCAAGTCGAGCCCCTGGGTGTATGGGACGTTTCTGACCAAGGTGAGGGAGTGTGTACTCGCCATTGGTGCCCCGGATACGGGGTAAGTCACGGACCCTCCGGGGTTGTTTATCTGGTCGGTGTTCATGGTAACGGTGTAATCCGATCCCTCGACCAAGACAGTCTCGATCCCGGTGGCCAACTCCGCGAGCACCACTTCCACGTCCGAAGTCTGAAATATCTTGAAGCTGAATGGAAAGACCGTGGTGACGCCATTCCCCACTACGGGGAGAGTTTTGGAGATTTCAGAGCTGATTGTCATATCTAGTTACCTTACGCGATCACTTGGGGGGCCCGAATAGGACGGCACGTAAATTATCAGTCTTACCAGTGGCAATCGATTCGATCCCGCGCACCGTGGCATCGATCTGCCCGGCAGGATAATGAAACAGGATTCCGCCCGATTTGTTTGCGGCGCGGAGAAGCGCTTCATCCAGTTCACCCTGGGCCGCCTGACGACCGAGGTTCGACACCTCGGAAATGATCCTCGCCCCAGCGGGCCCCTGGTACCCATACGGTTGGAACGCTGCCTCGATCTCCCTGAGCCCGACGAAGATCCCGAGGGCATAGCTGACTTGATCTTTGGCGATCTTTTTGGCGATGCACTCGTCTTCACCGTCGCACTCATTCCGCCACATCTCATGTAGGAGTGTAGACAGCGCCGAGGGCAAGGTGAGCACCAGGAACACATCGACCGCAAGTCTGCCGATCGATGCCGGGCGTTTCAGATCGGCTCTGGCTGCGGAGTTATATAACCGATTGAACGAAGTGTTGAAGAAACTGTAAAAATTGGTCCATAGTTTCCACCAAGGGCTCCCCCGCTGAACGGCCGCCAAATCCTTGATCTGCCCACCACCTTGGGCGTCGAGTACCGCCTGGTCCGCTATGGCGACCGCACGGGCATCGCTTTCTCCGGCAGACATGGCTTTTTCATACGCGCCCAGCCAGGTGGGGATGTCCACGGTGACCAGCTGCATCTTGACGAGAAGCCAGAAATAGCTTTCCTTGATGTCGGGTGCGTGTTCCGCGCCAAGGGCCCGCGCGGCTCGGTCCAATTGATCCTGGAACCAGCCCTCCTTCTCGATCTTGTTCCGGATCTCGTTGATCTCGCGCTGCATGGTTTTCCCTCGCAGCCTCATCATGTCCGACTTCCCCGAGATCCAGGCGTAGGTATTCTCCAGGTGGGCGGCATCGGTCAGCGCATGCTTGACCCCACGGAATACCCACTTCGCCCCGATCCGCTGGATCGACTGAGTAATGCCGACAGGTTGCAGCATAGCGGTGCTGAGCTTCCATCCCATCGCTGCAATACTAGATCCTGCCCGCAACCAGTTTGCCACGCGCTCGTGGACCTGGGTGACCGGTACGTCACCCGCCGCCACGGCGGTCATCGTGTCGGTGATCTGCCGGTAGATCTCGGGCCCATAATGGGTAACGATTGCATCTTTCATCCTCGAATCGTTCAGAATACGGGCCTGATCGATCAGATACTCATGCAACGCGAGATCATGGATCACCTGACCAAGATGCTCGAAGATCACAGAAAAGGATAGCTTAATCGGACGGTGTACCTCGTCTACCCGGCTCTTGAGGTGCCCTCGCCTGGTGGTGGCTCTGGCGTAGGCGCCCCGCATGGCCTGTTTCGCCGCTTCTGCGGTAGCGTCCTGGTGGGCTTTGGGGGACTGGTTGATGTCGTATTTGATCGGAAAATACCCTCCCCGGTATTCACCATACGGGGTCACTACAGGGGTGGCTTGCACCTTCTCCGGGGCGACACCACTGACTCGTTTCTCTTTTGCCACGATCTCAGGCCAGTAGGATTCGAGTAGGTCCCATATCCCCTGGACGAAGTCCCAATCCTCCTTGGTGAGCGGGCGGGTGATCGCTTCGATCTGTTTGGGAGACCATCCATATCCTTGGGTCAGCCTGGCCCGGTTGGTGTCATTGCCGAGGTTCAGCGCCACCATGATCCTTCCCATCTTGGACAGGCTGGCGTTGATCTCGGGGATGTATTCCTTTTGGTACAGGCGGCCGCGTTTTTTCAGATCCGTGAATAGTTTGTTCACCTTGATCGTGGCCTCTTCTCGCATCACCGCTTCGTGGTCCATGGCTTTGTTCAAGGGGAGCATGAGCAAAGACCACATTTCCCCGCCGTCTTTCTCGCCGTCCATCTGGCGAAGTATCTCCGACAACTTGCGGTGCATAGCGATGAATTGCTCAACGCCACGACGCAGACGCCCCTTCGGTGTGTCGGTCTCGATCTCCTGTGGACGTACCTTCTTGGCGTTCTCCGCTATACTGGCCACGGCCGAGTCGATCGCGGCATCGAATTCCCGCTTGTCCGCTGCGGTGAGAAGTTTCTTTTTCAGCCTGCCAAGGTGTTCGATGCTCTTTACCGCATCACGTAACCCCCGGAATTCCTCAAGCGTCAGATCGGTGTAGTGAGTCTTTTTCGTCTCCTCGACGAGTTCCGGGGGAATCGCGGGGGTGAATCCCATTTCCTCTTGAGCCGCTATCCATTCCGCCAGACTTTTGCGCCGTTCGACATCCTTACGGGTCGCCTTGCGCAAGTCGACCCGTTCGAGCAATTGATCGATCTGATCGAGGTAATCCGCACTGAGATTCTTTCGTGTACCGGGGTTATCGAATTTCTTGAGATACCTCAAGGTCCGGTCGATCTCGGACTTTGCTTTGGTCGCGGCTCTGAAGAAATACGCATTCAACACCTGGGCCCGTTTGTTATCCGCAGCAGCCACCAGGTCTCCTTTCTTCAAAGCATCGAACACTGCCTTGCCAGCCCGGGTCTCGGCTACCGAATACTCTCCGGTCAGACCGGCATCCCTGACCTTCTTTCTCCCGATAGCTCGCGCGACGAATTCCCGGGCGGCTTTGTCGAAGATGTTGAATGTAATCTTTCGGCCGCGTGCGTCGGTGAGCCCAGTGTCCCCTCGGGCGTTCACGATCCGGTCGAGCGCCCGCAGCTCGGTCCTCAAGGCCCGGATCCGGGCTTCATTGTGGATCGCCTCGTCTGCCATCTGGTCGAGCACCTCGGGACTGGTAATGTCACCATACCGTTCGAGCATCATCTTGTCGGTGAGCTCTTCGATGACGGTCTCGGGGCTCGGGGCTTCCAGTAGGTGGCGGACCAAGGCATCCCCGGAATCGAACCCGAACAGATCGGCCAATTCATTCGGGTGGAGACCTTCCTTGGCCATCAGACCATACTTGCCGGTCGACAGATACCGCCAGGGGGCCGCTGGGCCGTTACCATACATCTCCACCAGGGCCGTCTTCGATAGTTTATGCGGACCCAGCGAGATTTCTTCCGCCAGCCTGCGGGATTTTTGATTCGGAGTAGGGAGGTCGACGTCACCATGGGTGAGGAACCTACGAGCGGCGTACAACGGTGTCGCGTAGACTTCTGCCTCCGCTTCGGCCCGGACGGCTTTTCGCTTGGCGGCCGCGTCTTTCTGGAGCCGCTTGATCTCCCGGGACTTGGCCCGGGACAACCATTTCATGTCCCGGAGACTGCGGGTCTGCAGCTCCTCATTCGCAGCATCCGTGGCTTCTCTGAGACTTTTTTGATACTCCGCCCAATCCCCCGGGGACATGCCGGATTGCTCCAGGGATTCGAATAGAGGCTCATACTGCCGAAGCGCTTCTACCGCGCGGATCTCCTCCTCGGTGGCCAGCATCCGAGAGAACACGCCCCTGACTTCAGAAGTCAGTTTCACGTTCAGATTTATCAAGGACTTATAGACTTCTATCAACCACTGGCGGAACGTGCGAAACAGATCCTGGAGATCTGGACTCGGGGCTTTGCCCTCGAATAGGTACGCTTCGAACGCCCGGGCCACTTTTTCGTGGCCTTTGCGCCTCTGCTCGGGGGACATTTTGTTCCAGGTGTCCAGATCCTTGACCCCGATGAACTCCAGCAGGGCCTGCATATCGGAGACGATGACTTCCGGGGCGTCGGGCTGGGATGCGATAGCCCGGTACACTTCGAAGAAAAAGTGCCCGGTCTCGTGAAGGAAGGTGGAGAGGTCAGCCCCTTCGAGTAGGTTTATTACACTCGGGGCCTGGGTGATGTCGGCGGGGAATTCGATGGACCCCCGCGCCTGTTGGGTTAATCGTCCAGCGGAAAGATTACCGGGTGGGGTAACCGGTTGGCTTCCTCCTCCGCCTGTTGTTCCTTCAGCACTCGCTGGAACAGTTCCCGGGAGATTTCCGGTTGAATCGGCGGCGCTGGCGTTCGGTTTGGCTTCAGGCCCTCTTTTTTGATCCGGGCTACTACCTTGTTCACCAGGTCGTAATCTTCTGGTCGCATTTGGGTTCTCCCCATTCGATCTCTTACGGAATTCATTATACAACACTGGGTTTACAACGTCGCCCTTGTCGAATACCAGGGCCGGTTTTTCCCCGGTGTTGTCATACAGAATCGCGGAGTCCGCCAGTTTCGCGTAGTCCTCGAACCCAGCAGAGAACCCTTGGTGCGCCTGCACCAGGGCGTCCAGGTTCACGTACCGTCCCGTCCGCTTTCCGCGCAATGAGGCTCTTGTGATTGCGACATCTACAGGAACGGTCGCCCCCACCAGGTGGACCTCATACCCAGCGTCCTTAAGCTGGCGGATCAATGCCTTGCCTTTGTCGGGGTTCCCCATGGTGATGTCCAACACCATGTCGGCCCCGAGGTCGATGGTCGCTTGTTCCGCCATTTTCCGCAAAAGGCTGGATTCTTCATGCACCACGGAGGCGGCACGTGAATCCCCACGGGCTATAATCTCTTGATATTCCGGGATTTTTTGCTTGATTTCATCCGGATCGATATGGACCACTCCCTCGGAGGGGATGGCCCCGCTTGCTTTCATCGCCGCCAGTAGGGTTCCCTTACCCGCAGCACCACCGCCGCCCATGACCCAGGCGATAGGCTTTCGACCCTCGACTGGACGGGCATCTTTCAGGACATCATTGAGTATCCGAGCCCGCAAGTCTTCTCTGCCCGGGAGATCTAGTGTTTCCCGAAGGATAGGGTCTTCGTCTGGAATGGTTAGCGGCGCCTCGATCGGGTCTTGCCCGTATCTGACCGGCCGCTCGTTGACGTAGGACTCGATTGGTAACGGCTTGAATACCGCCGCCACCATACCGAGTCGGACATCTTTTACCCAATACCCCGAGTACCCGGCGTCGTGGATCGCCCTTTCGTATCGGGTCGGGTCCCCGTCATACAGACCGTCCGGGTCCTTCCTGAAGTCGTACAGATCCCCAGGGTCGATACTGGTAACGTATCGGTGGGGGCCCAGTGTGCGCTCTTTTCGATACCCGCCTTCCTGTCCTACCGCGATCCCGTAATAGGTCCGATTGACCCAGATTCCGGGGTTGTTTGCTTTGCGTCGGCTTTCGGCACCGGAGATTCCGGTGCCGTGCTTTTCGGGGTCGAGCTCGTTTAAGCCTCCGAGCCGACCCCAGTGAACCAGTTCTACCCGTCCGTCTTCCCGAATTGGCGGGGTACTGACTCCCTCAGTTCCTTGCTTATTTCGTCCACCGCTTCCTGGAGGGTTAGTTGCCTTTTGGCTGAGCCCGCCTTGGTAGAAGGTGCCCCCGGCTCGAGCTTCTGCCCGGGCGATTTCTTCGTCCCGGAGCTGTAGGGCCCTCTCCCGAAGAATATCCAGGTGCCGCGTTTCAACGGATGGTTTTCTGGTAGAGGCTTGCCTCTGCGATCGATTACCGCCATAACCGTATTCCTCTTTTTCTATAAGGGTTGAATGTACTTGGTCGAGATTGACACGGTACTCCCCCTGGAGTGTGGTGTCAATCATCTGGGCGAACTGGGCGTCGTCCACCCCGCTGAAATTCAAGATCACCATCTGATCGTCCATGACAGAGTACCCGCCGACCAAATGGTTCCCGTTATCGTCCACCAGCTGCCAAAGCTGGTCATACAGTGCCTCGACCTGGGCCTCCCCTGCCCCCTCGGGAAGCTCGATGGTCACTGCGGACAATCGATCACTGCCAGCGAAAGGATGCTCAGAGACAACCGCCACACTGTCTTGCGCCAAGATATACCCAAGTGCCTTACTGAGCTGGCTAGTGAGTGCGGACTTGGGGGTAACGAGCGCCAAGGATGGATTCGTGGCGCCGTTGTACCCTCCCAGGGAAGGCTGGACCTCTCCGGTGATGGAGAATTCCTTGAGCACTTCAGGTACGATCTCGTTTGCTACCCGCAAACTTATCCGGCTCCGTTCGGACAATGGCAGCGCGTCCCAGCGGGCGGTCAGCGCCTTGTCATTCGGATCCGGTGCCACTTCGAACAGTATGTTAGGGGTCGGGGGTGCCTCGGAGCCTGGGGCGGTCATTTCGGTCATGGCATCCCGAGACATCCCCGTATAGGTGGGGCGGGGCTGGTCGTCGAAGGGGAATGACGCCCACTCAGGGCGAGAGATAGGGCCTACCTGGCGAACTATTTGCTCCTGGGCTTCCTTGAGCGAGATCCGCCCTTTCTGGTACTTTTCCCAGATCTTATCCACGTCCGCCAACTGGTGCTTTTTCTTCGCCGAGGAAAATAGCCCTCTGGCAGCCTCCCAGACGATCGATTGCATTTGCCGGGGCAATATCCCCCTTTCCTGGGCGGCCCTCCGGTATGCCTCGGCATTGATGGGATACAAGCCACGGATCCCGGTGACCGAGGACGTAGTCGCCCCCTTACCGGTCCCGAAATTCAACCTTACTTCCCGCGAATCCCCCCCGACTGGGCGAAGTAATTCCGCGGCTACTGCATGCGTGTCAATAGTGACAAACCCTGCGGGGTGGTTTGGGTCGTAGATATTGTCATAGAAGTTCCGAACCTTATGGTTATAGCCAAGCTGATGGAATATGTTTTCCACCCGCCCATCCGTGAGAATGGAGATCGCTTTACCAATCTCCTGATAGCTACCCCACGCCAAGGTGTTGGGCTCACCAGATTTCCCACGCGAGACTCCCGTAACGCCCCCTTCCGGGGTGGTCACGACATAGCCACGGTCGTTGTGCGTCTGGTCGAACACACGGACCCATCGTGCCGCCAGGTCCGGCTGGTCGAGAACTTCCCCGAGGGTTTTACCTACAACCAACTCCATCTTGGGGTCGGATTTATCACCAAGGATGTTTCGCGCCGTCTCGGTCATCGCCTGGTCCCATCGAAAATCCTGCATTCCGAACGCGATATCCGCTATTCGTTCCGTGGAACTTATATTCTGGAACCAATCTTTTTGGGGGGACAGGACCGCAATTACCGCAGCGGCTTGCATCTCGGAGATCCCGTACCGGTCCGCCCATGTCTTGGCGATACGATGGGCGCCGTCGTACCAAAGACTTGCTCTCTCTCGTACCTCCTTGGGCACCAGATCGTATAGAAACAGGAGATTTCTCTTTGCGTGGTCTATGTATTGTTCTACCGCAGCCTTATCCGACTTCAGGCTGGTTTTCGTCGGACGCATGAAGTTGAACTGCCGGAGTGTCTCTGCGGTTTTGCCGAGCGTCTTCTCATCCGTAAGGATCAGGTCATAGTCCGCCTTGAGCAAATCCGAAAACGGATCTTCTTTCGCCGCGACCGCAGTAGGCACTCGAGTGCTCAACGCTTGAAACAGACGACTTCCTCCAGGGTTCATCGCAGGCGCGATCTGATCTCCCTGGGCCGGGACGAACCGCGTCTCCGGGCCTTGCCGGATCACCAGGCCGTCATGCCCCGAGTCCACCGCAGCGCGGAGGACTTCCCCCAAGGGGGCCCGCCCATCCTGGATGACGTTCGGGTCGATGTTGGCCGTGATTGCCGGGGGAATGGAGCGAAGGGGGACCCCTCCCTCGATGGGCGTTTCTACATCGAGGACCGCCGGGTCCTTGATCATGAGATACGCGGCCCCAGGATCGCCAAGGCTCGCCCCCGGGGTGTAGACACCCCCCTCACCCCGCACCAACAAGGGGTCCCCTTTGTCGTTCACCACGACGGATCCCTGAAATTTCCTACGGAACTCTGGGCTCTCGGCGACCAGATCCCCGGTATTCTGATCGTATTGCAGGCCCCCGGGGGCGATGGGACTCCCTGCTACGCGCAGACCAAATTTTTCATATACTTCGTGGGGTTTGATTCCGAGTCGTGACGCAAGGACTTTGGCCATCTTCCCGTGAAGGGCGGCATCCTTCGCCGCGACCTCACGGGAGAATCTGCCCGTGGCCACAATTTGCTCTCGGACAAAATCTTCGACCCTGCGGGCCGATTCGTTCCACTCCGTGTCATTCGCCCGTTCCTTATCCAGCTTCGCCACCAGGGTCTGCAATTCTTCCTGCTTGGCTGCCTGCCACTCCGCTGCGTCCTTGGCAGACATCGCGTTCGGCTGGGCGCGTAGGATCTCACTCAGTCCGGAGTAATACTCGGTCGGCCCCAGCCGGGTGATGAGTTCGCTTGCCTTGATCTTGAGATTCCCATTCCGGGCTGCCGCTTCCGGGAGCTGGGCCGCCACCCCACTGAGCTGCCCGGCGATCTCCATCGGGTTGACACCCTTCGACTGAAAGAACTTGGTGAATTCGTTCGCGTTGACGTAGACATCCGCGTCAGGGTTATCCTGGAGAAGACGGTCGATGACTTCCTCGAACTTTTTCGGGGAATCGTTTCTGAGCTTACCCGTCTTGGCCAGGCCCACGAATTTATCGATCTGATCCTTGAAGACTTGAGCGTTGGCGGCCCGTTCCCCGTTCCGAAAAAGATCCACGATATGATAGGCTGCGGGCTCGATGATCCCACCAGGCAGCTCTGCCACCCCCTCGGCGATGACATCGGGCCAGCTGGTAACTTTCCCTTGTTCAGATATCTGCCCCGAGGCCTCACCGAGTCCTCCAAACAGAGCCTGGGACGCAGTTTGCCCAATGGAGTTACGGAGAACACTCGGTGACAACCTGACGCCCGCAGTGATTGTGGCCAAAGAGTCGAACGCAGCAATGGGGCCCGCATAATTGGCGGCCCGCGACGACACCCGGGCGATCAGTTCCGGATTGTTCAGCGCCGACATGACCGCTGCGGGATCCGAAACGTTCACGCCTTCCTCGGTCAGCGCCTCGGTGAGCCTGGAGTTGTAGTTCACGTCATAACTTGTCGCGAAACTCCCCAGGACCCTACCGACCGGACCGAGAAGCCCCCCTACCGTCGCACCCGCGATAGACTGCAACACAGGGTATCCGCTTTGCGCGATGATATCCGTGGTGATCGTCGCTGGGGATTCCGCCAGGGTGGATAGCGCTCCCCCGAGACTCTTCGATTCGAGGAATCTCTTTACTTCCGGGGACTGAAACTGAAGGTTCGCCAACGCCTGGAACTTACCCGCTTCCCGGATCTTTTGCTCCGCAATAAGGCGGTTGTACGCCGCCACCTCTGGGTAATTGGGGTCGGCAAACCCTGCAAACCGGGTGGAGATCCTATTGCCCCCGTCGCGTATCGCGCTGAGGACCGAATCCGCAATTGGGGCCCCATACGTCTTGACGAGCTGGTCGAGCGTAGGGCGGGGCCGGGGACGATTATCCTTGATCGGGAGAAGTTCGAGGGGTTTGGTCAGGGGGCGGGGGGCGTTGTCGAGATACCCCAGTTCATTGGCCTGGACAACGCTCGCGACTCGGCCGCTTGCCTTCGACTGGAAATACCCCGCCTTGAACTCGCTTGCCAATTGCTCAAGACGGGACATCTCGTCGGTGGACCCCCGGGCCAGGCGGAACAGAACGGGATCCTTGGCCATGAGCTCCGCGCTTTTGGGCGCGGTCCTTTCGAACGACTTCCAGTCGGGTTCGTTTGCGAGACGCTCGACGTCCCGGATCCGGTTTTCCACCACGGTATCCGGAATCCCCGTCCGCTCGCTTAGGTTCGCCACCTTGGCGTCTTCCGCCGGGGATGACTTGAGCGTGCGATACTGCTGGCTCAACACTTCCGGCGTTTCCCGGGGGAGACCTTCGAGTAGCGCCTTGGTCGACTTCCGCGGCTCCGTGGTCAACGTGTCCCCGAGGGTGGTGTCCTGGCCCACCAGGGGAAGTCCGGAGAGGTCTATCTCATTGGGCACGGTGCATACGCTCCACTACAGTGCCTATGGTTTCTGGAGTGATCTTGATCTTGTTCGCCTTCATGATTAGATACGCCGCGACCGTATCCCCGGTGACGGCGACCTTCATGCGCTGTAGGTGCCGCACGGCGGGGAGATAGGTCTGTACGTAATACGCACCCTTTTCGGTCTTGGTTTCGGGCACCTGAACCCCAACCCCCTTCAGCGTTGTGAGCGACTGGTCGAGCCGCCCTTTGTCGGTCTCGGGGATCTCCGCCACGAACTCTTGCCCCTTGCCCGACACCTGAGCTTCGCCCAATGTCGTGGTGTCCCGAAAGAATCCCGCGATGCCGGATCCGGGGCGATACACCTTCAGGAAAAAATCATCGGCAAGGGTTTGTAGGTCTTGTGGGCGTGCGGGCCCCTTGATTCTGTCGTAGATATACGTCTGGAACGCTTCCCACAATTTACGATCCTCTTCGGACGCCAAGAACTTGGCCCGAGTCTTCCCGATCCTCGTTTCGAATTCCTGCCTGACCGCAGCTGCGGAAATGTCATTCTGTTTGGCCAGCATCGTTCGCAGCATCCGTCTCCCCTGATTGGTCAGGAAGGGATCATACTGTCGGAGTTGCTTTTCGTCGTAGATCTCCCCTTGTTCGATCAGGTCCTGCGCTTCGTAAAGTACCTTCGGGTCGTCAACCGATGGTGGCTTGATCGCAGCTTCCGCTTTCTTGTCGAGATACGATTTGATCCTCATAAGATCCGTAGGGTTGAGGTCGGTCATCACCTCTTGCGGGATATCGTCGATAGAGCCGATCTCACCACGGATGGCGAGCCCCAATGCCTTTTCATAGGCGCCTTTCTCCCGGTCCCTCTTGAGTGTCGTAAATTCCGCGTACCGGGCCTTGATCCGGGCCACCGTGGCATCCCGGCGTTCAGGGTCCTTGATATGCGCACGGGCGTCGGCGAGCGCGGCCCCGAAGTTCTCCCCGTATTTGCTCACCAATTCGTCGGATTTCCTCTGGCTGAATTCTTTCAGTCCTCCGCGACGGAGGGCATCCTCGATCGACTTTCTCTCTACCGGGGTTATGGCGTCCTTGTGCGCGGCGTAATAGGCCTTCGCCGCCAAAGGATCGGTTTCGACCATGGCGCCGATCGCCCCCTTGTGCATCGCAGTGGTAGCGGCCCGGATCTTGTTCGTTACATAGTCCGGGTCCAACCCCTCGGTCTTTCCCAGGGCATGATAGACTCGGGAGATCGTCTGCTCATTCAAGCCTGCGGCGCCCGGGTTGGCGATCCCCGCCTGAATAGTTGCTTCGATATCAGCCTCAGCACCCTGGATGCGAGCTTCGCGGAGTTCCGCCGCCTGGTGACGGGACACGAAATCGAGTGACGCGGCCCGCCGTTCCAACAAGATCCGGTTGAACGCCCGCCGCTGGGCCTCGTTTTGGAGAGATCCCCCGATCTCCTGGGCCTGTTTATCCCACGCCTTGACCGTTTCCTTCGTGATCCCTTCGGCATTCCTGCCCCGCCGTTCTCTTATCGAGTAATGGTATTCGGATTCCCACGTCTTGAGCTTGGATTCCGCCTGCATTACCGCATCGACATTCTCTTGCTCTTGCTTTTTCTGCAAGACATCACCGAGGGATACGCCCGCCTTCGCCAGTGACTCACCGAGGCGGGCTATCTGCTGCCCTGGAGCCGCAAGATCCGAAGGATTAGCCCTCGCTGGCCTGAGCGCCGTTATCGAGTTAACTTGTCGGGAATATTCGGGTACGGTTGGCATTGTTCTGTTGATCCTTAGCGAGATTCCCCTCTAAGACTTACTTCCTCGTTTGTTGATACTGATAGTAACTTCTTGCCACTTTCGGTACACCGTTGAGTAAAGTGGTCGTCCCCGCCAGCAGCGGGTGCTGGCTACCGGCCCTGAATCGATCCAATGCGGCTTGGGTACGATATCCATACGCCTCCCGCTCCGCGTTATACCGGGCGAGCGCGGCATCCGTCTCGACCTGGATGTCAGTACCCGTCAGAATATCGAGCGCGGTGCCGAACCCGACGTCCACCCCGTTCGCGGCCAATGCCGCTTTCTGGGACGCCTTGACCCGGGTTCCTTTGGCCTCTATCCGCGCGGCCCGTATATTCCCACGCACCAAGGCATCCTGCGCTTGCCGTTCGCCTACCTTGGCGTTGAATTTAGCCGCCTCTGCCTTTGCCTTTGCGGCCTGATAGGAACCATAGGCGCTGGCCGCCGACCCTGCGGCAGTCGTTGCCAATGAAGCCGCTGCTGGATTACACATCCTGCGCCTGCAATTTATCGAACCGATGAAACATCATCCCCATGGGCCCCCTGGGTATCGGTGGGTGTATGGTGAAACCAAGTCTGCGTAGCCAGCGTTTCGATATCGTATTTCTCTTGTCCACATAGTTCGCCAGGTATGGATACTTTTCGTGGATCAAACCAACATATTTCTTCCCCGCCCTTACCAAGGTTTTCGCATGTCTGTCGAGCTTATCAGAACCCAGCAACCATGGACTTCCCACCGGGCCGTGTTCCCCCAGCAGGCTGGCCCCTGCAACACCAAACAGCGCGATCACCTCGCCATCTTCTTCTTCCGCCGCCCAACACATGTCGGAAATTCTCACAGCGGTACGGAGTATATGCCCTATATCACACCCGCGACCTTCGGCTGCTTCGAGTTCTTCTCGATCTACTTCTCTGAGACTCGGGGCAAGTTTATCCGCGTCGGAGGCACGGGCTTCCCTGATCTTGAGACTAGCCACCGATTTCCACCTCTGCGGAAAGGGCCGTAAGCGTCAGGGGCAGGGTACTTGTGTTCGAGATAAACATGCCCCCTTCCGGGTCCCAGGTACCCTCCACCGGGATCTCGATCTCCCCCGAGATAAGCTTGGGTGGGGTCCCGTAGGGCTCTGTCGTGCGCTGTGGGTAGACTCGTGTGTGCGCCGAATCGGCTCCGGCGAGTAGACCACTGGACCGATTGACCCGTAAATGGATCCTTGAGACATTCTTTACCTGGCCGACCCCACCCGCGTCCAGCTTCTCATGGGAAAGGGGAAGGGTCTCCACGGCCGCGTTATACGACAGCCCGATGTGCACCACGGACGCAGGCACCCCCAAGCTGATCTGCCCATTGGTAACTATTTGGTTCCCCACGGTCGCCCCATCCGCAAGAATAGCTACTTCCTGACCTTCCAGATGCCATAACCCAGAAATCGTCGTGGCCGGGGCGCCGGAGTAGGTCTTCCCACAATCGACGCCGTACCAGTCTTTCCCTTCGACAAACAACCGGGAGCGCATCCGCTCCAGGCAACGGACCTGCCGCCCTCCTATTGTCCGGGACACCGTTGCGTAGAGCACATACTCGGCACCCTCTTGCGTAACGGCGATAGTCTCGATCCCCCCAGCCGTGGAATGCTGGTGCCACGCAAGAACTTTTTGCTCCGGAACAAAAGTTAAGCCCAACAGTTTTCCGTCATTACGAACAACCCAGATAATCTGGTCCGGGGACACAGTGTACGCAAGATCCATGATCTCCCATCCGTCCAACAGGTGGGGCGCCATGCGCGACACATCGGTGGATGTATAGGCTCTCACATTGTATGAGTAAGCGATCGTCATCAATCTTCGCCCACTGGCCTGTACGTAGAGGACAGAATTCCCTGTCACCACGGGACGCACATGAGAACACCCATGGTACGACTGAGGCTTCACCTGTATGGTGGTCGGGGTGATCCCGCTGCCGGAGGCGGAGGTCACCGCCCATTCCCCGCCAGAGGTCAGGAGAATCAGATCCGCTACCGGGACAAAATGCCGGATCTCGTTTACCTGGCGGGCCACCAGGCGAACCTTGATGCGATCATCGTCCTGGGGCACGTCTCGCTTGGTGAAATTGTACTCAGTGCCGAGCACGGAAGCGAAAAAGGCGTTCGGCAGATTCAGGGATCCACCTACCATTTTCCGTTGCTCGTAGTAGCTGACCACCCCGGGGTAATACCCTGCGGTGGATAACGTGGGGTCGGATACTGGATAGATCTTTGTGTAGTCGGGATCAATATTGTCATCGACAAACGGTCCCCCGGGGGCCGCTCGCCCTATGTACCCGGTGGCCCCGCCCGTCTTCTTGTATACGTTACAATACGCGGCGCCTGTTGCCGCAGTCCAACTCACCGTGATGCGATTCCCCGCGATAGCGAGATCCAGGTTCGCGGATCCGCAAAGTAACGCCAGGGATTCCTCCCCGTCCGCAGTCACCGAGGTGACGTAGTACGTATGCTGCGATGGGCTCCCCCCGCTCCCCGTAGCCGAGACGCTGGGTGCTGTCGGGGGAGAGATCGAGGGGTCGGTGGTCGGCATACCAAACGCGAACGTGGTCCCGCTGGTCCTACTGAGTGTACGTAGCGCATAGTTCGGGTGCGCCAGCGACAGAACATCCGCGTTTTGTTCGTACTTGACCAACGCCAGATCACTTGCGGCGTAAGGGCTGGAGAGTTCATACACGGAGGCCATGGTACCCCCCGTGCCGGGAAGCCAGGTCGTGGCATCGATGGCCCCGGTTTGGAGGTCCTCCGCGACGAAGGTCTTGGCCGTCGTATTCACATTGGCTACTTTTACGAACCGACCGTTCATCTCCGTCATCCCTGTGACACCGGTGATATATACCCAATCCCCATTTGCCGGGTCGACGCCCGTGTAGGTCACCACTGCGGGGTTGGTATTACTGATCGACACCAGGGTTTGGGCGGGATTGAGGATCGTGGCGCCCTGGGTGTGCACCCGCACGTAATAGTGCCCGAACTCCAGGACGTATGACTGCGCCACATTGAACTGGAACGGGATCAAACGGACCGCATTGTCTGGGTCCAAAGGCCCGTATTTCGTCTGGAGAATGTACTCGAACCCCGGCCGTTTCGTTACCGGCCCATGAGGGAGAACGATCATATTCTCGCATCGCTTCAGACCGGTCTGGAACTTGTCGAGATCTATCCTGCCGAATAGCTCCGGGGTGATCTCACCTCCAGCGAATGACCGAGTTAATGTACGAACGACGGTCATCTGCGAGCGAGCACCGAGGCCGGAGTGTACCCGTCCTGGGGCTTATGTTGAGATCCATCGACCGCGCCAGCGACGGTAAGATCCATTAAATACCGCTTATACCAAAACTCCCCTACCTTGATCCCTGCGACGCCCTTAATTAGCGGCCCCGCTAAAAAGGACGATAACAATGACACCAAACAGGTTACGAAAGATTCCGAAAACCGTGTTGGATCAGTGACATACTCCACGTACACCGCAGTGGCCGTGGGCGTATTGGTCAAGATGGTCCGGTCCCCTACGGATGAATCCACTTCAACGATGAAATCCTCCGTAGGTTCGCTCGCGTTGGTGGATCCTGGCGGTAGGATCTTCAACACCCGGGCACAGTTATTGGGCCACGCATACCTGAACAACCAGGTCCCAGTAGGATTGTTCAGGTCCGCGAGCGCGATGCGCCGGGTTGCAAAGGCCCAATCCCGCGCTTCTGTCACGACACGGAGCGCATGGGGAAAATAAACCTCACACCTGGCGGCCTGTGCAGAGCCATCGGGCGGAGAGATCGACGTGACGACCCCGGCGTCCCCGATATTTGCGAGCGCCAGGTTACAGATACTTACCTCGGACGCCATCTATGCCCCCCTAAGATCAAAGGATCGGGGGCTTCCGCCCCCGTCCGATTGCCCCCGTTACCGGAGAAACTCGTGCTCGATGCCCGGGTCTGCGTCCTCGGACGATCCCGTAGGATCGCTGGACGACAATTGCCTGGTCATTTCGCTCAACGCTACCTGCGGCTCCGGAGGCTCGGGTACGGGCCCAGGCCGCCCCTCCGGCGTGGTGTCGGGAACTTCCTCCAGCCAATCCGGGAATTTCCCCCCTTCAGGCGGTTCGTATTCGAACACCTCGCCCTTACGGCGGCGACCGTGGTGGAAACATTCTTTCAGGGCTCGCACTCTCATGGGTTACCTCTTACACCGGAGTCGGGATGTTTTCAGGCGTTGCCTTCCACGACGGAGGATTGTTGGTCAAGAAAGCGTTGACCGCGCCTGCGGTAGTCGCCGTGGTGCCAATCGTGTAAATGACGCCCAGGTATCGCTCATAGGTCCCCCTGGGCAACTCCACGACCGCGATATTCTCCCCCGCGTTCAGACGAGGGTCATTACTCCCCGCAGCCCCGGTGGTGATCGCCCCGGTGCTGAAGTGCAGGGTGCAATTACCAACTACACCCCCGCCCAAGGTGGCCAGGGAATCCGATACCAAATCAAACTGAATAGTACCAGCAGCCCCGCCGGTGACCACCTCGGTATCAGTCTGGATGACAAGGTACACTTCCTCCGAGTTACCTTCCAGGCCGTCGCCCCCGGTGTCGATCACGTCACCCAGGACCGCCGACCCCGCAGCACCGGCGACCGATACTGCATCCGCAAATTCATTACGTTCGTCAAGAATCATTTCACTTCTCCGTAAACTACCTGGGTTAGACGATCGTGGACTCTTGATAATGGATCGCATCCACACGTCGGACCGGAATACCATCGAATGTGATCACCTTCTTTCCGGCGACTTCTTCCATCGTCAACGTGGAGGAAGCCACCTTGGCCACCATCTGACGCCGGAGGAAAGCGCGCACACTGCGGCCTACATAGAACGCGGGCCGACCCATCGATGTGGCCCCACTGGGCAGACGCTCGATCATTTGGACCATGAGGTCGATCAGATCCGGGCCGGTTGACGCGTCTTTGACCAATTCGCTCCAGTCGACCTGGCACCGGACGATGTACCGCCAGTCTCGGACACACATCCCAAGATCCCAACGGTAATGAGTCCGGTAAGCCTCCATCCTGCCGCCAGCGCCATCCACATTTTCGATCGTGACCTGGCCCTTGTCGTTCATCTGTAGACCAGCAGTCGAGCCTTTCGGGTACATACAGAACACCGTATTTGGATCCCACACCACTAACCACAGAGAATGGTTCGGGGTGGTACCAGATAGGATAATGTTCTCGGCGTTATCGGCGGCGAGAGAATTGAACCTGGGAGCAAGCCCGGTGATCTCTTCTGGGGCGGTAGCCTCGGAGGCATAGATCAGGGATCCTGCTGCTTCCTGGTTCATGCCCTCGATGTGGGCACGGTCTTCCGATAGCCGAAACGCTGCGGTGTTACCGTTCAAGTCGGCTAGGGCCTTGTCCACTTCCGCGTAGTCTTCCAACATGCCCACGCTGTCAGTGACCTGTACCGTCCGGCTTTTGGTCGGCTGAACACCACCGTAGAGCTTGCGCCAAGTCGGAGCCGGGAGCCCGGATCGGATGGTATGCCGGTGACCGGTAGGCAGATTGCCCTCCAGCCAAACTGCATCATCCAGGATTTCATTGGTCTGGGAGAGAATCTCCGCAATTGCATCGATTTTGCCATCGGGATCGAGACGCTTGGAGACATCCAGAAGCGTTGGGTGAGTAGTAGCGAGGGTTGGCATTTCAAAGGCCTCCTATCATCAGGGGTTCATCATATTAGGATACAACCGTTCTTCGAGCGACTTTCCACCGGACGAAGACGTTCTGCTTCCGGTGACGAGCCGATCTTCGGATACGGTTTTGCTGACGCGGTACCAGGTTCGGATCATCTCTGGATGATTTCCAAGGCCAGATTCTTGCAAAAACTGCAAAAACTCCGGGGTAGCAAATTGCGCCAACGCTTTATTCGCCTGAGCGAGATTGGCATCGAACGCTTCACCACCATACTCTTTGTCTGTCTTTGCTGTTTCAGCCCACGATTTCACGGTCTCCGCGATAGTGGTCAACTGTTTTTGCTGCATCTTCACACCCAAGTCGGCGATCTGCTGCGCTTGCTCTTGGGTGAGTCCGTTTTCCTTCGCAAAGGTCTTCAGTTCCCCGGCAAGTTCAGTATCCACCTCGATGCCCTCGGGCATCTTGAAATCCTGGATCTCAACCTCGCCGGTCTTCTGCTGGTCCCCCTCCGACGACGCATCCTGCTGCCCGGTGTCGGACTGGCCATCACCAGTCTGACCGGTATCTAGTTCCTGGGGGTCCTGCTCCGTCGTTTCCCCGGTACCGCCGGGAGGCGACATCTGCTGACCACTCGGTTCGGTGTTACTTTGTCCGGTTGTCTCTGTCGCTTGATCAGGCATCTTTTTGCTCCTTGAGCATTGATACAAACTCCTCGGGGCAGAGATTATGAATATCCGATAATAAAATCAAACCGATATTCCTCATTCCTTCCCGAAAGAACGTCTCGGAGTTTCCGGTAAAACTGGTCCGGTAAACTCCGGTCATCGAAAGCAAACGAGCAACGATTCGTCTGCCTTGTTTCTGTCCCATTAACCAGCGGATATCTTCTTCGTCGGTCTTCCGTTGAAGGGCGGATCGGTTTCCCCGGTCTTCCCGCCGTTTCTGCTGACCCGCTATATCAAAGGGATCATAGTTAAGCATAGCCGATTCCCCCCAGCTTTGGTGGTGGTGTTTCTAGCATGATCGGTTAATCATACTGCGATTCTGTTTGCCCTATACGACAATTTGTTTTCTCCTGCGTATACGCGACCATTCCACCATGTGCGCCCGTTTGCCAAAACAATTTCTATTTCAACGTATTCACCGCTCCCGGGAACAGTGACTATGCCAACATTACGTAAATCTTTTCCAAAGCCGTTCGATACGCCTCCTATACCAGTCCCATCATTGAAACATTTACGAGTATAGGCACCAAAATTTCCAGAATTTCTCACCCCGTTAAAATCCTCTCCGGAAGGACAAGCGCATACGTTTACATGGTCAAATGTTGCTCCATTAACCCCGGCATACGAAGCATGTACAGACGGAGTGTGAAAATCGCCACTTACCCAAAAACATCCGCCAGGCACATTCCAATTTGGGGAATTATCATGTATTGCCTGCAATATTCGATCACGTTGAACAACCCACCCACTACTATTAAAGCTGTCCTGTCCAAATTCCGCCTCAAACGTCATCTTTGGTGAAGCGATACATTTAAACGTCCTATCGCTAGTCGCCAGCGCGTTCAACAACCATGTTTCTTCCTTTGCTGTCAGCATATTGCCAGTAGGGGGCCTCACTAAGCGAGTTGGGTCGCTTGGATCATTTCCTGCACAAACGCTGGTTATCATAAACACTTCCATGTGCGGCCCAACCGTGAACCTCGTATAAAACGCTCCTGTATCTATTCCTGAATCGTTGTTTGGCGGATTTATTTGACTGTAAGTAATATGTGCCAAATTCGCATTATCGACAACCATCTGCATGTCTGCGGTTGAAACAGCCCAAGGCGCTGATATCTGAAAATCGGATAATTTCCACATCAAATTATTTATGGCGTATTCATGGTCATCCACCATATGAGCATATCCGCGAGAACGGATAAGTGCTGCCAATTCTGGAAGTCGACGCGCTTGGATATATCTGTCGTACCAATTTCTCATGTCAGCAGCGGTGGCGTAATCAGCAGTACAGTCCACTGTTGACAAACCAAACGCTGTATTTGCCGCCTCAAAATACCCTTCATCCCCGATATTCACTAAACAATGCACGTCTCTTTTCAACAACTGCCACATCGTGCCTTTGCTGTTTGTATTATTTGTGTCACATGAATAAAACCCAAAACGTACTTCCCCCTGTTCCGGCAGTGTCCGTAATGTAATTGTATCGCTATCATTAGGCGTCGTTATGGCCGCCGTATACTCGCGATCTGGGGCAAGGCCCGTGACATTCACAAGAACCAGGCCGTCATCCACTGATGGATCGGCAGTCGCAGAAAAGGTATTGCAGTTCACAGTCACCGACACGGTTCCGACTGCCGTAGAACGAATAAGCACTGGGACAATATTGCCATAAGGCATTCCGTGGTATACGTCCATAATCAGAGCCCGTTAAATTCCCATGGCAGGTCACCATTTGAATTCTTATACGCGGTTGCCAGTTTTGCAAAATCTGGACGAAGATCATCCTTACTTCGCAGAATCAACAAATCACGCATCCGCACACCAGAATTCAACATATTATTCGAGAGCGTTCCTGCTGCATTTGAAGCACCGAACAACGCACTTCCACTTTCCGACCCATCTATAGTAGTTGTAGTGGTCTTGGTCTTCTCTACTACACCAGAAACAGCAGCCGATACAGTAATCGTCTGCCCATCAGAATGGATCAAGAACGCAACAGGAAGGTCTGTATTTGACGTATCCAAGCTTGTTGTGGGGAATACATTGATACCATTCGCTCCATCACTGTATACCAATTGCACATAACCAGGACCCGTTAAGTACTTAATTCCAATTCCATTCGGTGAAAACAGATACCCAAGTGAAAAGAAGGCTCCGTCACTTGTTGTCGTTCCACGAGAACAGTTAAAAAGCACAAGAACGGTACCTACCAAGGTATCTGTACGGAACAGGTCTTGGAACAACGAATGAAGCCCAGAAGGCAACAACGTCCCATTGTCTCCTGCTGAAGTAAATTCGCCAAAATTGGAAAAAATCGACGTCGTTGTACCTGCTACGTTAATACCCCCGGAAAGTTCAGTCCCATTGCTATCCCGCCCGGTGTAAGAAACTGTAGTCGATCCTGCTAATTCGTGCATCTTTACACGAAAATGGGGAGTATTTTGTGAAAGTGTGATCTGAGATCGTGGGCGAATTCCGGTTACAATCCTATTTTTCATGCCGAGTACCCCGCGATATTGATGATCCCAAGGTTACCGCTGGTCGTCCCGTCCGACATCGTTTTCAGTGACATGACAACCTTCCTCACGTCATCACCGAGGGAGAAGTCAAACTGCACCATCACCGTGTTGAACGATGCCGCAGTCGTATTGCTGTAAATAGTCCCGGTCGCGGTTTTCGTCACCGGGTCGTACGCCGTCTCGGTGACGGCTATATTTGTGAGCACGGCCAACGTCACGTTCGTGACCGCCGACTCGGATAGAATTTCCTGGGTTTCATCCGCTGAGATGAAAACTGTATCCGGATACCCAAGCGCCAATCGATTCGCTGCGATAACCGGGTCCCCCGGGTTGATCGTCGCTTTCATCCCGACGATCTGTGCGGTTGTCGAAAGATCAACGAAAATATTGCCCGTGGTTACGCTGCCGATGGTCGGTGTAACCTGGACCTTCGGTGCCGCATCGGTCACCAACGTCGCGCCGTTGCCCCCAGATATCACCCAGCCCCGCGTGGGCCCGTACCACTGGTATAAGGTCCCCTGATCATCGATCGATTCGTTGCCGACACTCTCGCCCGGAATAAAACTCACCGGCGGTATGCCTACGTTTACAAATCTCCTGGTGGGTACACTCACATTACACCTCCGTCATTAGGGCCCTCTGGCCGCGCGTAGCGCGTCGGTCAGTGCGTTCTTCCCTTCGGTATCCGCTTCGGACAGTTTCTTCGCAGTATCAGCGACCACAGGTGCCGCTGCCATCTGTTGCTGGGCCATGGCCTGTTGTGCCCGTTGCTGTCGGATAATGGCCACATTTTCGTCCGCCACGATCAGATCCGGATCCACTCCGAGCATGTCGGAGTACGCATCGATCGTTTGATCGAAATTTATCTTGTCCAGCACCTGCGGGTGGAGCTGCGCCACGGCCCCAACGGTCCCCAGAAGCCGATCCACGGCACCGAGGCCAACGGCTCTCTGCGCCTGCGCAAGCATGGATACGAACTCCACTTTCAGATCCGTCCCTTGCAGATCGACCGGGGGTTCCGGGACCAGGCCCGCCTGCAAAACTTGCTCGAATGTAATATCGATCTTCGGCGCCAGCAGTTCGTTGTGCAGCCGCTCCAGTACAGGGCCCAGCATGAGCAATTTCTCTTCGTGCCGTTCCGCCACCTCCCGGGCGGTGATCTGCCTGCGGTCCAATGACGCCAACATCAAAAACAGATCAGCGTAAAATGCTTTGCTGATCCGCGTTCGGCAGTCCTGGATGTCCGCCAGAAGGGCGTTGAGATCCAGTCGCACATCGAACGCGGACCGTATTCCCCCGCTCGGTCCTGTGACATCGACGTAGGACACGCCGCCGGGAAGGAAATCTTGTTCCTGTCCCTTGTACGCCGTGGGCACCTGCAATGGCGGCTTGGTCTGATAGTCGATTGCTTCGGCCTTCCGGATCTGATCGTGCTGAAGTTGCTTGATGTCCCCCAGCGCATCCATCCCCGGCCCGCTGCCGTACACGTCCCCACCGACAGCAGACCAACGGGGCACCAGGGCCGGAAAGGTCCGGTAGCCAGATTCCCGTAATACCTTATCCGGCCTGACATACCCCCGCACACCCCCGCGCGCGCTTTCGAAGTAGACACTTGCGTAGGGCATATTCTTAGCGTCTCGCTTACTCGCGTCTCGCTCGTAATAGGCCCGGGGATAGATGAGATGGCAAATTGGAATTTCGGCGTCGAGATTTTGGTTGTACCAAAGATAACGGACCGTTTCGCTGCAATTCTCCAGCCCAAACTCCGTCACCATGGCGCCCACGGGAATCATGAACTCCCTCGCCAGGGTATTCACCACGCCCCTGCGGTCCGTTGCGACCGCATACTCACCGATCGTCAAGGGAAAATGGTGGATTACATGGTCGAAGTCCGGCTCGACGATCGTCGCTGCGGTGCCGAACGCCCCGAGTTCTTCGTATATCGTATGAAGCGCCCGATAAGTATTTGATCTATCAAACACCAATCGGAGCTGGCGGGTCACATCCTCCAGCCACACCTTCACCCGAGGGGACTCCGCCAGATCCGGGTCCGGGGTGGTGAGCCGGAACCACGGCCTTTCGGGGCTCGTCATCCCCGCCATCAGGCCCGCCGCCAGAGTGCGCAACGCCTTGGTGGCCGTCGAATCGACGATATGCCCGTGCCGCTTGTCCCCTTTGTTTTTCCTCCAGATGTCGAACCGCCCGGCCCTGGGCAGCAGCACCTCCGAAATCTCCCGCCAATGCGAATCCCAACTTGCGCGCTCGGCCCACAGCGCCTTTTTTCGGCGCATGTACTTTTCATACGCGGGAAGCTTGATCTGCTGGCGAGCAACGTCCGGCACGATCTATCCCCCTAAGAGTGAAGTGCTCCCCAGCAGGGAATGGTTCGGACTCGCCCCCTGGGGCCCGGTGAGCAATGTATTCCCGACCGACCCGAAGCCGAACCCACTGTCCCCAGTGGCGCCGAACTTGCTATCCCGGGCTGCGACGGTCGGGGCCCTGCTCGGCTGGAGCTGCGGGGATTTCCTCTCGGCTTGCTTGAGCGCTTTCTTTTGAATGTCATTCTGTTTGCTCGCCGAAATAGCGCTAGTCGCTGCGGATGCTGCCACCGCAGCTGCTAAGATCAGTGTAGGTTCGCACATCTTAACCACCTCCAAATGGGTTGTATTCTCGTCGTGCTTTGGCTGCGTTCATCGGGCCCCTCGACCGAAGTGGGTCCTGGGGTAGCATCTCTTCGACAGGATAAGCGAATGTGATCGCCAGCGCGTCCGCGTCGTCCGGGCTGAACCCCAGGGTGTCCTTGATCACTTCCTTAGGTTCGAGCGCTAGCTTGTCTTTGTGAAACATATATGAAATCGCGGTCAATTCTGTCTTGAGTTGCTGATCATCAGGGTCCAAATACCCAACTTTAAGCCATTCCCTGAGCCGACAGTACATCTCGGTCCTTTTGTTGAAGTATTTCCGAGGGTTATCTGCGTTGGCACTGAACATGACTTCTATAACTTCATAGCCCAATTCCCTGAGTTTGTCCACCACATTTCCGCCGTAACCCCCTGTCCCGTCTACCATTACCACGCATCGCAGACCCATCCCGCGCAACATATCGATCTGTTCGATGACCACGGTCGCGATTGAGGTAGTCGAAGCCCCTTTCATCCGGATCGGTGGGAACTGCCGGGCATCGCGGCCCAGGCGGATACGGATCACGGTACTATCGCCCCCGCCCCGCGCCACATCGACCCCGAGGATCGCTACGCTCGGCCGAGCATACGGCTGTTCCCGACGCATCGCGCCGTCAATCAAATCCATTGGGATGAGTTGTTGGGCGGCAGCGGAGGGGAACTGCCCACGGACGCGAACGCGCACAAAATCGCTGTTTTCGCCGTGATCTTCGACCCACTGGTTGATCTGACGTTTATTCGTCCCGGGAACCGTTCTGCTGTCGATCTGCCGGGTCCGCCACCGATGCGCTAAGTCATTGAATGCACGGAAGAATCGTCCCTGGTTGCGTGTGGGATTCCCGAACACGGCCCAGACGATTTCCGTGTCTTCGTCGGTCAGCGCACCCTCCGTGACTTCCCAAATCGGGTCGGGGATTGCTGACCCTTCGTCGTATATCACGATGACCCGCTTGCCCTGGTTGTGCAGTCCAGCGAACGCTTCGGTGTTGGACTCAGACCACGGCACCATATCCACCCGCCAGGTCTTCTCGTGTGCCGGATCCACCGAGAATAGCGCCGTCGCGGTGAACTTGAACCAACTCTGGGTCATGCTCATGCGATACCATTTCGCCAACTCCGACCAAGTCTTTGTTTTTAGCTGGTTTTCTGTGTTGGCGGTGACGACACCTCGGCAATCCTCAAACGTCGACATCGCCCACAGTATGATCCACGCCACCAGGGCCGACTTGCCGATCCCATGCCCAGAAGCAACCGCAAGCTGTACCGCTTCCGTCGCCGTGGCTTCACCTACCCGGAGGGCCACCCCAATCTCTCTGAGTACATCGGCTTGCCACTCCCTGATTTTCTCTCCCTTAAGAACGCCAGAACCCCAAGGAAATGAATACCTTACGAACCCCAGGGGGTCGTGCCGAAGCCGGGCCATGTCCTCCACCAGGGCGGTCCTGGCGTACTCAATCAGATCCGCTTCGCAAGCGCTCACGGGCGGCTCTCATCGCGTCGGCAAGCGAATCGCCGACTTCGTGGCGGATCTCTGACCTTTCTCTGTATTTTTCGGGGGCGTGTGCTCTGAGAAGGAAGGTAAGTAATTGATCTGAATATCTTTTTATGGTGAGTGGGACTGGATTGCCGTGCTCGTCGAGTCTAGGCCTCATCATCATGTTGCCCTGCTCGTCGAGTACGACCCGGCCCTCGTCGTCTTTGACCGGCTCCATTTCGTACGATACGCGGCCCTGGTGGATCACCAGTTCATCGTATCCATCCACCGCACGCCGCCGGGCTTCGTCTTCCATCCCTGCCACCGCCACCTGGATCGCCCGGTCCCAGGCTTCCGCGAAAGATGGATCCTCATCTCTCCATTTATATAAGAACGGTGCGCTGACACCCACGGCTTCGGCGGCCTTCTTCACCTGACCAGATTCCGCCAGGGCTGCGAGAAAAGCTACCGCGCGCTCAGGGGTCCGCTTACCCACACGTTTACGTTCCACCTTCTTGAGCTCGGTTCCCACGTAGGTCATGATCCGTGGGTTATCGTTCGCCATACTCACCCCATCAAACACTCCATAGTTCAGGATAGCCAAGGCCCGGAATAAACGCAATCCCTTGATTCTTATCAGATATTCCAAAAAATAAAAATTTTTTCGAGAAAAGGGTTGACAACGTGCGCCCGGACCGGTAGTATACCTACCGTGATCAACAACAACACCGATGGAGATCCAACAATGAGCAAAAACATCGCAATGATCTATACCCCCGCCCGCAAACAGCGTTCCTGGAAGTGGGGCAGGAGAACCGCTGTCTATGTGATCTACGGACCCGAGGAAGAACTTCAGCGGTTCAGAACGTTAAATTCTATCGGGAGTTCCCGCTGCCCTAATCTGAAAAAGAAATACTTCGGCGAAGGGGACTCAAGATTCGACGGCCCGAGATCCAAATTCGGACAACTACTCGATAAAGCAAGGGAATGGGTGGCCCTCAAACAATTAGAATTAGCGAAACGTTAATCAATAAAATTAACGAACCGCTCGGAGAATTCCGGGCGGTTTTTTTTTTCGTTAAAATTATCGATAAAATTTGCGAACACAAAATTTACGAAAAATTATCGATAAAATTTGCAAACCCGAAATTTACGAAAAAATTATCGAAAATTATCGTGGTTCATCCCCCAAAATCCCACCCACACCGAACCTCCTGAGAGCCGATCTGAGGCGCTTTTTCCCAAAACCCTATCCAGGGTACTAGGTCCCCCTGTTTCGCGGCGCATTCGCGGCCTCCGTCGGCCTGATGGGGTCATCACCATCGGATACGCCCCCGGGTAGGGAGAATTTCACCGTCACCATAGCGATTTTTCGCTCCCGGAAAAATTTTCGAAAATTATCGATTTCGCCGATGAGGGGCGAGAAATTCTGATTGGCGCACCCCCCTCGACGAGCACTCCCGGGCGAGGGTTGCGCCAATGGCCCCCCCCCTAAAGGGGGGGGGGGGGCCTATTGGCGCGGCCACCCCACGCCCGGTCGCGGAAAGCTCGTTTCGGGCGGTTTGCGCCAATGCGCGCCAATCAGAATTTTACCCATTGGCGCATTGGCGCAAACCGTGCCCAGAGCGGGCTCCGGCGTGGTGGTGATCCATTTTGACACCAGGGTGGCCATTGTCCATTGGCGCGAAATTTCACGTAAAACCGCTTGCGCCAATGGACAATGGCCACCATGGGCCCATTGGCGCATTGGCGCACTTTTAAAATTATCGAAAAATTATCGAAAATTATCGAAAATTTTGCGTTTATTGTTAACAGTTAGGAACCATTAACCACGAATCCGCCTAGACTGTTGATAAATATTCAACAATTTTTCGATAATTTTCGATAATTTTCGCGGAATTATGGAAAGTGCGCCGAATGGACATTGTCCATTGGCGCGCATTGGCGCAACGAGGAACCATGCGGGCTGCAGAGGTTCCGACCGAGGGATTTCACCCCCGAAAAAGGTATGGACAACGTACCATTGGCGCAACATTTTGGCCTCGAAAAGGCAGGGTAGCCATTGTCCACCCAAGCGATCCACCTAATTTATCGATAATTATCGATAATTTATCGAAAATTTATCGAAAATTTATCGATAATTTACAGCAACCACGGCGGGAGTTCTTCGTTATTTTCGATATTTTCGTTATTTTCGGAAATTTCCGGCCCCGATGGTGACGTCTCGGACGGTGGGGCCTGTGGTGTTGGCCCTGGGTCGCTGTCGACCGGCACGTACCTCGACCTGACCTTTCTCCAGTCGTTCACATATTCCTCGATGCAGATCCGCCCCGCGTCTGTGAGTCGGTCCATGGCCGCCCAGAATCGTCGACGTCCGTCTGTCTTGCCTGCGCTCGCGAGGTCCTCTGGGAAACTCGGATAGCAACTGAGCACGTGGAATGCGGTCCGCCCCCCGGTGCGAGTAGCCGGGGGTGCTTCCCCGGCTGCGACGGCCTCTCTGAGCGCCTGTAGCACCCCTTTGTCGTCTTCGACATCCTGGGCGGTGCGCCCGGCCTCTTTGCTCGCTGGGACAAGCACCCCGTCGGCGGACCAGTCGAGCGGTATTGGCGTCGCTCGCTGAGTGAAATTGGCCTTCTCATGGTGAAGCTGGATCTCGCCCTCGACCTCTATCAGCGCTATTCGAGACCGGGCGCTGTTGTGCCAAGCCGTTGATCCAGAATAAGAATTTCCCGCCCCACCGTATCGGGCGGCGACTTTATCCACATGTGCCAGCAGCACCATGGCCGCGTCGTTGTCCCGGGCGATCCGTGCCAGGGCCCGCACGAATCCCCGCACCATACGCCTATCGTTCTCTGGGCCGTCATAGGCGTCCGAGGCATTGTCCACGAATATCAAACCTGGCTTGTGTTCCGCGACCAGGGCCCGCAGATCCTCATACGCTGGGGTCAACACCAGGCGACGAAGACCGGCTTCGACAAACTCGGTCGCCAACACCGCCTCGGTGGCATCGACCAGGCGAACCCCGGCCTCGACTTGATCCGCAGGCAAATCATACTCTCGAACGATCTTTTGCAGCCGCAATCGGGCAAGATCCACTGGGTCTTCATGGGACACATACAAACTCTTACATGGCGCCACGGCAAAGCCACCCCAGGCCCGGCCGCATGCCGCATGGGCCGCCAGCACCAGGGCCAACTGGGACTTGCCCGCGCCACCGTGCCCACCGAGCAACGTCACCACGCCCCGGGGTAACAGCGGGTCGATGACATGCTGGGGCGGGCGGACAGGGACATTCAGCGAGGGCGGAACCGCAGTCAGGCGGGGCCGATCGTCCTGTGGTGAGGGCGAATCGGGGGGACTAGGGAACGGTACGACGCCCCCAGGGGACTGCTGATGGGCAGCCCCTGCGGTGGACATATTCGCGGACACGCCCCCGTGATCCACACGTGAAAACACATCTGTCGCGGGGGCTCGGGATACTTCGACGTGTTGCACCATTTTTCCCACTCCGTATTTCCACAGCCATTGCGCAGGATCCCCTACCTGGCGGTGACGCTGAGCACACGCCCAAGCGTACGGATTAGCGGCCAGGATCCCCATGACGACCCCCCGGTCCGGGAATCGCCGCGCAAGGGCCCCCGCAACGGCAAAAATAGCTCGGGACTCATCGTGATCCCAGGGTGCCGTCTCGCCGTGGTCGAGGTAGTCGATATATTGAGGGGGAAGTGGCGGGGAGAGGTGATGATAGTCGGGAAGGTCAGCGGGGATGTCGGGAACGTCTACTGTACAGGTATTCGATTGGGTCGACCATTGCTGACAGGCCACGCGAAGCGCGTCCGGCATTGCTGGGATAGGCCCGTCTTGGATCCATCGATAGTGCCCGTCCTGGGTGACGCTCGGCGCTGCGACGATATACCCGCCCTCGGTGCGCATGTCCAGCCCACCGAGGTGCCCCCGGTGCGCGAAATTGACGAGCCCCTCGATGGGCCGGAACAACAAGTGCTGCCCCCCGGTAGGCGTTTGCTGGACCGGCCCCGTGTAGCAGTCTTGGGTGATCGCACGATAGCTGCGGAGGCCATCCTGACCGCCTTTCATGTCGATGTCCAGGGCGATGGCACCGGATCCTGGCCCGAGTGCCAGGCCGATGTTGGCCTCCGGCCAGATCCGCCACCAGTCCGCAATCGCGTCGACGTCGGAGGTGGCCATCCGTTTCCATGACCAGCCTGGGCGGGGGAGTTTGCTCCCGGCCTGCAATGGGAATACTCGAAATCCGGCTCGGGCATACGCGATCGCAGCGTCCCGAAGTGAAAAATTGTTTAACTCTGTGAGTTTAATGGTAAAATTCATATGTGGTCCTACGTTTACCTGGGTCACGTGAGTCTCCTCTCCCTTTCTCTACGGTGAAGGTTTGCCCTGGGTGTGTAGACACCCGGGGCATTTTATTCTGCCCGTGCGAGCGGCCAATGTCCACCACTACGATTGATAAAATTTCTGCTATCATATATCGGAATCTCTAAATGGTTCCGTGGTCCAATTTAGTTTCTGTGGTTCAACCTCCGCTTGCTCTTCTCCGGCAAGATCCTCGGACCATGCCTTTCCCGGCCGCCCTGGCCGGGTTTTTTTTTCACATAGGGGGTTGACAACGTACACCATTATGGGTAAACTGTAGGCGTCAACTGAGAGAAACGAGGTAGAACAATGGCTTACATAAATCAAGACATGAAGAAAAAATTAGCTCCTGGCATCAAAGCGGTCCTGAAAAAGTATGGCATAAAGGGGTCCATCGCTGTAAAGCACCACTCAGAGCTTGTGGTGACGTTGAGGGAAGGGAACCTCGATCTGATCTCCGGTTATGAAAGAAAAACTGGACAAGAAACAGGGGGTTACGTTCAAGTGAATCAATACTACATCAGCAGGGATTTCCCCGGGATCATGGTCCAATTCCTGGAAGAACTCCAGAATGCGATGGACGGCCGGGGCGCTGATATCGGTAACTGGGACCGGAGCGACTCGATGACTGACTATTTCGACGTAGGGTGGTACATAAGCATTCAAATCGGCCGGTGGGACAAGCCCTACAGATACATCGGATCGACTATCGACTAAAGGGGTTGACAACGTCCCCCATCCACGGTAAGATGGGGGCGTGGATTGAGAAAAACGGAGGTAGAAAGATGAACAAAGTAAAGTCAGAGGATATCCCGGAATACGGAAGTGACCCGTTCGCCCGGCTCACGGATGATCAGATCATCGAGAAAGCAATGCAGATCCTGGATAGCCGATTACGTCAACCCGGGGTGAAGCTGACCACACCGGACGCGGCAAAACTCTTTTTGCGTACCAAGCTGCAAGATGCGAAACACGAAAAATTCGTTTGCTTGATGTTGGACAACCAGCACCGGCTCATCGAGTACAAAGAACTATTCCGTGGCACTATCGATAGTGCGCAGGTATCGCCCCGGGAGGTGGTCGTGGAGGCTTTGGAGAGCAACGCCGCAGCGGTGATCCTGGCGCACAACCACCCGTCTGGGGACCCGACACCGAGTAACGCTGATATGAAAATCACCTCACGCCTCAAGAGTGCACTGGTCCTCGTCGGTATTCGAGTCCTGGATCATATTGTCATCGGGGGCGCCGACCATGTGTCGTTTGCTGAGAAAGAATTGCTCTAAAGGGGTTGACAACGTCCCCCATCCACGGTAAGATGGGGGCGTGGATTGAGAAAAACGGAGGTAGAAAGATGACTGCGGAAGCCAAGAATCTGATAACCGAGTTGGACAAACTAAAAGAAATGGATACCGTGAAACTGGCGAAAGAAATCGTAAACGGGTGGGACGATTACGACACCGTGCTCGACACGGCCCTTCGGGGAGCGACGGTTACCACCCAGGACCTCGCCCGGGAGCTATGCGCCAAGTGGGGCTTGGACCCAATTTCGGATAGCCGTCAAGTAATCGATGAGATCGAAAAGACATGTCGGGAGACGGTGATCGCGGAAGCCCTCGTGGCGATTCCGGACGATTACGAATTCAATTGGACGATGTTCTGGGAGTCTGACGACGAGCAAGAAGCGACAACGACCCGGGGCCCGGATTGGGCGAAGGGCATCCCCGACGGGCCAAATTGGTCGAATGCCCGGGAGCGTGCGGGGAGATACTCGGAGTACGTTTCCACGGCGGTCAGGGGAGCAAAGAGATCGATAGAGGAATGTCGAAAAGCTCTTGAGGTGGGTGATCTCGGAGCCGCACGGGAAGCTGTCAAGCAAGGCGGGATGTGGTGTTACGACACTACGTACCAGGAACTCGCAAGAGTATTTGGTTTGGATCTGGATGGAGAAGAAGCATGGTAAATGAACTGACGAGCAAAATTGATGAACTTGGGATGATTCGTGCAAAGATCGCTGACTTGCGGGCACGGGAAAAAGACTTGGCGGGGGATATCGAAAAACTGCTGGAAGACGCCAGTGAGACGGAGGCCAAGGGTACGTTCTTCCAGGTCAATCTGATCAAGTCTATCCGGAAATCGGTGTACTGGAAGACGATTGCGGAGCGGTTGAAACCTAGTCGGCAATTGATCCGTGCGCACACGAACTACCGCGAGGTGGTGAGCGTACGTATCAGTGCCAAGAAAATGGAGGCCGCGTGATGAGCAAGAATTTGTGGAAGTTCCGGGTCCGCCGAGTGAATGTGCTGAACGGCCCAATTACCGTTTGGATGATCGACGAGAAAATCTCAGCATCGGGAGGGCGGGAATCCGCCCTCACCTACCCCGAGAACTTCACGTCCGAGGAAGCCGCGATCAGGTATATCCGGGGGCGGTTCGGGGATGACGCGCCCATATTACTGACCGGAGGGTGACATGAAACGACAGATCGATTTTGAACTTTACACAATATGTCTGGAGATCCTCGATTACAAGAAACATATCGATGATCAACTGAGAAAGACCATACCCAAAGGATCTCGAATCTGGTACAGGAACGGATCGCGCCTTGTAGAAGCCGATGTCCTCGATTATTCGATGCAGGTCCGACTGGTGGTCAGGAATAGGAATACGGGTGACCTGGAAAGGCTCCCTCTTCACCGAGTAGACGAAATCGAAACCTGAGAGGAAAAGACAATGACAAGTAGAACGTTAGCGATTTGTGAGACCCGGGACGAAGTGATTGATGCGGTCAAGGCGTTGCGGTTCGGGGAGCGGACTTTGATCGAATGGCGGCGGCCCAGCGGGACCACCCGGTTCGAATTCGGAATGCGAGGGGTCACGGCGTATACCCGGGCAATCGAGGACTACGACGACTCCCCGAAAAGAGAACCGAATTTCACCGCCCCGGGATACGTAAAAGAGCAAAGGATCCGGAAACGGGAAGTCAAGACGATCGGACCAGAAGCCGCAGCCCGTGCCGCGTTTGAGCGGCGCAAGGGTAGGATCGTCACAGCGCTGAAACGGCTCCCGAAATCCGCGAACAGATGAATTGACAGAGTATGGCAGGGGGTGCTATTGTCACCCCCTCTCATAACAAATTGGTCAGAGAAAATGTCAGCAAAGATCGTGAAAATAAACATTCGATGCACCCCCGAAGAGCGTGCCAGGTTCAAGGCCGCAGCTTCCCGGGAGGGGATGTCAGCATCACAGATAATGCGCCGTCTGATGCTTGAATTCGTACGTGGGAAAATCCGATTCACCGCAGAACGGGAGGGATGAGAAATGTCACTTGAGAAAAGTATCGATAATCTTGCGCTCGCAATCGACGACCTGGGTAATGCCATAAACTCGGTTTACCTCAGGAAAACTGAATCGGAACAGGAAACTGGGTTGACGCCCGAAAAACTCCCACCAGAGGACACGTCCATCGATTTCGGGGATGAGTCGGAGGACACATCAATCGATTTCGGGGATGAGTCGGAACACAAACCCCTGGAGGAAGAACTCGGGCCGTCGGCTGACCAGAGCGCGAACACCGAAGTAGACGCTGACGGGATTCCATGGGATCCGAGGATCCACGCACGAACACGAAAGAAAAATGCAGACGGCCGCTGGCGCCTGAAACGCGGGGTCCCCAAGGAAATCGTGGACCAAGTAATGCGGAATCTGTTGGCCTCTGCGGCACCAGCGCCAGTGCAGGCACCAGCACAGCCCCAGGCGCAGGCCCCGGAGCAAGCCCCAGTGCAGGCACCAGCACAGCCCCAGGCGCAGGCGCAGGCGCAGGCCCCGGAACAGGCCCAGGCGCAGGCCCCGGAACAGGCCCAGGCGCAGGCACCAGCACAGCCCCAGGCGCAGGCCCCGGAACAGGCCCAGGCGCAGGCCCCGGAACAGGCCCAGGCGCAGGAGATCG